>TARA_R110001592_G_scaffold63585_2_pt1 | contig 51216 bp, 34 predicted proteins | sample TARA_R110001592 | Tara Oceans TARA_R110001592 (sample SAMEA4398387) | marine metagenome | biome: Polar Biome; feature: [SRF] surface water layer (ENVO:00010504); material: water (ENVO:00002006), including particulate matter (ENVO:01000060) such as... | depth 5 m | reverse complement strand
GAGGGGGGGGGCAAAGAAACAAGCGTACTGCAAAAAGTACTCAAACTCCCGCTCCGTCCCTAGACTACTGCAGCGCACAAAATTGGTGCAAAAAGATATAAAGAGCGATATTCAAGGCGAGCGAGTATGAACACATCATACATTAAGCGCTCGCGTAAGGGTTTTGTAATCTGTGTAATCAACGACATCAATACTGGCTGCAGAAAGCTTGTGCTCAGAAATGACGTATTGGGCCCGTGCTCGGCGGCGGCTTAATGTAGGGGTTAGCGCAGGGATAAGATCCAGAGCAGCGGCAACAGCTTAGCAAAGGAATGTAGATCTCCTCAGTAAACTGTGCGCTCTCCATCGTTCACTATAGCGCTAATGGAGGGTCTTGAATTTTAGGCGATTCGTGTCAGGGATTAATATTTCCAAGCGAGACGCAAGCCATACGTTGTTGGCTCACCGGGAATAACCTGCCTACCAAACTCCTCGCCTATAGCCCCTCTGGTGGGATTAGCATCGGTCAGATTTCGACCAAATAGCGTTAACCTGGTATTCCAAGGCTCATAAAGATAGCTAAGTCTTGCTCCCCATAAGGTATAACTCGGCTCGAAACTTTCTTCCCGGTTAGACGGCTCGTAAAAGTATTCTTCCGAATAATACATATCTGCAGCCATTTCCAACTCACCCCTATCAAAAAACCAGGTTTTGCTTAGGGCCAAATTTCCTGATATCTCCGGGGTTTTCGGAATACGGTTACCCGAAAAATCTTGATCTTGACTGGTAATCCCAGAATTATTGGTATAACCCTTGGCATTGGGGTAAGAGGTAAATTCAGCCGTTTCCAACCACCCCGCGCCGCCAACGAGTACCAAGCCATCTATTAAATGAGGCGCAATAACCCAGGTCACATCGAAATCAAAGCCGCGGATATTAGCCAACTCGGCATTTTCAAACGATATGGATCCACCGGTTGTAAGCGAGACAAACTGAACTTGCTGATTTTCAATCTCATAGTCAAAAATCGCCGCATTGAACAGCAGGGTTCCCTGCAGGAAGCTGGTCTTTAAGCCTAGCTCCCACGCCGCTATGGATTCTGGTTCCGCGTAAGTTGGCGGACCTGTCACCGCAAAACCATTATAAGTACCACTCTTGGTGGCTTCCTGGTAAGACAAGTAAACCAGCGTTTCTTCATCAAATGGTCTCATTTCAAGAGACACCTTGGGGCTCGTTGTTACCGTCGACCGCTTAGTTCCAACCCGCTCCCCGGTCTGAGTCACTGCATAGTCATAATCGAAAAGAGTTAACTCATCACCACTAACTAGCAGACCTAATTTAGAGTCCAGCAATTCGCGCCCCTCATCCTGATGTCGCACACCCAAGGTAAGATCGAGCCAGTCAGCAAGAGTGAACGTCGCTTGCGCAAATACCGACTCAGAAGTTGTTGCCACTAAATTGGTTGCAAAAAGTAGTCCGCTATTCAACTCTGCCGGAAGAAGCCCTAGCCCCAAACTGTCTACCAATGACAAGATACTATTAACGGGTGACAGTAGCGGATCCAACAAATTGGCATGTAGCTCTAGACGATCACCTGGTTCTAAATAGCCAGTTAGCCCTTCAAATTTATAGGCGCCCACTATCCATCGAAACCAATCACTTCCCCACGAATCCGCATTGGAAACCAACTGCAACTCCGCAGTTTGTATATCGCCACTAAAACCAGTATTGGTAAGACCAATACCATTACGAGCAGAACCATCAAAATCAATAATGGTTGTTGTGCGTATCTGCTGATCACTCGCCAACAGCTTTATATCAAACCACGGCGTATAAAATTTAATGTTCCCGTACAACATTTCATTATCAACTAAACTCCCACAGCAGTGATCGAGCTCGGTTTCCTTATCGCCGCGCTGATAATTATTCCCGGCTATACCGATTGCCTGGCCGATAGTAGTGGGCTGGATCGTAGGCTGCACAAGCGCACCCGGCGTATCACTGTTAATGGTTAAAGCGGCGACAGTCATATCCACCCAATCAAACGGCGCCCATCGCGCTTTTATTCGATACCCCTCACTTTCATCGTCGTTCATCGGGCCGACAGGATCAGCTGCGGTATTTTTTATATAGTGTTGCGTTTTTCCGTAAACCGGAGACATTGAAACTGCAAAAGTATCGCCAATAGGAATATTGATATACGCTTTTGCATATAAGTCTGGGTAGGTCGCGACCGTCAGGTTTACCTGAGCGTCGAACTCCCCAAGTAGCGGATCCCGAGTCATTATATTAAGTGCGCCGCCATTAGTGTTGCGACCGAAAAGGGTTCCCTGTGGCCCTTTCAGCACCTCAATTCTCTCAATGACACCAAAGTCCTGAGCCACACCAGCAGCGACGGGCAAATAGATGCCATCAATATACGTTGCTACACTAGGATCAGCGGTCAAAAAGGCATCAGTGCCCACGCCACGCAAATAGATGCTAGTAAATCCTACCACCGCACTAACATTCAGGGTTGGGGTTACAAACTGGAGATCGCTGGTGTCCGTTATACCCAAGGCATCCAATGCCTCCTCACCGAAAGCCTGCATCGAAATTGGGACGTCCTGTAAATTTTCTTCCCTTTTTTGGGCGGTTACCACCACCTCCTCCAAGAGCCTGCTAGTCCTATTCGCCTTAGTTGCCTCTTCGACCTCAGCACCACCATCCCCTGCTGCCGCTTGGGCCTGAACTTGAGCTGCTGCAAAAGAAGCGAGTAAGAACAATGATAAATTGAGATTTCTTATTATTTTCAAAACAGTATTTCTCCGTGATTTACCCTAGAGGCAGAACGTGCATTCGCACTTCAACCCCAGCCACTACAATGACATTCATTCAGAACCTATAATTTTTTACCATTCCTTGAATAGCAAGCTACGTCATGCTCTCCGTCTATCGAGTCATTCAGCACATCGGTTTAAACTATTATCTACGGATAGCGGCACCAGTAATTTCGTATGCCACTATCTCCTAGACGGGGTCTACTTAACTATAAAAATGAACACCGAATACCAAACATAAAAGCGTCGCGAATTATTTATGACCATTTAGCGTATTACGTGACCTTGAGCGCATACACACCGCCGGCCTTTAGAACGACACTTTAGGCCGCCAATATCTAGAAATGTCATACAGCGCCAGTAAAACCATTTTGAAAATTTTTATAGTAGTGAATACCAACCCTTTCAAGCCTAGCTATAATGACGATTTTGTTATTATCCGCCGCTGCCGAGTAACCCCTGCAGGCGTTACTCGGCAAAGTAATCGCCTCACTCAGGGCTTCTGTTTACGACCTGACGCTAAGCTATCACTGACCAGAGTAGTAAACCGATCAATTTAGGCACAAGGCTATTCACATTCAGCCCCTCAAAGGATGGCGGGCAGCTAGACCATCACCACGCGCCCGCAAAACACCTATTCTTGGACTTACGCAGTGCTCACACCCAGACCCTTGACCGAAAAGATGGAACATCTCTGCCATCAACTCGATACTCCTTGATCACAAGCTAAAATCTAAAGCCTAAAATTGGTGGAAAAGTGAGGAAATAACCAGAGTAATTATTGTTATTATGGGAAAGGTTCAGAACACCCAAATACAAAAAGGTGGCGATTCGATAGCGCAGTAGAATCGGATGTATGGCAGCTATAGCTATACACTCCCGATTACTAAAAGACGTGTAGATGGTTGCCAGGCTAGGCAATACGGACCGCAGCGCTTAATAAATAGCGGGTAATTGACTTCTCTCGAAGGAAGGGGCTCTTCGAGTCAGAGCGTAGGCATTTCCCTTGCGACAGCAATAATATGAGAAGGTAAAATCTGATATGCGTTGCGCATTTTAACGCTACATTCGAGGAACTTATAACTCTATTTTTCGACAAAATTATGTGAGCGAGCCCGCCGCATAAAGCTACAAATATTAACTTCTAGGAACGCCAAACAGGTATATTTAGCATTAATAGGCCGTCAGCGCTAAAGCAACACCAACGACCTCAAGCTCTGCCTCAACTACCGAGCTAGCCTAGCCTCTGCCCAGCAAGGACCTAGCAATCACCTCTTTCATTATTTCAGAGGTGCCGCCGTAAATCGTTTGTACTCTTGCGTCAATGAAGAAGCGAGAGATCGGATACTCCTTGGTGTAGCCGTAACCGCCAAACAACTGGAGGCATTCGTTAACTACTTTCCACTGCATTTCAGTCGCGGCCAACTTAACAATAGCGGCCTGATCTACAGTCATCTCGCCTTTTTTATACGCTGCAGTGCATTTCTCAACATAGGCGGTATTAACCTCGAGATCAGCTTTCACCTCCGCCAACTTGAAACGGGAATTTTGAAAGGCCCCTATCTTTTGGCCAAATGCGCTGCGCTGCTGAACATAATCCAAGGTAATGGCAAGCGCTCCACGAGCCGCACCGATTGCAGTCGCCGCTATACCCAGGCGCTCTCTTGGCAATTCCTGCATCAAATAGGCAAAGCCCTTACCTTCCTCCCCCAATAGGGCGTCCAGCGGCACGCGTAGATCGTTAAAAAATAGTTCAGCTGTATCGCTATCATGCTGACCAAGCTTCTCAATTTGCTTTCCGCGCGAAAACCCAGGCAGTGAGGTGTCGACCAAAAACAAAGAAACCCCTTTGGCGCCAGCCTTGGGATCAGTTTTAGCGGCAACAATAACAAGATCGGCGTGAATACCATTGGTGATAAATACTTTGGAGCCATTGATAACATAGCTGTCGCCGTCGCGAATAGCCGACGTTGCTAACGCTGCAAGATCGCTGCCAGCACCGGGTTCTGTCATACCAATAGCCGCAACAATATCCCCGGATACCATTCCCGGCAGCCAACGATCGCACTGCTCAGCGGTACCTATACTCTGAATATAGGGAGCAACAATATTGGCGTGAATATTATAACCGCCAGACAAGCCGGAATATCCTTTGCACGCCAGCTCTTCAATTATCATTAGGGCGACATCAAAGCTCGCACCGGCGGCGCCGTATTTCTCTGGAAAATCGACGCAAAGCATGCCGGCGTCCCCAAGTTTCTTCCACAAAGCCTTTGGTAGTAAACCAGAGCTTTCCCAAGACGCAAATTCAGGATCGACTTCCTGCTCAAGAAAGCGAAGCACCATATCGCGAAACATTATTAGATCTTCATTTACTGCGGTCATATCACTACCCTATTATCAATATGTTATCCCAAGACATAAGCGAACTTAATATCAAGCTTCGTCTTGTATTCTAACTGTATTTATCGAACCCTAACGCGTGACGATTGGCCCGCGCTAGACTAGGAATTATTGTTGCTCAGTTGCTGAAAAAGATATTCACGCTGCTATCTTCAAAGAACGGCACTTCACGATAAACAGCAGCATATTAATCATGAGAAAATATTAAACGTTACGCGCTACGGATCACTCCGCACCAACATTTTTGGGCTCGGAAATAAACTCAAAATGCTGATCGGCGATACTAGAATCTGTCACCAAAACCTTCAACCGGCTTAATGCATCGTAGGGAGATTCAACCGATAGGGAGTTTATTAGCCATGACGGCAAGGGTCCCGCGGGATCAAGATGAATATAACTTGAAATCTCAATAACGCCATTACCCATTGGAGTTAAAGTGAAGTCTTGATTTGCTTCCACAACGCGTACCCGTCCTGACTTCTCTGGCATGACGCCCTGCGTACCACTACCGGTCATTGTGATCACCAGGGTATTCGGGTCTTGCTCCCACACAGTACGCAAAAGCATATCGCGATCGCTGACAGGCCATGGCATCTTGGTGTGGACGTAGACTAACTCCTCGTTCGCGCTAACGGACTCGTGCAAGTAAGAATCCCCACACAATTTATCCCAGCGAGGCCGCAACTCAGGGTCTCGTAAAATAGTCACCAGGCGGTTCATACTGCTCTTAACGGTAGTTACTCCCCGGACTGCATTTAAACTGGAGCCGGCAACTGGCTTGCTATAGACCTGAACACCATTTTTATCTCTCGCCAAGGTCCAATCATCGGCCGCGGCATAAGCGTGATTAAATTGCAGCAGAAAGACCCCAAACAACACCAAAAACTTTGTCACACAAACCTCCAATATATAATTTTCATTAACACAATATGCAAGTTTACAGTCATAGCGTTAACCGAAGCTTAACCCACAACAATTAGTGTCAAAGGGCAAGACTAACTCGCCATTTCAAAGCAAATGCCTGCGATGCAGCTCGGAGCAATCGCCGCTTGCAGCAGCACGTATAGAATTTACTATTTTTAAAACGCCTTAGCGACGCGACCGCGATGAGTAGTTTTAGAGCGCTGAACATTCAAGCCCTACCCCCCTCGGAATTATTAATACCTTTCTTATTCTCATTCAGCTATAGAGGCATCTGGGTAGGGCTATACATCCGGATACACTAGAACACTCTACAGTACATTAACCATGCCGTATTTTGATGCTGCAAATCGCCAAGAACATCAGCGACACCAAGCATGTCGTCATCATTAGTGCTTAAACTGTTATTAGAAACCAAAAACTCAAAGCCCACACACTGCCGCTGAGCCAAAATTCGCCAGCGTCAAGTTAAAGATAGTTCCAAGCCAAATACAATACTGGTAGTCGCTAATGAATATTCTTTCTACGCGAGAGAATACTAATCGTATCGCGACAATCTATATCGGTATGACTTGAGAATACTTCCTGACCGTCTTTTCGTGCAGATTCCACAAAAAACCATGTCTAGCGCAAAACTAAGCGCCAAAATCACTAGCGGGCAAGCGCTGAAAACACTGGCTTTATGGCAACAGACTTGACTGGTTAGAATGTATAACTTCTCGCCACAATCTTACTTTTCTAGGGTAGTCATAAAACTGACATTATTTAAAGATCGACAATAAAGACTGCGCATTTTCGCCCAACCGATGAAACAACACGATACATATCAATCACATACCACATGAAATTGGAAATCACTTAAATGGAATAACAAATTTTTCCGGTAATACTCCGCCACCAAGAGACGCAGACAGGCCATTTATTTAAGCCAGTAAAGCGACAGAGTTCACAAATAAATTTATACCTTATTTCCTATAGCTAGAATTTTGCGATAATATAATATCTTTAAAATATCAACATAATAATCATGGAATCTATTATGAAAACCAAAAACGCACTAAAAAAGATCGCACTCCTCAGTTGCTTGAGCCTTCCATTTGTAGCAAACGCTCAGTCTATCATCACGGTTTTAAATGATAGCGGCGCTTTAACACTGCTCACCTCAACCCTCCCAGCACGTGAAGGACTCCAATTTGCGTCAGGTGAATTGCTACCCTTGGCTACAAGCTTACTAAGTGGCACTATTCTAAATGACCAAACTGGCTCAATAGCAGGTGCTCTTGTTGGACCATTATTAGACGCCTCAGGTGAACTCGAGCGCCTAACTACCGTTACCGACCTACTTGTCTTGCCAGGTCTTTAAGCTCCAAATGCCAGCTTACACTCATCAGCGAGCTGGCATTTATCTCTCCATCATCAGAGCCCACAAATACCAAACAGCTTTTTAGATTGACACCCATGGTCACTCTCAAATCATAAACCTAGATCGCACCCCGAACCAACACATCGCAGCGCCACGAACACTTAATCAATCTAAACTCACGACCATCACCGAGACCCGGCAATTATCAGATTTATGATTGGCAAGCCTAAATACAATTAAAAAAAGGGGGCCTCACGACCCCCAAGGCAAATCTGATTTCTGCTGCAAATTAAGCACCCATACTCATCACATGCACCCGCGACAATCCACCATCTACAAGCAATTGTGCGCCGTTAATAAATTCAGCAGCATCAGAGGCAAGGAACAAGGTGGCCGCCGCAACGTCGCTAGATTGGCCCAGGCGTGGCACAGGCGTTATCTGCGCCGCTTGCTGCAATTTTTCGACGGCATCTTCGCCATAACCGTCTTTTAGTATTGGGGTCTCTATAAGACCCGGGAGAATAACGTTGTGACGAACACCAGGCACTGTCACTACCGCATCTTGAGTAAACTTGATCAGCGCCGCTTTTGCCGAGCCATAAGCGGTATAACCTGGCAGAGACAATAAAGCAGACGCCGAAGAAATATTAACAACTGAGCCATTACTAGAACGTCGCAATAGTGCCGCCGCGTGCTTAACATGGAAAATAGGGGCCTTCAGCAACACTGCCATTTGCTTGTCGTAAGACTCTTCTTGCAAGTCCTCAGGATTCTGCATAATGCCAATGCCGGCATTATTTATCAGTATATCTAACTGATCGATTCCCACGAATAAAGCTTCAACTTCTGCAGGCGAACCTGCATCACAGCGGCGCGGTAAAAACTTGTCACCCAGCTCAAGAGCAAGCGCCTCAAGGCTAGCGAGATTGAGGTCAGTGGCAATCACTGTCGCACCCTCACTCAAAAATTGCTTTGCGATCTCTAGACCAATGCCTGACGCGGCGCCCGTTACCAATACAACTTTATTTGCAAATTTCACTGACATCTCCATTATTATTAACAATCACGCTCGTTGAAAAATATGTACGAAGCCGGCACTGCCAAGCCCGCCATTGTGTTGTAGCGCAGTGCGAGCGCCGGTCACTTGACGCTCATCGGCTTCACCACGCAATTGCCATACGAGCTCGGTAATTTGCGCCAAACCGGTTGCACCGAGAGGATGGCCCTTGGCCAGTAAACCACCAGATGGATTCACGACCACCTTACCGCCATAGGTGTTTTGATCTTCAAGGACAAATCGCTCCACATCAGCGATTTCACATAAGCCTAAAGCGGTATAGGTAATAATTTCGTTACTGGTAAAGCAGTCGTGTAATTCAATGACATCAATATCATCTGGACCCACGCCGGCGCTTTCATATGCCATCGCTGCGGCCTCGCGACTGACGCCCCGAAACATAACGTCCATAACATCGCTTTCGAAGTATTCGGCTCTATCGCTGCAACTGCCCTGCCCGATGAGCTGAACATCGCTTCTTATTGAATGCTTCTTTGCAAACGCCTCGGTGCAGACAACCACGGAAGCAGCACCGCAGCTAGGCGGACAAGCAAATAGTTTGCGCAAACCACGATAGATAGGGTCGCCAGCAAGTATCTTTTCTGCAGTAAGCGGCTCACGAAATATCGCGTTCGGATTATGGGCCGCATGTTTGCGAGCCTTCATGGCAATTTTTGCCAACGCCATCTCACTTACACCAAACTCCTTCTGCAACATCTCCGCTTGCACACCAAACATGCAGACCGCAGGCGGCAACTGCTGCTCAGCCTCGGATAAGCCCATCAATCTCGCCACGGCCTCGCTATGACGCGCTAGAGGACTGACCTTCTCAGGGAATACCATTTCAATGGCTCCCGGGCTCATTTCCTCAAAACCAAGAGCTAAAGCACATTCAACAGCGCCACTCTTTACCGCTTGGACAGCCAGCGCAAATGCACTGGAGCCACTAGCACAATTATTATTGACGTTATAGATCGGTATGCCGCTAATACCGAGGTGATAGAGCGCCGCTTGACCACTGCAGGAATCTCCATACACATAGCCCGCATATGCCTGTTCAACTGCGGCGTAGTCAATACCAGCATCTATAAGTGCATGCCGAGCAGCTTTGGCGCCCATGGCATCATAACTTTCACTCTGACCAGGCTTTTTGAAGGGCACCATTCCGACCCCTGCGATGACTACTTTACTTGCCATGCCATACTTCTCCTGAGTGCTCCAATGGCTATCTGCCATAATCTTGCCATCCTACTGAATTTCACGAAGCTGGTGGCCACCTATATTGGGGGGGGGATAGCAACAATCGAAACAATATTGATTATGGATACAGCCGCAGAATGATAAGACCCACTGACCAGACGGGTCTTGGCTTATCATTTTCGCCCCCGAAATATGACGCTCTCAAACACAGACAGCCTTACTGCTTTATCAGTGGCTTCAAAGATATGAGGTGCAAGCTTAGTGAAATACCCTGTAAACGCACAGGACGCAAAAAATTAAATTATGGTAATCGATTCGGCATTCGACTAAGCCGTATAACGCCCTGCAGATCCCTTAATATATCGCTAGACTCTGAATTGACATACGCACAGTAAAACATTATCTTCATTAAAATTTATTAAAATAAATCCTAGCCTACTAAGGAACATAAACTCACATATAATTGGTGCCGGCATGCTAGCGAATAGCAGCCATATGAGGCAAATAAAAAAATGAACCCCCAAGAAATATCCAATAACATACAACGCTATTTAGCACTGAGGAAGCATCACGACCCAATCTTCAACAAGGTGATCAGCAACCTTGAGCAGTGGAAGATGGAGCAGATGGCTTATTGCTACAGCCCTCTAATGGACACACCGTCTCACGAAAAACTTTTGAATTATTATTTTGAAGAAATATTTTGCGGCATCGATTTATCAGAGCTTCGCGAAGCTAAATCGACAGTCAAGTTTATCGAAAAATTCTTTACCGGCACGGACATGCTACTAGCAGCACTTGAGTTTAACGCCCTAACAGGCGAAATAAATCAAAGCCTTACTGAGCATATTTTTGAAGAAAAAAAACACAAAGAAGTTAACATAGAAAACTATACTGAAGCCTGCCAACAAGGCAGTGTGATCAAAAACTTAGAGCTGCAAATATCGCTATTCGAAACCTTCGCCGAAGATCTTAATACAACCGTTTCAAATAGATTCGTACAAACATCTATAAAAGTAGCCCGCTTACCTGCAAAACTGAGTGGCTGTGGCAAACTTTATAAATTAGTAGAGGACGGATTTAGCATTCTTAAAGAAGTGGATGACCCAGAGCATATAGCGTCAACACTTATCAATCATGAGCGACTCATTATTTCTCGCTTGGCAAGCAATACTCAGCCAGCATACGTTCCGGCAAAACCCATCCCCGCCCCGTAATATATTCAAACAATCAGATAAAATTATTATCGATACCGATCTATAAGAAAATGCCCATCAAGAAATGATGGGCATTAAGCATAGGCAGTCGGCTTAATTTACTGCTCGCCCCCTACCTTCCCAATGCTTTTTACGCAACTCCGTTTTAAGGACCTTACCGGCGGGACTACGCGGCAAGTCATCGATAAAATCAACGGTCTTGGGCGCTTTTACGCCGCCCAACTCGCGCTTGCACAAGGCAATTAACTCTTCATCGCTGCACTGATGAGAGGCTTTTAGCTGAATAATTGCATTAACCGCCTCGCCCCATTTTTCATCAGGAACGCCAATGACCGCACAGTCTTGCACGGCGGGATGAGAGTTCAACACTTGCTCAACTTCATTGGGGAAAATATTAAAACCGCCCGAAATAATCATGTCTTTTTTGCGGTCAACAATGGTGATAAAACCCTCATCATCCATCACTCCAACATCGCCCGTATGATGCCAACCGAACTGACGCACTTCAGCTGTCGCTTCTGAGTTTTTGTAATAACCTGGAGAGACTAAACCACCCTGGATACAAATTTCCCCAGCCTGCCCCCGCTTAAGCTCGCCGCCCTCGTCATCTAAAATAGCGACGCGATTATTGACACAGGGACGACCAATTGAAGCAAGTCGACGCTCATTGATATTGCCGTCTTTATCCAAATAGTCCCACGGCGCTTTAGCAGTAATGGCGGCTGGAGCTTCGGATTGACCAAAAGCCTCCGTCATTACCGGGCCGAAAACCGAAACCGCTTCTTTTAATTTATTTACGGACGTTGGAGCAGCACCAACCAGAAAGTGCTGCAAAGAACTGTAATCACGATCCTTCACATCAGGTAGTGCCAACATCATGTAAACAACTGTTGGCGGCAGGAACAAATGGGTCACTCGATATTTATCAATTGCGTCACAAATCAAATCAGGTGCCGCCTTACTCATGACAACATTGGTACCACCGCGAGCAAAATGCAAACCACCAATAATACCGGCAGAATGAGTCATTGGCGCTACCACTAAATGACAGGTGTCATCGTAATAATTAAAATGAGCGTAATAGTTCTGATACATGGTGTAAATACAGCGATGATTCAGCACTACACCCTTTGATTTCCCGGTGGTACCGCCGGTAGGGAAAATAGCAATGGTGGCATCTAGATCAATCGCACCAATCTCGTGATGCCCTGGTGCTCCCTCACTCCATACATCCAGACTCTTACCTATCGTCGCTTCGCCATCAATACAAACCGCCTCGCGGAGATTTGGTACAGCCTTCATAATCTGCTCAGCTTCATCGGCAAAACTACTGTGATAAAACAGCAGCTCGCCATCAAAACGCGTTAGCAGGTCCGAATTGGTAGCGACGGTATTGCGGGGGTTAATGGGTAACCAGACCGCCTCGGCCCTAAAAAGGCCAAGCAGAGTCAAAAATGCCACTGTGGAATTGGGTGCCAAAATACCTATATGGCTACCCTGCTGATAGCCATTCTTTCGAATGGCTGCAGCAATGCGATGAGTGATTGGCGATGCATCAGCATACGTCAAGCAGGAATCACCGCAATCAACATCAGTGAATGCAACATTGTTGGGGTAAAACTTAACACCATTATCAAAATAGTCGATCATTCTCATGATTTGTATCCCTTGCCAGAACCCTTATTCAGGAATCAATAAATATCAACCTGAACAGGGACAAACTTCTTCATCGCGCCCAGCATATAATTGTGACCTGCAGCCTGGCAGCCTGATACAAAACCTGTTTTAAGTGGCTCAGAATCTAACAAATAGGCAGTTAATGCCGCTTGGAACACGCCTGTCAACTGATATGGTACAGATGTATGAATGACGCAGGTTCTGCGGACGCCAGTACCGATACCATGAACAAAATCAGTAGTGCGGTGGACCAACTTATTCTCGCGTGGCGGCATTCCAGGCTGCATACCCTCAGCAATGGTTGCTAGCGCTTTTTCCTGCTCGTCGATCGGCAGGAGTTTTATATTATCTTCATAATGTTTTTGCAGTGCGATAACTTGCTCAAACATGGGACGATTTGTAAACGCGGTCAACTGCTTGGCACTCACTACGCGGTGGTCATGCTGGAACCAAGCAGGCAAAGCGCCGCCACCCCAGGGGTGTGCTAATTGGGTCATCAACTTACCCGGCGCACTCACTTCCCAACCACGACCTTTCTCCCAAGGAATCAATTGATTATTTTCTAGATAAACATGCTCGGTTTGAAATATTGCGAAGATCGTTTGGGTTGATCCATATGTCGGCACGCCCGAAGCAATACAACCAGCTTCTAATGTATCTACGCTGCTATCTTCTAAAACAATATTTGCAGCAACCTCCAGCGGAGTGTACATATAGGCTACACTTGGCGCTAATATCTTGCCATTAGCCTTGAACTGCGCGCCAAATTTGTCACGCACACGCAGCATATATGCTTGCTCGCCGGTGGTGTCCATGTAATGAACATTTGCGTTTGCTGCAGCCTCTACAACTGTTTCGCCAAAGTAATCGAATGGGCCTACAGTGTTACAAATAACCTTCTTGCCTTTCAATAATGCCGTTAGGGCTTCAACCGTATGCTCAACTTCAACGATCTCATAATCAGCAGTTTCGATACCGGGAACCAGTTTCAGCCCCTCTTCAATCCGACTTTTACTGCGACCAGCAGCAATAAAAGGGATTTGGTACTCACGCATAAATTCGCAGATCAAGCGACCGGTATATCCGTTCGCACCGTATACAACAACTTGTTTATCAGACATTTCTACACTCCTCATTTATTAAATTATTAGCGTCTTTTATTAGACTGAAATATTGTGTTTATCCTGATACCAACGAGTCAGCCATGTAACCCCTTTCAAGCCAAGGACGGTATTCTCTCCATCTTCAATCATTGCCGCGCGGGCATCGCGCATGATTTTTTCCATGGGATATTCTTTGGTTAAACCGTTGCCACCAAACAATTGCAGCGCATCACTGGTCACTTGAAATGCCGTATCAGTAACGAAGGTTTTAGAGGTCACCGACGCCAAGACATGAGGGCCGTGTGATGCATAGTTATAACTGAAAACATGCTTTGACAAAGCGCGGCTGGCTTCAACTTTTTGCCACAAGGAAAAGATTCGAGTCTGTACTGATTGATGATTAATGATTGCCGTACCACCTTGTTTACGCTCATGAACGTAATCAAGAGCATGCTCGAAGGCAGCTCTGGCCACGCCGGTAAACGTGGCGGCCATTTCCATATTGGCAAAGGTTAGCGTTCCCATCATCTGACCTACGGCTTTGTCGCCGGTGGCGATCGCATATTTTTCCGGTATACGAACGTCGTCAAAAAACAATCCACCTTGGGGCAGTGCGCGCTGCCCAATTTTATCCAGCGGCTTACCCCTAGAAACGCCGGGCGAATCCAAGGGAATCATAATACCTACCCAGTTCAAGCCCTGAGTGCCTTCCTTAAACAAGCCGTCACCATAGTCACAAGGCAGATAGGCCATTGCCGTCTGCGCCAACGGACCGTATGACACCCACGCGGATGACTGACCGTTAATTACATATTCATTGCCGTCTTTACGAACACTAAGGTTGCCCTTCAGCTGCTGTGTGCCAGGATGGACATTGGTGGCATCCATATCGACGATCTCACTGCCCTTATCAGGCTGAGTAGCCAACCAACAACCCGGCAGACTCCCAAAACGCTCAATAATTTCTGGATCGCCAGTGCCATAGGCGGTAAATGCAGGAATAGCTGATGCAAGCGTAGCAATCGCTAGACCCGAGTCACCCCAGCCAAGCTCTTCAAAGATAAGGGGGAAAATACGACTTTTTTCGAGATCACTCATACTGTCGAGCGCACCTAAATCTAAAATTCCGCTCGCATACATTTGGGCCATATAGTCGTGCAGCGGTGATCCCTCTGCGACCACCTCTTCCGGTGTCATCGCATCTAATTTTTTACCAATCGGCCTCATTACATCGCGGGCAAATCGGTGTACGTTTTCTTGTATCGCTCTTTCTTCTTCTGAAAGGTCAGCTTCAAGCCCACGCAGCCCTAAGACGGGCAATCCTAACTTATCAAAGGTGAACATTTTTCTTCCTCGTTATTAGAGTTCAATCTCTTACGCAAGCCGGCCTTGATTAAATATTGTGATTAATAATCACTGATCGTTTGGCAGCGGCATTGATCATCACGACCGAAATTTATAAGGTTCTAGGCTATAGAGTCTGCTAGGAAATTACCCACCACTAATGGGGGGGCAAAGGGGGGGTGCTAAATCAAATATAGAGGAGACGCGGGATCCGTTGGCGATTTAACGATATAGAACTAAGACGAAGATAATGGCACTAACTCTTTCCAGGGAGAGCTGCTAGTGATTGGCATAATACTAGGCAATAAGCCCTATGCGGCGGCCTTTTTGCACCGCACTGACGCGGGAATTGACCTCTAACTTTCCAAATATATTTTTTATGTGCCACTTAACAGTTTCTTGACCAATACTCAGGGAGCGGGCGATATGCTTACTCGTCAAACCTTGACCCAGCAGCTCGAGAATTTCCATTTCGCGCTCACTAATATTGAGCTCAAGCTCTAGACTACTTGCCGCTATAATAGAACGCACATCCCCCTTGCTTTCGCCGTGGCTGCCAATCTGATCACTTATGGCAAGCAATAGATTGGCATGATCCGTACTGGTCAGCACGTCACGACTCTCATTAATAAGGCCGGGATATATATAGCTAACATCAACAAAGACTTGAATCAGTTTGTCTCGAACCGCAAAATTCAGGCACTCCGCCAATATATCGATAGCTCTTACGGAATCCCCACTGGCGCCATAAAAGAAAGCCAAGCGGACATTCGTCAAAAATCCTAGGTATACAAACCCCTTAGCCACTAATAATTGATGCAGCGACGAAGCCAACTCAATCGCTTCGGCGTACTGGCCAATAGCCGCCCGACTCTCTGCTTTTATCATTCCCAGATAATACTGGGCGCTGATATTCAGGCGACCGACATTGTCAGCTTCTATTTTTTCAACCTTGGTATTGATCAACTGCCTGTCAACCGAGGCGCGCCCCGCTATAGCAAATCGCAATTTGTGATGCATAGACGCAAGCGCCAAGCGAGGCCAATCACACAGCCTCGCGAGAGATTCAGCTCTATCAAGAATGTCATTAGCCTCAACACTGCGGCCCTGTAGATGCAGCACGGATGCGACCAGCGGGAATGAATGAATCAAGGAATCGACCAGACCAATCTTACTAATGGTATCTAGGCTTGGCAGCACTTCCTCCAACACGAAACGGGCGTCTCCCTGCTGGTAGCGTATCTCTGCATGAAATGCTGTCGCAAAAGATGAATAGATGGAGAATTCGCCCAATTTATCTACTGCAACTTTCTTAGCCTTAACAAAACTGCGCTCGGCCGCATCAACGTCGCCCATATGCAGGTAAATCAAGCCTTCAAGACAATGGGCGCAAGTGATGCCGTAGGCCGGAGCCTCACTCTCAGGCACCGCCTTCCACGACACTTGGACATCCAGCCCCTCGGCAAAGCGGCCCTCGTACAACATGCAATAACTAAGCACATTACAGCCTGTAATAAGTAAAAGAGGCAGGGTTTTCCCGGGCGAGTGCACGGAACTAAGCCAACCCTGACAGTGTTCCATCGCAGCTTTGACGTCATCGCGAAATACGGCATCCACCCCAAGCAGTACTGGCAAGCCATCACTGAACTCCCCCAATTGACGACGGAACTTGGCGGAATCTGTCAATGACGCGATGAGCCGACGCCCCTCGCTAAACTGATGCATAAGAATATAGTTAAAGGCCACGGCGAAGCACAACTTGGGCCTGGAGCGAACATCTTCATCACCCAGTAACTGAGCCCAGCCCACCAACTCCATGTACTGACCATTAAATAATAAGTCGTAACAGCTCTTTTCTAACAAGGCGCCCAAGAACTTACTATCGCCGGCATCGATAGCGTGCTTTATGGCAAAACTCGGCATATTATTTTGCTCAAACCATTCCCGCGCTTTGCGATGTAAGCTAACCAGCAAGCCTGGCGCCTCTTTGTGTAAGCGCGACTCCAAGTAACTACGAAAAAACGGATGCAGCTGGAACCACTCACCTTCGCTGCTCAGCCTTTCAATAAAAAGATTTTGAGCTAGCATTTGATCAAGAAAATACGCAGGATTATCCACTCCGGCAATATAGCCACAGGTATCACTGCAAAAGATATCTGGCACCGCCATCGCCATAACAAAATTAGCGAAGGGCTTGGGCATATCTTCGAGAATTTCATCGCTTAAATACTCAGAAATACCTCGATCTTTAAGTAAAAATTCACCGAGGGCGAAACCCGGTCGCTGCTTAATGGAGATACTGGCGAGTTTCAGAGGGAAGACCCAACCCTCGGTGTCACGATGCCAACGCTCGACGTCGGCGGGAGACAACTCCATGTCACAGCACTCCCTAAAGAAATACTGTGTATCTGCCAAATTCAGTTGCAATTGACTAGCACCAATCTCTGCATACAGACCGTTTTGAACGCTGCGATAAAAACCGATTTCCAAACGCCGGCGCGAACCAATAATGAGATGGAAATTAGACGGCGCATAATCCGTTAGACGCTTGAGGAAGTCGTGGATTTGACGATCGCGAATATGATGGAAATCGTCAAGGATGAGATATAAATCATTGTCGCTATCGGATAAGACCTCAATCAAACTGGACAGTAAATGGTCACCTTGATCCTCTGGGGAGGTCTCCACCAATAGCTCGCGCCATTCTCGCTTCAAGGCATTACTCTGGTGGAGCGACGCCAAGACATAGGACAGAAAGCGATAAAACTGATTGTCTTGGGCGTCAAAGCTTACCCATGCGACGAGGTAACCTAGGGCATGAAGATGCCTGAAAGAGCGGGAGAGGATGTTGGTTTTTCCGAAGCCAGGCGGCGCAACAACACTGGACAGGCGCGCCTCGGTAATTTGCTTTAGCAGTTCCGCTTCATTATGGCGCACAACTTGCTTGCCTCGCTTTTGCGGGGGAAGCGTCTTGGTAGTGATTATTTGAAAGTGCCTACTTACTGACATGATTGTTGTAATTCCACTCTCAGCCCGATTTTATTTACGGAGCATACAGGCCTGAATGTAACATAGTGACAATCGAAAACGAGGGCCGTGATACCGCAGCCAAGAAGACTGGCCGATCTAAGGAATGAGGTCAAGTTTAATAGGAAATTAGCCTAGGCAATGGCCACGAAATGCCCGATCTATAGCCAAACCATAACCATTAAGGAAAGCCTGCCTAGCAACTTGGCTAGCGTCAACACCCAGTAAATACAGCGCAACACGCGCGCTATATCGCACGCCGTTTTTGTGGAGATAAACACATCGCTACCCAGCGATTAACACGTGTGTGTCCAAGCCGGGTATTAAAGGAGTGTTAGCTAGCTATACTATCCAAATCAGAAATAACCTTGCTTGGCTAATTGCAAAAATGATTTGACCGGGCGACGCGCTGTGACGTAGAGCAAGCAAAGTGAACCGCAGAGCAGCTCACCATGCCCCAAGAAGCCATTAACTAGCTAATCTGCCGTGCCTGCCCCTCCCAAAAAGGCTTGCGCAACTCAGTTTTCAACACCTTACCGGCACCCGACAAGGGCATCGGCTCGGAGCGGAATTGCACACTTTTTGGTAGTTTGTATCCGGCAATAATGCCGCGGCAGTGAGCTTTGATCTCATCTTCCGTGGCCTGCATATCCGGCGCCAAAATAACAATGGCATGAACCGTCTCGCCCCACTCTTCAGATGGAATGCCAATTACTGCAACATCTTGCACAGCGTCATGGCTCATCACCGCATTTTCAACCTCGGTGGTAAAGACGTTCTCACCACCAGTGATCACCATGTCCTTAACCCGGTCGACAATATACAGATGGCCGGTATCGGTAAAATAACCCGCATCACCGGTGTAAACCCAACCATCTTTGAGTGCCTTCTCAGTCTGCTCAGGCTGCTTCCAATAACCCATCATGGCCTGCGGGCCGCGAACGAGTATTTCACCTGGCTCACCTAATTCACAATCAATGCCATCCTCGTTTATACAGCGAATATCACTGATACTGGTCGGACGACCCGCAGAGCGCAGAAATTCACTTCCCGGGGCATGGTCTTCGGGAGGTAAAATCGTGGCAATAGGCGCCAACTCAGTTTGGCCATAGGCCTGCGCCAAACTGACATTTGGCCAGACGCGCATAAACTTCTCCAATGTTGCGGCAGGCATCGGCGATGCGCCGTACATGACCATTTCCAGCGAGGAGATATCAGTGGTCGCCACATCAGGATGATTTAAGACCATCTTGATCATCGCCGGTACAATTAGAGAGTGGGTAACGCGCTCTTTCTCAACAAGCTCGAGAAACTTTGCCGGATCGAAGGCTTGTAAAATAACGTTGGCGCTACAGGTTAAGATCGCTCCCATGCTGCCGACCAAGTCAGCCATATGGAACATCGGCGCAGCGTGCAAATAGCGAGAATGGCGCCCCAAGCCAAAAGCGGGCAGGGCCGAGACTGCACTCGCCCAAATTGCCAGATGCGACTGCATCACCCCTTTCGGAAACCCAGTAGTCCCGCCGGTGTAGAAAATACCAGCCATCTCTTCGCCACCCCGAGCACTTGCAGCGACTGGCGCCGAGGTCTCTATCAGCATCTCAACATCTAAGGCCCAATCAGGGCATTCACCGCCGCCGATGTATATTGCGTGAGTTAAGCCAGCCACCGATTCAAGTAACTCTTTCACCTGAGCCGCAAATGCATCGTCAAATAAAATAACTTTTGCACCAGAATCACCAAGTGCGTATTCGTTCTCTGGCAGCGCCCAACGGGTATTTAGCGGCACCACACAATAGCCCGCCCAGGGCACTGTAAAGAGTCCCTCGTAGTAGTTGGCGCAATTCAAACTGAGAATCGCCACCCGATCGCCCTCATCAAGATTTAAAGCCTGCAACGCGCCAGCGAGTCGTGCAACCCGCTCTTGCACCTGCTTCCAGCTGCGGCTTTGCCCCTGAAATACGACGCAGTCACCGTTGGGATTGGTCCGCGCGGCGCGCTCCATCATTCTCTGTAATGAAATCGACATAGTTTAATTTCCTAAATACATTATTTTTAGCAGCTATTCTAAAGTATAAAATATGAAGCATTATTGATGTTTTGCAGCATAAATTTTATTGAATATTTTTATAGCTTAATACTAGCAGCGGGCTTAGCGAAAATGAATTTTATTAATATGCTCTAGCCGACAAAAAGTATTCATTTGATTACAGCCAATACCGGCAAATCAATTTTATTAATACGATTAGCTTCTTCGTTTAGTGCCACTAAAGTGAGGGCGCGGGAGCAACATTCGCTAGTGAGCCACTCCCTCCCCAATGATGATCAATATTCGTGGCTATCACGATTGCTACTCAAAGTTAGCCTGCATGCAAACAAGCTAAGCACTGGAGCAAGCCGAAGCAATATGTTTATTGCCACGGCAAGACAGCAATCACGGCGTCAGACCAACGCCGCAGCAATCGATGCCGAGGCTCATTAAATCCTCAGCAAATCAAAAGGCGAGCTTTAGGCTGCGTTGTCCCCCATAACCGCTTTCACTTCAAGAAACTCTTCAAAGCCGTGCACGCCCCACTCACGCCCCATACCTGATTGCTTGTAGCCACCAAACGGGGCCTCTAAATCTACGGGAGCGCCATTCAAATGGACAGCACCGGTACGCAAGCGACGCGCCACTCGACTAGCTCGATCATGATCGCCAGAGAATACATAACCCGATAAACCATAAGGCGTATCGTTCGCGATGGCGATAGCTTCTTCCTCGTTTTCGTAGGGAATGATGCACAGCACTGGCCCAAAGATTTCCTCTCTGGCTATAGTCATCTGATTATTAACGTCACTAAATACGGTTGCTCGTGTGAAATAGCCTTTGCCAATACCATCGGGCAAGCCTGGTCCACCACAAACTAGCTTCGCGCCTTCATCTATGCCGGTGCCAATGAGCCCCTGCACCTTTTCAAACTGCATTTTGCTCGCTAGCGGTCCCATCGTGGTGTTTGCTGCACGGGAGTCACCCACCACAATACCTTCACAAGCCTTGCGAGCTATATCTTCGGCCTTCGCCAAGCTCGATTTCGGCACTAACATCCGCGAAGGCGCATTGCAGCTCTGACCGGTGTTCATCATCATCGTGGCGACACTATTCGTGATGGCCTCTTGCATATCTGCATCTTCAAGAATGATATTGGCGGATTTACCGCCGAGCTCCAGTGACACATTTTTTAGAGTGTCCGCAGCCGCCTTGACGATCATCTTGCCCGCCCGGCTTGAACCGGTAAAAGAAACAAGATCAATATCCGGGTGGGCCGTCAAATAGGAGCCAACGCCCGGTCCATCGCCATTCACCAAATTAAATACCCCTGGCGGCACGCCCGCTTCATGAAGGATTTCGGCAAGTAAATAAGCAGAAAACGGCGCAACTTCACTGGGCTTTAACACCATAGTACAGCCAGCCGCCAATGCTGGCGCCACCTTGCAGGCCATTTGGTTCATCGGCCAATTCCACGGTGTAATCATTGCCACCACCCCGGCCGGCTCGCGCAAGATGGTTGTAGTACCTTTTTTCTCTTCAAACGCGTAGTTCTTTAAAATTTCCGTGGTCGTCATGAAATGACCCAAGCCCATGGGAGCCTGCGCTTCTATCGCAAGGCTAGTCAGCGGCGCGCCCATCTCCTCATTGATCGCCTCCGCGATATCTTGCATACGAGCACCGTAAACTTCGCAGACACGCTCTAGTATCGCGACCCTTTGCGCCGGCGTGGTAAGCGACCATTCTGCAAAGGCGTGTTTTGCCGCAGCGACTGCCTGATCGACATGTGTGTGATTGCCAAGTGAAATAACACCGGCTACTTCTTCAGTGTTAGGGTCAATGACGTCCAATGATGGCACGCCACTGGGGGCTATCCACTCGCCATTAATGTAAAAATTCAGGTAATTACGCATTTGATACATTTCCTCGATTTATCGCTTGGATTTCATTATTGTTAGTCTTTTCCTGCGGAACAGCTGCCTGTCGAAACCTCAATAACTTGCGGGTATAGACAGACTCACGCGACACTCACATACCATAACCTAAATACCCCGCTTATTTACAGAACTACAGTTGAAACTAAGGTAGCCTAAAAAGAGGCGAAATACGCGTTCAAGAGAGGAGGAACCTAGCTTGAAAGCGCACTTAAATAAGCAAAAAGATACCCGGCCGAATACCTTAATTTAACACTACGGCACTGAGAATTTGAATTTAGTGTGGAGGAGGCAAAGGCAGTCGATGAAAGCCAAACCCAAAGAATCAAAAATCAGGCTCCAAAAGAGCTTATTTTTTGCTATTTAAGGTTTCTATGAACGAGATAGTTTAGAGAGTCGAGCTAGCGTGTAAGCAGACAATAGCGACCATTAGCTCGCTATTGTCGGTTGGCATTTTTTAAGGAATAAGGCTGTATGCCAGGCGTCTACGCCCTAACAAGATAGTTGGCAAGCTGCGCGGTATGACTTTAAGTATCGGACTTACCAACAATAAAGCTTGCGCAAGTAGTCGCGCTCCCACCCAGATTAAATGTCATTACATTTTGAGCATTATCTATCTGATAATCGCCGGCGCCACCAATAATTTGCTTATAGCTGTCTAGCAGCATTCTCACCCCAGTAGCCCCTACCGGGTGCCCCAAACCAATGAGCCCGCCGCTCATATTCACCGGGAGTTTCCCGCCGCGACCAATGTCGCCATTTTCTATCGCTTGCCAAGCCTTGCCGGGGGGATATAAGCCGCTGTGATCCAAAATCATATACTCGGTGATATTGAAGCAATCATGTACTTCTAAGCCATTGATAGCGCTTAGATCGTTCATGCCAGCGCGCTTTAACGTCTGCTGAAACAGCGAGTGAATGTGGGGGAAGATATAACCGTCGGGCTCGCTCAGACACAATTTTTCCTTAAAGGAGATAGGTGCATTGATATGCCCCCAGCCTTTAATCGTGGGTATCGCACTTAAGGAAATACCTCGACGAGCGGCGTATTCGGCGGCCTTGGCTTCCGTTGCCAAGAACACCAAAGCGGCGCCGTCAGTAGTTTGACCACAATCCTGCTTGCGAATATTGCCGCTGATAATGGGGTTGGCGATATCATCGTCACTGAAACTGTTTTCCGTAAATTGCCACCGCCGAGTTTGAGCGTTGCTATTGCGACGCGCACTGGCGAAATTCTGCTGCGAAATATTATAGAGATACTCCTTTTTCAACCCATAACGCTCTTCGTAAAGCCCGAGCATATTATCGAATGCGCAGGGCCAAACGTAGTCAGTTTCGGTCCACTCTTGGCTCGCCCACGCCGCAGGCCGCAAATTGGCAGCGGCCTGATCACCACTGACATTGCGCATAAGCTCAATACCAAGCACGCACGCAGTCTGGTAGCGCCCCGCTTCCAGATCAGCCATAGCGGCAAGAAGGGCCATTGAGCCAGAGGCGCAGGCGGCCTCATGCGTTGAGGCTGGCATATAGCACATAGCAGGATCAACGTGACCAAAAAAGCCCCCAAGCTGAGCCTGACCAGAGAATAAGGACGAGACAAAATTACCAACATGGCCAACGTTAATCTCGCCGGCGTCGAGTTCACTGGCAGCCAAACCAGATCGCACAGTTTCAATAAATAAGTCTGCAACGCTCAGATTTGCGCGGGCAATATTTTGCGCAAAGTCGCTTTGATAACCACCCAGTATATAAATTTTTTGTGCGCTCATTATTTAATTATCTCGCTTGAATTTTTACACAATATGGCTGCTATCGATGTTAAAGACGCTCAATCAGAGTGGTAACGCCGACCCCAGCGCCACCGCAGATCGCGACGATACCGCGCTTCAAGTTTCGTCTTTCCAATTCGTCAAGCAGCATACCCATCAGATTGCCACCCGTTGCACCTAGGGGGTGGCCAAAGGCGATAGCGCCGCCGTTAACATTAAGCTGCTCACTGGCAATATTAAAATAGTCTTGGAAATACAAAACACTTGCCGCGAACGATTCGTTCACTTCCCATAGATCAATATCACTGGCCTGCAAGCCGGTGGCGGCGAGCAGTTTTTCGGTGGCCCGCAGGTGTCCCGTGAGCATTTTGACAGGCTCGTCACTGGCATTAGCGTAATGGCAGATACGGGCACGCGGGGTCAGGGAAAGTTTCTTGCAGGCGCTTTCGCTCGCCAATAATAGCAGCGATGCTCCATCTACCAAGGCGGGAGAGCTACCTGCCGAATGATGGGCTTGCAGACGTGTATCGGGGTAACGCTGGCTCACTAAGGCTTGGCCGTGCTGAACATAGTCAGTAAAGCTGGCGGGCAAGGCCGCTAATTTTTCAAGAGTGAGCCCTGCCCGCACAGCATTGTCGCTATCTAACAATGGTGCATTGTTAGCATCGCAAACAGGCACTAGGGAATGCTTAAAATAATCATGACTGGCAGCATGGTTGGCGCGCCTGTGCGATTGCAAGGCGTAAGCATCGAGACGCTCACGACTATAAGCCTGCTGGGTGGTAATCAGATCGGCGGACAAACCCATGTGCATAAATTTAGTGGCTTTCATCACCTTGGGATTGCTGAACCAGTCGCCCTGATCGGCGAACATGGGTACCGCACTGAGCTGCTCCACACCGCCGGCGACTAATACCGACTCCATACCAGACATGATTTTACTGGCCGCGAGATTAATAGCATCCAAGCCCGAGCAGCAAAATCGATTTACGGTGACACCAGAAACCTGCTCGGACCAGCCAGCATAAAGCGCGGCAATCTTGGCGACGTTAGCACCTTGACCACCGCTCTGGGTAGCGCAACCTAGCAACACATCTTCAACGTGACTGCTGTCGAGATGATTCCTCTCGGCGATGGCGGTGAATAGCGGCCACAATAACTCTACGGGGCGCAGCGCTGCGTAAGCAGACGTGCCGCGCAGGGTAGCGCGGGGAATTCTAACTGCATCGACAATCATCGCACTTTGCATTTAATTTACCTTTATCGCTTCCATGACTTCTCTACCGCCTAGCACTTCGCCGACGTGCTTACTTCTGGTATTTGCGAATCGACTCGCCGCTTGCCCACGTTGCGTGGGTACCGCTGCTAATTCGGTGGGGGAGGATAATTCGGCACACTGGCCCGGCTTCGATGTCTTTGGCGTCAATGAGTACACATTCAGAGCGATCTTCTTTCATATCAGTGATAAAGCTCACTAGGTAGCCGTCATCTTCATCTTTGGCGTCAATGCGTGGCACAAACGGCGCTTCGCTGCCAAAGCGTTGTTCGCCAAAGGGCAAGCTCCAAGATTCACCTGTCTGCAGATCGTGTTTGACCATGCCCGAGAATAAAAACCAATTCGGCTCGCCCCAAACCGAATAAATATAACGGTGCTTACGGCCAGCATACTGCTGATTGATAGTACCGAATTCTAGTGGACGGTCATCGAGTCGCTCTTCTTTTACGCCGCCAGTTTTTAGATTGAAACGCCAGCGATGCAACTTCGACTGAAAGGAGTTTATGTCAAGATTAGCCATCATTTTACCGGCCGCTTTTGGTAATCCGGCAAGTGGCTCTGGGTCTGGATTATCTTGAAAATAGCCATCCAAGACGATTTCATCACCTTCCTCGTAGGCATTCATCCAGTGCAATACATAGGTGGCCGATGCTTCAAACCATTGAATGTCTTCGGCATTTCCGTAGCGCGGCAGAATGGCAAATCGCGTGGGCATCTCTGGGTGATAGCCGGCATGATAGCGTCCGTTTTTTAACTCTTCCGGATCCCAAAACATGGGTAAGTCGGCGAGTATCGAGTAATGTTCTGAGAATGCCATGTCATGGGGAAGCCTCGGACCCGGCAGGGGAACGGGGGTGTAATGCACTAGTTTATTATTGCTGTCGATCACCCCGTAGTGCTGATAGGGCGGATAAATCGAGTAATTAAAAAACAACATTTCGCCGCTGCTCTCATCGACTTTTGGGTGCGCGGAAATACCGTCTACCGGCGTCCAGCTTTCGGTGCCCAACTGCTCAAGGGTATAGGGATTTAGACGGTAACCGTCACCGCACTGCCAAAAGGTCGACACCACTTCGCCGGCGTGAACGGTAACATCAGTTGAGGAGGCATCTTTCACTCCGCCCTGGGCGCCCCAACCGGGTCGCGTAGACATGCTGGGACGATTGGCAATGCCCGCCCAAAGCGCCTGCCCTGCCTCTTGCTCAGCATCAAAGCCCTTAGTTCTTACAAAGCGATTTCGATATTCCGCCTTACCGTCTTTAAAAGACATGCTGTGAAGCATGCCATCGCCATCGAAAGGGTGGTAATGGCCGATAGACTCTTGCACGGGGTTTTCGGTGTTGCGGATATAAACACCGTCGATATCGTCGGGAATCTTACCGATAACTTCCATCTCGGTGGCAGTGTACTCGGTGAAATTGGGTGTCCAGGCGCCATTCAAATAGGGATGATGACTAGCTTTTAAACTGGATTTGACGGTGTTTTTGTAGCTTATAGCCATAAAGATGCCCTGAAAATAAGTTAAACAATGTTTTTATTTGTTGCTTGCATTATGAGACTAATATATATTTTGTCAATGCAGGGCGAACGTTTTAATTATCGTTGATGGAGACCGCGTGATAGTGAGCACTGGAAGAGCCAGCAATAGCCTATGAGCAACAATCATCTGGTTGTAAACAGCGCTATCGCCCAAGGATTAGACGTAATCGGTGATCGCTGGTCGCTATTGATTTTGCGTGATGCCTTTTTGGGCCGCCGTCGTTTTGAAGAATTTAGGCGTTACACCGGTGCCAGCAAAGCTACACTGACTCGACGTCTAGCGGCGTTAATCGAGCAGGGGCTGATGATCAAGCGCAGTATCTCGCCATTATCCAAACGCCATGAGTACCTTTTAAGTGCCAAGGGGGCAGCGCTATTCCCCGCGTCATTGCTCGCCTGGCAGTGGGAGCAGAAGTGGCTGGCCGATGCATCAACCAGCTTGCCTGACACCCTTATTCATCGAGGCTGCCAGCAAGCTATTTCACCGCAAGCGGTCTGCGGCGGCTGTGAGCAGACTTTCTCGCTAGATGAGATTCGCCTGTCACCAATAGCCGTTCAGGGTATTCAACACATTGAAGAGATTAAATCTTTAAGCGGTCAACGGCGGGTGAGATCGCCACTGGTGTCAGAAACTGCCGACACTCGTCTAGCGGGGATCAGTGATTTGATTGGCGATCGCTGGACCTTACTTATCTTGATATCCGCATTTTTTGGTATGCAGCGTTACGATGCGTTCGCAAAGCAGCTTAATATCGCCTCAAACATTTTAAGCTCACGCCTAAATCTGCTTGTCGACAATGGGGTATTACAACGTCGCAGCTATCAAGATTCACCGCCGCGCCATGAGTACCCTCTAACAGCAAAAGGCCTATCGCTTTTCCCGATTGTGATTGCCATGCGTCAATGGGCGGTAGAGTGGGAAGCGGATGCGACAGCCGTTGCCGGCCTGCTGCACAGTAGTTGCGGCGCCCTACTAAGCATAAAAGTAAAATGCGGAAGCTGTGCTGAGATTATCGATCGCCAAGATATCGACTATGTATCACGGGCAGATAATCGAAAATAAGCAAGCGGCGCCAAGATTAATATAATGCGATAAGAGTCGGTACATTACAGTGCCAACAAATTAACAATAACTATTATCTATACCTTGTAATGATGCGTATGCGATGAAGTCAACGGAAGGACCTGACATGAAGAGACTATTAATCTGTACGGCGCTAATTGTGCTTTGCCTGCTAATTGCCGGGGGCTTGTCCTATGCTGGCGGTGACGGCGGTTTACACTTGGGCGGCTATCCGGTGCTATTGATCTGCGCCTTTATTGCCTTTGCCATTCAATGGCTGGCGTTTATTCCAGCCTATATTTTTCAAACCGAACACTATTACGATCTTACCGGCAGCAGCACCTATGTGCTTATTATCTTACTGGCCCTGTTTCTCAGCGCGGGCTCTGAAAAAGGCCTTGATGGTCGCGCAATATTACTGACAGTACTGGTAGTACTTTGGGCTGCACGCCTTGGGCCGTTCCTGTTTCGGCGGGTTAAGCAGGCCGGTAAAGACGGTCGCTTTGACCAAATAAAAGTATCGATACCACGTTTTTTATTAACCTGGACGCTACAGGGCTTATGGGTCTTCGTAACACTCATTGCGGCATTAACCGCTATTACCAGCCAGCACAGTGAACCGCTAGGTGTGATCGCCCTGCTGGGAACACTTATCTGGTTACTTGGCTTCGCCCTTGAAGTGGTTGCCGACGCGCAGAAGTCCGCCTTTAATAAACGTCCCGAAAATAGCGGCAAGTTCATTAATATCGGCTTGTGGCGCTGGTCTAGACACCCAAACTATTTTGGTGAAATTGTATTGTGGGCTGGCATTGCTTTGATTGCCTTGCCGGTATTTCAGGCTTGGCAGTGGCTCAGTCTCATTTCACCTGTCTTTGTATTCCTACTTCTGACCCGGGTCAGTGGAGTGCCCTTGCTGGAAAAGCGGGCCGACGCTAAGTGGGGAGGCAATGCAAATTATGAAAGTTACAAACGCGACACCCCAGCCCTAATGCCACGGCCACCCAAGCGCAGCGTATAAGAAGCTGCGCCACTTCAAAAAACAACTTCTTTAAAGCAATAAAATGAGACCTTTATGTTTAAGCGACTGGTAAGTTTCGCCCTGCTGTTGGCAGCTCAAGATGTTTTAGCACGCGGCGCGCCGGTGTTGGAAGAGATAATCATTACCGCTCAAAAGCGCGAGGAAAACCTGCAAGATGTGCCCATTTCACTGGTCGCAATAAGCGCTCAAGCAATGCAGGACGGCAATATTGATGATATGTCTGACATTGCCGCCGTGACCCCCAACCTCAGTGTGTTTAGCCACCCACCCCTGACAAGTTTGCGGATTCGGGGTTTGGGTTCGCCATTCGATAAGGGCTTTGAGCAATCTGCAGGTCTATTTCTAGATGGCGTATATCTCGGGCGTCTGGCCTTTCTCGACGCGGCATTTTTAGACGTTGCCTCTGTTGAAGTGCTTCGCGGCCCGCAGGGCACATTGTTTGGTAAAAACACCATTTCGGGTGCCATCAGTATTCGTTCCGTACAGCCGTCGCAAGATCCAGAGTTTATGGCAGAGGCGCTGACCGGGGACGACGATCTGGAAAAATATACCCTCACTGGCAATATTCCCCTTGGCGATACCGTAGCGCTACGTGCTTCGACGCTGGTGAATAAACGCGACGGCACGGTTTATAACACCACCCTGGACCGCGATGAAGGCGGTATCGACTCTCGAGTGGGACGACTACAGCTGCGCTGGGATATTTTGGACTGGCTAGATGTGACAGTGGCGGCTACCGACACCAATCAAGAATTCCGCCTCGGCAGTTTTCAAATACGAGCGGCGACCGACGAACAATTTGCGCTTATGCAGTTCTACGACCCCAGTGTTGAAAAAGACACTAGTAATAATCAGAGCGCCCAAGATTATCCGGCGATGACTTATCAAACGGGCAATAAGTTTGATATCCGTTTTAACGCCTCGCTGTGGGGCCACGAATTCAGCTGGATAAACGCCTTGAGTTCTATCAAGGAGCAGTCATTAACGGATTTGGATTTTTCGCCAATACCCTTGCTGTTCTTTCTCAACGGTGAAGACTATGAGCAGCTAAGCAGTGAGCTGCGCATCGTGTCGCCTATCGGGATGTTCGGGGGCAAATTGGATTACGTAGCCGGCGCTTACGTGGCCCAGAGCGACACCACAATTAAAGTTATTATTGATGCCGCGCCAACACCCGCTGACTTAGCGTCTGGTCTAAGCGCTACCGGCGGCAGCTTGGGTGGCCTGGCGTCACTTTTAAATCCGATCACTGGCGATGCCCCGGGGGAGCGCCTATTGATTGACGGTTATCAAGAGAGCATCAGCTCGGCGGTTTACGCCCAGGCAACATGGCATTTTAACGACAGTTTGAGCTTAACCGGCGGTATCCGGGTCTCAACGGAAACCAAGGACGTAGATCAAACTCTACAACTATTCACCGCCGGCACAGACCTTGATGGGCCAGTTTTCACCCAAGTAGTGACTGCTGAGGAATATCGCTTGGTCGACAAGCGCGTGGATCGCGACGTTAGCCCCAAAGTATCGCTGAACTGGCTGCCTAGTGATGATCTAACGTTTTATGCGAGCGCGGCCAAAGGTTTTAAAAGCGGTGGCTACAGTGGCTCTGCCGTGCGCGCCGAGATTGCCGAAGTGGAACCTGAGTCTTCTAGCACCTATGAGATTGGCGCCAAGACAAGATTGCTTGACGGCGCCGCAACGCTCAATGCAGCCACATTTTACACCGAGTTTGAAGACCTCCAGCTGACGATATTTGAGGGCAATGTCAGCCGTATCTCCAATGCTGCCGGCGCCATCTCAAAAGGCGCCGAGGTCGAGGCAGCGTATGTAACGCCATGGGGCGTGTCGGGTAATGTTTCACTCGCCTATCTGGACGCGACGTTTACTGACTACGCCAACGGTCCCTGCCCTGCCGGCGAAGACACTCCCTGCGATTTGAGCGGCAAACCCTTGGCTTTTGCACCGCTGTGGAAGTCCACTTTTAGCGTCAATTATTTTCACGATCTGTGGGCTTTACCGGTCAATATACTGCTAGGTTTTGACTTGCTCTATGAAGCCGACAAGCTACTGCAGTCCGATCAAGATCCCATCGACGTTCAGGGTGAATTTGCGACGGTGAATCTCCGCATGCGCTTGGCAGATGATAATGACCGCTGGTCACTACAGGCTTTCGTACGCAATGCTAGCGACGAATTTGTCTTAGACGGCGGCGGTGATATTCCCACCTTATCCGGTGCCCACTTCGGACGGTCTATCGCACCGCGTCAATTAGATATTGCGCTGCGGTTTAAATTCTAAGACGACATTGCTGGAAATAATAATCGCCTTCATCGGGCGCCAGTAAGCCAAGGGGAGAGTAAAACTTTGCGCTATATTATTGAAGCGCAAAGTTTTAACTCGTTTGATGACTTATACCCAGGCACTCTAGCCTTTTACGCACCACACTATTGAACACTCACATCGAGGCACAACACCGCGAGCCGAGAATCCCCTATGCAAGTAATTAAGATTGCTCCGCGTCGATTGGCTTTCTGTTCCATATACCAATAATCGGTGTGCCTTGAGCACGGAGTATTGGTTCTATCTCTCGGTGAAGCGCGTGATAGCGATAAAAAGGCACTCGTGGAAACAAATGGTGAATAGAGTGAAGATTTTGCCCCAGCCAAATCCATTCAAATGGCCGCATCCAGGTCGGCATAATTAGGCTACTGGTATTCTGATAGCGCTGAGTATTGTCATAGGGAAAATGCGGGCGGTAAGCAAACCAATAGGCCGTAAAGAAACCACCCATGAAATAACCGAGCAGTACAACGACGGCGATACCCGAGCGCTCCACAAGGGTAATGGTCAACACCCGCCAACCAATCGAAAACAATATCTCAAGGCAATAGGTAACACGCTCTTTTAACTGCGCGGTATGCCAGTTGTTCTTCGCGAAGAAGCTATTCTGAACATAGAAAAATTTGAATGTTGTTAGCAATACCCCGAGCAGGCCCGTACGCATACCGCTAATAATAAAATCTGGATCCTTGCCCTCGATGTTAGTAAAGCGGTGATGGGTAAAGTGTTCATGTTTATGCGAGTTGTAGGGCACGCCAATTATTGGCGCAACTAGATAGCCGCAGAGATCGTTAATCCAGCGAAACTTTGGGTTATTACCGTGGATATTACCGTGCACTGCTTCGTGCAAGGTTGTATACGACATATAGGTAAGCAGGCCGACTAGCAGCGTTGCAATCCATACAGGCATCAAGCCATTGGCAAAGAGCACAATACACAACACAAAGAGATTACAGACCAGAAAAGTCAGTGCTATCGTTAACCAAGCGGTTTTTCCGATATAATTCTTTGCAGCACCGAGGGCTTGCTTGTTTAGTTCTGCTTGCATCATTTCTACCTTCTACAGCCATTGGCCGACCAAATTATTTGCCAATACTGTACTTTAGATGTATTGCGTATAGCAGGGCATTTTTGTCCTATTACGCCGGAGAGATGGCCATACGCAACCACCACGACTCACATATAAGTAACTAGACTCCAGGAGATGGGCAATATAAAAACGACACTTAGGCCGGTGGCTATCAGCAAAGTAATGATTAATTTTGCGATTAACGAGGGGGTGGACCTAGAAACCTGCTTGCTCGGCACCGCTATTTCAGAGCAGCAGCTCAATGACGGCAGCGCCTTAATTGAGCCTGAACAGGAAATGCGGCTCATTGAAAATCTAATGTTGGCCTTACCAGACATACCGGTACTTGGCTTTAGAATTGGCCTTTGCTACAACATCGCTACCTTTGGTATCTGGGGATTTTCGCTTCGCACCTGCAGAACCTTGCGAGATGCATTGCAGGTCGCGCTGCGCTTCTTGCCACTAAGTACCGCCTATTGCGAGATTACCCCCTTTGAGCAAGATGGCACTTTTAGTTTGCGAATGAACCCACAGGCTATTCCCTCCCACCTTCGCCAGTTTTTACTAGAGCGAGATATGGCGGCGGGTATCATCTTAGTCAAAGAGCTTAGCCTGAATGAGATTCAGTCAGTGGTGGCCGAGTTCATCGAGCCAACATCAGAAGATGCGCGCTTTATTGAAAGCGCCTGCGCGGCTAAACCGACATTTCAAAACACCCACAACGCCCTTACCATTCCCAGCAAACACCTCGATAAGCCTTTATCCACCTACGACGCCACCCTAGCAAGCATGCTAACTGAACAATGCGCCAAGCAATTACGCGAGCGCCAAACTGGCGGCACGGCCGAGCAAGTTAGGCAGCACATCTTGGGTGATTTAGGACTCACAGCATCACTCGACGATGTGGCATCGGCACTAGCACTTTCAAGTCGCACCCTTAGACGCAAACTAGACCAAGAAAAAACCAGCTTTCGCGGCGTAGTTGAAGAGGAGCGCAAGCAAATGGCGTTTCAATTATTGACCGACAGCGACATGAAGATTGACGAACTCGCCGCTCATTTAGGGTATACCGACACCCGCAGCTTTACACGCGCATTTCAACGCTGGAGCGACTGTTCTCCTGGTCATTACCGGCAATCAAATAAGCAGCATTAGGGCCGTAAAGACCCTTTAGCAAAGGCAGACTTATAGCGGCACTACGGCATCAAGCGCCAAAAAGTTTAAGGTCGGGCCACCCTCTAGCAATAGATCAAATAATACCAACTCTCGATCTCCGATTACCGGCAAACCACCATTGAGATTAGGGTTGCCAGCAACAACCTGAACCAACCCAGAGACCAACATACTCCCGCCACCCAAATCACCAATCACTGGAATACCACGACCATCAATTAATGGCAGTCCACCTATGACTGGTAGATCTACCAGAACTGGAATACCTGAATTGATCAATAGACCACTTCCGATACCGCCCACCGACAACGGCAGGGCATCTAAACCACCAGCCCCTAGATCAACACTCCCTATAATTGGTAGCTCGATCGCACTAACAGAACCGGCTATACCTAGCATGACACTTAAAGCTATAGAGCGCGGAGTCAATTTTATTCTCATACATTCCTCTCCATTTTATTATTAAAAAAGTCGGGCTTGCAGTTTTAGTGAAAGCCCGACAAAGGTAGCCCCAGGGTTGAACAAAATAGTTTCAAAATCGCTATTCTTTATGCTTTCACAATTCAGCAGTATTAATAAAGATGCCAGTTACAACGCATCTACAAATAGGACTCAGCCCGATTATATTTGAGTTGATATCTCACATTATTAAAACTTATAGGTCGCTTCTAAACCGTAGGTTCTTGGCGCTCCCTGTTGAAAGTAATCAAAGCCAAATCCTGCTTGCAGATTAATCGCGTAACCATCATATTTTGTTTCGGTAAGATTTTTACCCCACACCGCGATACTGTAATTGTCATCACTACCAAACCAAGTGAAACGCGCGTTATACAAGCCGTAGCCTTCTTGACGAATTTTGTCATAACCGATCTTGTCGTTATAAGCGCTATACCACTGATCAGCCTGGTAATTACCATTGAGGTTCATACTCAGATAGCCGTAATCATTGGTAAAAATATCGTAATCAATGGAGATATTGGCGCTTATATTTGGCGCAGAAATCAATTCGTTACCGGCCAAATCAACGACATCGTCATCGTTATTTACAGTCTGAACATTAGAGAGTTCTAGCTCTGTATACTCGCTTTTTAAAATCCCCAGACCGATTTGTACTGTTAGCTTTTCAGTGAGAGCGAAATACATTTCTGATTCAAAACCGAAGATCTTAGAGCCACCGGCATTTTCCAAAAAGTTCGAGACGCCGACAACATTAATGAATTGCTGATCGGTATAGTCGTAATAAAAGAAGGCGCTGTTTATACGAGCACGGCGATCCCATAAGTCAGCTTTAAAGCCAAATTCGTAGGCATCCAGAAACTCCGGTGAGGCGTAGGCATTCTCAAATTCCCGCTCCTCATAGTAAACGCCGGCATTAAAGTTACCTGCCCTAAATCCACGACTGTAACTGGTGTATATCATTAGCTCGTCATTAAAGCGGTAATCTAGACCGATTTTTCCCGTCCACTCTTTCTCATGTGCACTTAATGGTGTCGCAGAATCTGTCGTATATGGACCGTGGGTATAGCCGGTCTGGGCGGTTAACAGAAGCTCCTCCAGACCGATATTGCCACTGAGGAACTCTGCCAATAATAGCCCCGGCTCCAGAGGACTTTGACCGGCGACATTAGCGGGTATAAAGATATTATCGACGCCGGTGTTATTGCCGGGCACATAGGTTCCGCGCGGGCTACCGTCATAACCTAGTCGGGAGATATTTAAATAGGTCAAATCAATTTTATCATCGGTATAACGAAGACCAAAATCGATGCCCAAGTTGGCAGTGACATTCCAACGAAGCTGTGAATACAGCGCGGCACTAGTTTTTTCGGTATCCATTTTCTGATCAATGACGCCAAAATCTAGCAGGTAGGGATAGTAGCCTGTCACACCGGGGTAGGTTGCAGCCGCCCGTGTATCTGGCGGAGTCTCATACAAGCTGTACTGATTATCTAACTGCATGTCCTCAGTCGCATAATACGCACCGGCAATAAGATCAAAGTCCTCTAAGAAAGTGGTCGTAATTCGAAAATCCTGACTGAAGGCCTGTGTATCGACGCCCCAATTAATCTCCAACAACTGGTCTGGGCTGCCATCGACGTTTTGCGCTTGCGAGTAATCTGAGTCTGCCAAGGATGTAATGGCAGTCAGGGTATAAGCGTCGGCAACATATTCGATCTTGTTAACTAGTAGATCAGAATTAACTACCAGCGCACCGGTGAAGTTGTCTTCGACCTCGTAGTAATCTAGGTTCTTCGCGGGGCGAGAATACCCCGTATTATCGATAAAGCCATTATTAGGCTTATCGTATACACCCACCCCCGAGGTTTCTAGCGCTGTCACTAATTCTGGGTTTTTAGAGAGATCCCCTCGAGGCTCATTGCGGCTTGGGCTACCCAAAGCATCGTTGCGGGCGGTCGAGTACTTCAACACCATATTTGTAGAGTCTGTCAGCTGCCAATTAACCACCAATCGCGCCGCCTGGAAATCTTGCTCCGACAAGTCGGGGCCACCTAGAGCGTTCTCAAAATAGCCATCCCTGCGTGAATAAGAATAAGCCAATCTTGCCGCTAGGGTATCTTCTATCAGCGTGCTCTCCACACCGTAATCACCGGCGTGACCATTGTAATTCCGCACACCTTGTTTGAGATTAAATGCGGTAGGATCGCCAATTAGTGGTGTCTTGGTGACGATATTGATTGCACCACCTGTGGTATTTTTGCCGTATAAAGTGCCTTGTGGACCGCGTAACACCTCTAAACGTTCGACATCAAAAAAACTCATGCCATGGGTGTATACCGCGCCCAAATAGGCTTCATCGTTATATACCCCAATCGGGCTGGCTTGGTTAGAGCTGTAGTCAGACATGCTCACGCCACGAATCGAGAATATCGGCTGCACCTCGCCGTAGGGACCACTCACTTGCATATTGGGTACCTGCGCGGAGATGTCATTCGCATTAGAAAAGCCAAACTTTTCCAGCGCGCCCTCGGACATACCGGTTATTGCAATAGGCGTATCCTGGGTGCTAGCAGAACGCTTCTGTGCGGTGACAATAACCTCTTCTAGCTGAGGAGCCGCCATCGCCGGAATCGAAACAAGAAGTAGACCAGTGCAGATCGCTAAACGGGTCTTATTCGGGGGTTTTCTCATTATTATTAATCCTCAAAAAGCTCATTGGAATTATTATATGAAGCCACAATAGCGCAATATTTTTATTATTTTCGGTCAGAAACATTCAAAAACAGACAGCAGCAACTTTATGAGCACTGCCACACATATACATTTTCCTTGTAGATACCATGCCTGCGATACCAGCCACTCGGCGGCGGGCGCAGATTTGAGCGCCCTATAGCAGATTCATCACTGTTGGCCGAGGCATGCGTGGATACCGACCTAAAGCGACTTCACTGGCGGCCACAAGCAAGTCATAGGCCGCAGATATCCAGTATCAGACCCTATTCCCTAAAACGACATTACGAACACTGAGCGTAAAACTCAATTTACCGTCCGAGCATTCGCCCGATGATCGCACCAAGCCATTGAAATAATTAACTATTTACCTGAATTTCGAATTATTATTGATCATTTCAAAAAGCCTGTAGACGAGATTCTACGCTCACGGTATATTATTTGTTACTAACCGCGGCAAAACCACAGAATAAAATATCGCGAGGGCCTTTAACTACTGCCTCAGCTGAAGCCGCCGCGACAATTACCCAAAAGCCTTAACATTCACATAGATTGACAATAATGAGAAGTGAATCGGAAGAGAGCCCCTCCTTCCACGCGAAGGTATTCCCCATAGCCTTACTCGATTTGGCAGAGAATTTTTACGTCCGCAGAAAACTAAGCAAGACCGCGCTATATAGTCGCTGCCAGATATCTGCGGCTCAGGTTTTACGCGAAGAAAGTAATATTAGCGGGTGGCAGATACGCGAGATATTCAGATCTTGCAAGGATATCGCGCTCCCCGGTACGCCTCTCTCCGTGCAGCTAGCTGATTACATTCCCATCACAGCTCCCGGCGGGATGTTCGGTCTAGCATCCTTCACCGCAAAAGATATTCGGCAGGCACTGGAAGTCATGGTCGACTTCTCGCACACTGTCATGCCCGCCTATCGCTTCGAGCGCCTTAGTGTGGGCGGCCAATGTCATATCATCCTCAAACCCATCATGGACTTCGGGGAAGTTCAATTTTTCTTAGATGAGGCGGTTTGTGGTTACTTTTTAAATCTTAGGCATTTTGCGCAGTTCAGCGACCCACCGATACAAGTTCACCTTAGCCACGCGCCATTGGGCGAAATTGCTGCCTATGAAGATTACTTTAAGGCCAAGCATCTATTCTCACAAAAAACTATTAAAGTCATTTTTGAAAAGCACCACCTTAGCCAAGCCCTTTACACCCACAATAAAGCCACATTTAACGAGGTGTACTGCAATCTGAAGGGCACATCTAATTCAATCTCAAAATTATCGATAAGCGCTAAAGTTAAGAAAAATCTTCAACTGCGCCTAGCTGATGGTCTATCGACCAATATTTGCCAGATCGCAGAACAAATGAATATCTCTGAGCGCACCTTGGCGCGACGATTACACAATGAAAATAGCTCCTTTGCAGAGATCAAGCAGCAGGTCTCCTTCGATTACGCCAAGCTACTGCTCGAAAGCACTGAATATCCAATATGTAAAATTTCCCATATCTGCGGATATAATAGCGACTCCAATTTTTCACGCGCCTTTAAAACCTCGACAGGGCAAACCCCTAAGCAATTCCGCAGCAGATGCTAGGTAGATTAGATGCAATGCTGACTAATAATGGCGCCGCCCTAATCTAGTTCTTTGACGCCCGCTCTTGCTGCAAGCCCAACACCCGCTACTTAAGTAAAGCGCAGGCCTGAACCTAGCCAAGAAACACCCAGATGGTCTGCGCACAAAGCACAGACCTCTTTTTGCCAGACGCTAGCTTGGGATAGGACTAAGCTTCACATGCATTGACGTATAGCCGAACACAAAGTTTGAGTGCACTCGCTCAGGCTCTTCTACCACTTTAATATCATCAAAGCGTTTCAGTATTTCTTCCCAGGTTACTCGCAGCTGCATTTCACCCAGGCGATTACCCATACAGCGGTGAATACCAAATCCGAAGGAAAGGTGATGCCGCGCATTAGCACGATCAATAATAACGTGGTCTGGATTTTTGATGACGCGCTCATCACGGTTCCCCGAGATATACCACATCACAACTTTGTCACCTTTTTTAATAAGCTTACCGCCAAGTTCAACATCGCGGGTAGCAATCCGTCGCATATGGGATAGCGGTGTTTGCCAGCGGATAATCTCTGACACCATGCTAGGAATTAACTTGGGGTTCGCGCGCAGTTTTGCAAACTCTTCGGGAAACTTATTCATAGCTAGCACACTGCCGCTAATCGAGTTCCGAGTTGTGTCATTGCCACCGACAATCAAAAGCGCCAGATTCCCCATGAACTCCTCAGGACGGCTCATCATGTCGCGGGTGTCTTCATTGGATTCCATAAGACTAATCAAATCGAAACCGACAGGGTTACCCGCCTTGCGCGACGCTGATTTTTGCTCCCACAAAGCGCCGAAGGTATTCACCATATCGTGTAATGCAGCAAAGCGCTCTTCCTGCGACGCAGTGCCACCGGACAGTTCCGGAGCGCCAGTCGCCATATCAGACCAATAAGCTAATTTGTGGCGGTCCTCATACGGGAAGTCAAAAATAGTCGCGAGCATTTGCGAGGTCAGCTCCATTGAAACACTGGAAACCCAGTCAAAACTCTCATCCAGCGGCAGATTATCTAGAATGGTGCCGATGCGCTCGCGAATTAAGCCCTCCATAGCGGCAAGGTTTCTCGGCGCAACCACAGCTTGAACCGCGGCACGCTGCTGATCATGCTTGGGTGGATCCATGGAGATAAAGTTAGCAACGGGGATGGTGTCGTCGGGTTCACCGATCATAATGAACGGTTCCGAAGAAAAATCTTGGTGATTGGTATCCACCGCGACAATGTCTTCAAATCGGGTAATTGACCAAAACGGCCCAAACGGACTGCTTTTTTGATAATGAACAGGATCCTCATCACGCACTCGACGAAAATAATCTTGCCAGCGATTTTGTGAATATAAACTGGGATCACTCAGATCTATACTCTCTAGTGGCAGAGAATAAGGATCCGCTAAAATAGAATCTTTATGCGCGGCTTGGCTAGTCATAACAGTCACTCCAATTATTTTTTGTACTACATCTGGAACTCAGGGATCGCTACCACCATGCCGCTCATTTCCGGCTCAATGGTGATCTGGCATGCCAAACGAGAGCGTTCACTGTTTTCGGGCGTCATTTCCAACATTAATGCCTCGCTCTCACTGGGACTGCCTACTTTAGCCAACCACTCTGAATCAACGATAACGTGACAGGTACCGCAGGCGCAGGAGCCACCGCAGTCGGCGTCTATACCGGGAATTGAGTTGTCGATAGCTGCCTGCATTAGGCTGCCGCCGGGCTGAGCGCTTACCCGGTGACGCTCACCGCCGTGCTCAACAAAAATTAGGTCAATCACTACATCTCTCCTTATTGTTTTTAGTCACACTTCTAAGCCTCCTTAGGTTAGCTGTGATTGGCCTATCATTTTTGGACTAAAAATATTCATTACAGGACATGCCTGCACAAAGCGGGAAATGGCTTGGAAACGGTTTACTAAGCGAAAAATTAAACACGTAAGAGCTGACCACGCTTAGAAGACGGCACACAAATATCGTCCGCTGACGACCACAAAACGCAGACATAAGACGATGGCTGTCGTTAAGTAATAGCAGAAGTATTGGGGCGTTCAATGATTTATCGTTAAACGGTGTTAGCAGCAAGCAGAACCATCATCGCTGTCATTTTCGGCGGACGCGTTAGCCCGCCAAAACAGAGTATCTCATTGGAAAAAGCGGGACGTAGGCAGGCTGATCCCTAGCCAGCCCCGCTTTCGCCATCTTACTTTGTGGTTTATGGCCAATATATTTCGGCCGTCAAAAACTCAAAGCCTTAGGACACTAAACCAGATTGCTATGCCAGTCGGCAATGGCCTGGCCTATCTCATGGGGAGAGTCTTCTTGTATAAAGTGCAGACCGGCAACAGTGACCTCGCTTAAATTAGGCCACGATCTAACATAATCCCGCACAGCGCCGGTTATTAATACGCCCGGATCCGCGTTCACAAATAATTTTGGTATTTGGGTCTGCGACAACCAAGTACTGTAAGCAGAAACGGCTTTAACAACATCCTCAGGTTCGCCAGCAATAGGGAGCTGCCTAGGCCACGTTAGCGTTGGCCGGCGATCTTCGCCAGCTCGTGCAAATGGCCGACGATATTCGTCCATTTCACTGCCTGTCATCGTTCTCATGATCATGCCCGGCAACACGAACTCAATAAACAAGTTATCGTCTAGTATCATCGCCTCGCCGGCCTCGGACCTAAACCCCTTAAACAATTCGACGGCATCTTCTGGAAATGACGCCCAATCAGGCACCGGCGCCACTATGGCCTCCATAAACGCAATGCCCTTAAGCGCATGCGCATTCATCTTTGCCCAGTGAAAACCTAGCCCGGAGCCCCAATCATGAACCACCAAAGTGACATTCTCTTTCACGCCGAGCTCCTCTAACAGCGCATAGAGGTAGGTCTGATGCTCTGCATAGCTATAGCTATCAGCCCCAGTATTATCGAGTTTCTCTGAATCACCCATACCGATCAAATCAGGAGCAATAAGCCGTCCACGACCCTCGAGGTAGGGCATAATATTTCGCCAAAGATAGGATGACGTGGGATTACCGTGAAGAAATACAATAGGGTCGCCGCTACCCTGATCGATATAGGCCATACGCTTGCCGCGGATGGTTTTATATTGCTTCGGGTAGGGATATTGATCCGAAAAATCAGTCATTAAAACATTCCTATCTTATTAAGATTATGGGCAATACACCTGATAATGACCTCGTGATTTAAGCCATATCATCGCGTTTAAATGCCTTCCGAACAGCAACCATAGACGGTCGTCTAGATACAATCAAGACACCCGTCTTTAAAAGGAGTAGCACCGACCATTTTATAGACTCTAGATGGGTTATCATGGCGCTAGCGATATTTGCCAACTACAAAACCAAAGAGGACAAAATGGCTAGAGCAAGAAAAGTGGATATAGGCACGGCCCGCGCTCTGGCACTCAGCGCATTCTGGTCACACGGCTATCAGAGCCTAGGGGTTCGCAAGCTCGAGGAGCTGACGGGTATTAACCGATTTATGCTGCAAACCGAATTTGGCGGAAAACAGGGGCTCTTTCTAGAGACAATAGATGCATATATCAGTCAATGGGACGAGACCTACCTGATACAAATTCGCGCCGGTAATATTGATCAAATAGTCCACTTCTTTAATCTCCGAGCAAGCAATGCCACCGCCCCTGAAGCCAATAATGGCTGCCTCATGATCAATACCCTCTGTGAAGGGCAGATCGAGGATAGTGATATAAAAGATCGCGTCTTCAAATTCATGAGATTAATGCGCAGCTCCTTGCGTCAGGCACTTTGCAATGAACGCAGCCAAGGCGGCCTTAAAAAGAGCGTAGATATAGATGAAGCCAGCGAGATGCTCGCCAACGCCTTGATTGGGATGAACGTGACGATTAAGTTGCACGGTAAGAATGAGGCAGCGCAAGCCGCCGCCACGCAATTATGTAAAACCGTACTAAGCTGGAGAAAAAAGGGCTAACAGCCGTTAAGCACCAGTGGCATGACAATGAGCGACTCCTGTCACTCGATGGGAATCAGTTATCTCGCTGACGGCACATCGTGCTTTCAAATAGACACCAGGCACATCAAAATAAACACATCCTCACAAAACCAACTTATATTAAATTGATTTTTCGAGCATAGGCCGCCGCTGAGGTCCTATTGCGAACACCCAACTTGTCAAAGATATTGTGAACATGCCATTTGGCGGTCGACAAACTGATATGCAGCTCTTGGGCTAATTCTTTATTGCCTAAACCGGAACAGATCAAACGGAGAATTTCCAACTGGCGATCAGTCAGGGGGTCCGCAAGCGCTGAGGGCTTCAACCGCGGCTGCAATTGACCGACTCGAACTCTCATGTCCACCGAGGCATTAGCGCTAAGCAACTTAATGAGCTGCTGTTGAAATTGATATTTCGCATCCAGAGCGTCATCCTCAACATCACTGACACGTTCATCTTCTAGACGCTGGAGGATAACAAGAAGCCCGCTACCCACACGATATAAGGGATACATATGCAGCTCTGGCGCGGCCGAATTAACGACCTTATCAAGCTCTCGCATTGCCTCAGTTTCTTTTTCCAAGGCCCACAGCGCTAAAGATTTCATCGTACGCAACTGCTGTATCAAAGCGGTTCGGCGCTGGCTTTGGGCTTTTCGCAAAATCATATTTAACAGCTTGAGAGCCTCATCACCTCGACCTTCGGCGAGAAGCAGGCGCGCATCAGTCAACTCAATATATTCCATCACCGCAGATTGGTGGCGTGCTGTAATAAGGCTGTTTTTACGATTAAGAATATCCGTTCGGCTCGCGGTGTCTCTGGCGCCACGAATATCACCGTTATGCAATTGCAGCTCAATTTCTTCTGCGATAAACCCAAAGTAAAGCCTTGGCATATCCATAGTTAGCGCTAGGTCTTGGCCCTGTCGCAAGACCTCACGCGCCGCCTCAACATCACCCGCCCACAACCTAAATCGCGCCTCGTTGCGACGCGCAATAAATAATGGCTCCGGCGAGCTAGAAAGAATAGACATGACTCGGCTATCAACCATTACCTGCTGCAAACTGTCAAAATCACAGCGCTGACAGTCCACCTCGGCCTTCACAAGGGCAGCAAGGGCGGCGATCTGACTGTCGCCAGAAACCTCACTCAAGGTCTGTCCGGCCCGGCGCGCAAGCAGTTCCGCCGCGCCGATACGACCAAGCTCGATATTAGTCATGGCGGCAACAAAGTCCGCCCAAATCGCCGCGTAGGCACTTTCGCCTCTGCGGCCATAAACATAAGCCTCATGGGCTGACACAAGCGCTTGGTTTAAATCCTTCTGGAGGTAATAGCTGAAAGCACTGGCAACCGAGGCCGACGCTATTAATACATCGTCTTCCTTGGGAAGCTCCGTTAAAAGCGCCTTAGCGGCGAAAAGGCAATCATCTATCGCCTCCACGCAAGCGAATGTAATACAGCGAATGACATTGCAAAGATGCACCAGAGATTGCACCTCTGTCGCGGGTAAATCCCAGCGAGGCACCTCAGTGTCAGCTAGAAGTTTTTCAAACTCATCGCATATCGATACAGCAATCCCCACACCATCCCGCGTAAAGGCTCGGGACCAGGCATGGTGTAATAAAATCTCTGGCCGACGATATTGGTATTCAAGCGGCAGTTTGCGCATCCATTCAAAAATAATGGAATGATTGCCCTCGCCTATGGCAACGGTCTTCGCCTGCTCGGCAATCAGATCTGTAGCTTTCTCAAAATACGACGCATCCAGACAATACTGTATGGCCTCAAGCACGTAGCCCTCACCAACACACCAGTCCGCAGCATTGGCACATATCTGCGCCTTAAGCCCAGGATCTTCCTGCATCAACTGAGCAACAAGATATTCTGAAAACAGATGATGGTAGCGATACCAATGCCCCTCCCTATCTAAAGGCAGAATAAATAAATTGGCGGCTTCGAGTTGAGCAAGGCGATGGTAGCCGTCATTTTGACCCGTCACCACATCGCACAACTCCGCTGAAAAGCGATTGAGCGGCGCAGTACACAATAGAAAATGACGAGTTGCCTCATCCTGCAAACCGTAAACTGCCTCGAATAAGTATTCTTGTAGATTTCGATCGCGGGCAGAAAAGCCTCGAATAATTTCCTCCTTATTGCGGTCAGACTTGCTGATCGCCATCCCCGCAAGCTGAAGACCGACCATCCAGCCCTCGGTACGATCATGTAGCAGCTGCACGGTAGGCATGGGAAGCGCTACATTGTGCTGCTCCTTCATGAATCGCATGGTTTCTTGCACACTGAGATTAAGATCATTCTGTCCCAGCTCAAAAATACCTCCCGCAATTCGAAGCCGGCTCAAATCGAGGGGTAATTTAGATCGCGAGGCAATAACGGTCCGCACGCTGCTGGGAGCATAGCTAATAAACCGAGTCCAAAAGTTGAGAATACCTGGATCTTTCAAAACATGAAAATCATCTACAAACAGGGTGAAACGCCTGTCGATGGCCGCTATATATTCAATAATGTCATCAAAAAACCGCGTCAAGTCAGCCGATGCACTGGACTTTAAATATGCCAAATTGGTCTCAGCGAAGGGCTTATCTATCACCCGGAAAACCGAGCTAATGTAGCGAGCAAAGCGTGCCGGCTCATCATCTCCCGCCTCAAGGCTCAGCCAAGCACAAGCACTGCCTTCCAAACCACATTTTTCGTGCAGCTCCACTAGCAAGGTCGATTTTCCTGAGCCCGCCGGCGCCACCACGCTAACAAACCGCACAGAAGCCGCCTCTTCCGCCATCCTCTTTAGAATAGCGCTACGATTCATTCGCTGCTGGCGAATATAGGGTGGACTCAGTTTTGTCTCAATGACGTCTATCAATTCAAGCTACCTAACTGTATCTCTCTTCATATAAAGCGGCCCGCATTGGCACTCTCTCAAAAGAACCCTCGAGCACCACATAAAATTATGCCGCCATTACTCCTAGAACCGTACTAAAGGTCGGTTCGCGACCCAAGCTCCTCATCTAGTCTACTCCTACGATATAGTATTCATTTAATAGCTAAGCGGCTTCGCCACCGAAGCACAAGGTAGCACTAGCACCTTGCAAATAATAACAGAGGAAAACACATGCGAGCGCACTACTCCAACCTATTAATCAAACACGGCCTAGCCGCAATGCTTGTGGGGCTTTTTGGAGGATTCCTACTCGCCTTTTCCATGGTCGGAGGTGCATCCATCAGCCCGCTACCGGTGTTCTTTCAATTCGAACTTCCTGGCCCAGATTCCGGTTGGCGAATACTCCATGTTGGCACGCTAATGAACGGCATTATGGCCCTAGCATTAGGGCTAGTGATACGCACTGTCTACTTGTCCGACCGACAAGCCCGCTTAATATTCCTAGGGATCGCCATCGCCATCTGGGGTAACTTCTGCTTTTACCTATTTGGAATGTTCGCCCCGAATCACGGTTTAAGTATTGAAGCAAACCGTCTTGGCGATGCCAGTATGGCGGGCGCCCTTGCCTATATTCCCGCCATCTTAGGTGCGGTCACGTCAATCTGGGCAGTGTTTGTTTTGCTTTTTGCCGAGCCGATATACGACGCCCATAATAAATAATAACTCGCAATATTGACCCTCTGAACGAGCGCCAAGTTAGCTGATGATTCATTGAACAAATCACCTGCTAATAGGGCTGCTCCCACACTGTTCAAGAGATCGCAGGGATTAATATGAAAGTGGCCGCAGAAACGCAACGTAGCTCCCACCCCATGGATGACTTCCCGGTACGAAAGTTAGAGTTCAACTTCGATAACATTGAATTCAACGACCCACTATGGAGCCGATCCCACCGCGATTTTTCGATGCTTATAAACGCCCTCGGAGTCCACGTACCGCATTTCGAACGCTATCTCGTTAAAACCATGATTGAAGCCAGACCAAAGATTAAGGATGAGAATCTACAAGGCGATATGTCAGCGATAATCGGACAGGAAGCTCAACATGCCAAGAATTTTCTCCACTACAACAAATGGTTGGCTAAGCGCTATCCAAAAATAGCTGAGCTAGAAAGTGGTGCTAAAGATTTTTTTAATCACCATAGCAAAATTGATTCGCTAAAACGCAAAGTGGGTTACACCGCGGGCTATGAAACCTTTACGTTTTTAGCCGGACTGATCATTTTAGAAAACTATGACCGCTGGATGAAAGATAGCGATCCGGTCATGAAAGCACTATGGGTATGGCATCAGGTCGAGGAGGTCGAACATGGTGCAGTCGCCTTTGACGTGTACAAAGCACTATACGGCGATGCCGAGTGGTACCGAAAATGGATGGTGCTCGCTGCACTAGCTCACATCGCCAGCGAAACAATAAAGTGCTACACCGCCATGACCATTGTGGAAGGATACTGGCGAAACCCCTTTCGCGGTATTCGCAAAATGGGATTCTGCGCTTATATGTTATCTCGATTTTTAGTAAATGCCTTGCCGGTATTTAAACGTAGCTACCACCCCCGCAATCATAAGCTTGTAAGCGGTAAAAAAAACACCATCCAAATCGCATGGCGCCGCTATGAACACGACGGTGGCGACGTGCTATCAATAAATCGTGAAAAAATGGCAGAGATACTTGGCATAGCAAATCCTGGCGCCTAAGCGTGAACATTAAAACGCCACGAAGGTGTGAAACTACATTTTGCAGTCGATACTTAATAGCGCTTAGAGCTTGGAGATAACCATGACAGGGAATAGAAATACACCGCGCACATTAGTTGTCAGGCGGATGCCGTTTACCTTTGAAGATGACATCAGTGTTCAGTGGAACGCCGCTAGACCTGAATGGAGCTATATGGTGAATGGCGCTTCATTAACCATGCCCTATCTGGAACCCTATTTGATTCGAACAATGAAAAAAGTTCTTCCTCAGCTTCAAGACCCGGCGCTCATCCAAGAAGTAAAAGACTATATCGGCCAGGAAGCACAGCACTATCAGCAACATAGGAAGTTCAACGACATTATTAAATCGAAAGGCTACGATCAAATTGAGGCCTTAGAAAAGCAAATGCTCGACGAGTTTTCTTATCTAGAACAAAATAAAAGTCTCAAGTTTAATTTGGCCTACGCGGCGGGCTTTGAATCTATGGCACTAACGCTAGGTCACTGGTTGATCAAACAACGGGCCTATTTGTTTGGCGGATCCGACTCTAGGGTCGCCTCATTAATCCTCTGGCATTTTGTTGAAGAAATAGAGCATAAATGCGCGGCCTTCGATGCTTACCAGGCAGCCTACGGTCAATACTGGCACAGGCTTTATGGTACGTTTTTCGCTGCCATTCACATCATGAAGTTTAGCCGCAGGGGCTACATCATCATGATGAAAAAAGACGGCGAATGGGGAAATATCCGCAGCCGCATAAACGTCATAAAGTACAACCTTCGTTTCTTAGCGGGGATAGCACCGAAACTACTACACTCTATGCTGCCCTCGCATCACCCGACTGATATTGACGATCCACAATGGAGCAAGGAGTGGCTTAAAGTTCATAAAAAACATGATGCCGAATTGGCCCATCTAGATACGAATAATTTAATGACACCTATAGGTACGAGGTTTTCCTAATGAACAATGACATATTAAAACACCAGCGCTTTCTGGTAATTCACGGCACACTATTACTACTGGCGGCTTTTATCATCGGATTCGGTTTTTTATTTTTCATCACCGGTGAAATCAGCCTCTGGCCGATTCCCGGCAAGATCGTCTACCAAATGCCTGGCACTTACGACGCATGGCGGATGGCGCATATGGAAGGCATCGTCAACGCTTTACTACTGTGGCTCATTGCCGCGCTCTTACCGGTATTTTCAAGCTTTATAAAAAACGTAAAGTGGCTGGTAATAATATCGCCAATCATCTCCTGGAGTATTGTTATTGGTGCTAGTTTTGACCCTTTATTCCCCGAAGCGCGCGGCTTAGTATTCGATGCCAGCACTAATATGATGAATGATATTTCGTTTTTTGTATTTTATCCCGGCGTTGTGCTGTGTTTTGTATTGGTGATCGGCATCCTTGTTGCCGCTTGGAAACACTCTAAGAAAACGTTTTAAGCTCACCCTTATTACTGAAATTTACTGGACTGGATTTCCTATATTAAAACCTGAGTTTTGAAATAGGCAAACAAAAGGGGTTCTCCATAAGAGAACCCCTTTTTTATGCGCTCAGTGCTTTAGCTTAATAGGGTACTAATTCACTATTGGTAGACCACAGACTTTTAGAAAGGCAGTGGACTGCCACCACCTCCTGCGCAGTCAGCGTTTTCATAGCTACCGTCTATGACGGTGTTTATCCACGCATCTACTACGCCAACCGCTTCGCCGTGCTTGACGCTCCGAGCAATGGGCGGCATCTGCACCGAAGGATCTACAGAGTGCAGGCGATAGGAAATAATCGAACCCTCGGAGCCAGTAGCACCGCCAGCTAAGCCAGGTAGAATATCGTAATCCCTACCACCACCAGAGCTACCAGCAGTGATGGGTTCCTTACAGATACCGTGGCTGAGATTGACCTTGCGGAACACATCAAAATATAAGCCGGTACTTTGTGCTTGCCCCTTGCGATTGTGGCAGTGAGCGCAGTTAGTTTCCAACCATGCACGAGCTCGATACTCAAGATTAGCATCACTACTTGCTGCCACGCGCTCGGCTTCTACAGAACTTATCTGGTAGCTGTCGCCGGGCACATTAAAGCGCGGCAAGCGGTTTGCATTGGTCGCGATCTGTTTACTGTCTAGCGCTAAGGTTGGCGCGCCACTGAGCTTGCCCATATCAATGAGATGCTGCAGCTGATTTTCCGGGCCGTTGCCATAGTCAAAGGCGCGGTTCATATTGCGCACTTTAGGACCGATTGGCGCATCGCCAGCTTGGCGGTCTTCGTTGTTGTGACAGTTGCCACACTGATTCGGCGTGGGAATGGCGTAGCGGTCGGTGCTGCCTTTGTAAGTGGCAGTGACATCCGGGTCGGTATCGTCGTAATCCCAGCTCACGGCTTTAGAGCCGCCAGCGAGGGCGATATCGGCGTCGCTGCCGTCTTCGCGCCAGACATAGGCCATACCCTCCCAAAAAGAGCTACCGCCTTGGCCATCGCGATGAATCAGCAAGCGGGTTTCAACCAGGTTTTCATCTTCGGCATTACGGTCGCGGAAGGCGAAGGTCTTGGCGATAACGGTGCCAACTGGGAAATCCAGAGTCGCGTTTGGCTCATTAATATTACCCTCTGCCCACGTGGCGGACTCGCCAGGCGGCAGGAATAGTACCCGGTACTTTACTGAGTAGTCAGAGAACAGCGGCGTGACTAAGTCATAGATCACGCCATCTTCGTGGAAACCACTGCGGGGATCGGTTTGATCGGCAAACAAATTGTAGTGGGACAATTTACTGCAGTTGAAAGCCAGCGCTTCGCGATTGACTGCAGTGCCAGAGCCACTCTCACAAATGGCGGCAATTTCTGCGGCCGAGGGCGGTTGCTCCGCGCTGTTGCCGGGAATATACGGCTGCACAACGGCTGGATTTAAACGCGGCAATTGCTTGCCAAAACGCGTCGGGCAGTCGTGAGCGGCGAGATCAGTTTGGGGGGCGGTGTCGAGTTCCATGCCATCAAAGTTCATGAAGGTGCGGCTATCCGGGGAGAAGGTGTTGCCGTACTCGTCACTTTGGTCAATACACAGCCAGTAATCGGGATGTCTGCGCTTTGGATCTGCCGCGTTGTCTGGCTCGGCAAATTTATAACGATTGTAGCGACAGCTTGGCTGGCTCTGGCCGCTGTAATCAGGTTTACCGTCGGCATCCAGGGGCGCGCCATCGACATCGGTACACTGCACACCGTCGTTACTATTAACGGTTTTGTCATAGTAACCATCCCAAATAATATGAGCGCCTTGAAGCAGATAGGGATCTTTCGCTTGTAAGCTACGAAGCTGCACTAACACCGGCAACAGCGAGTCATGCCCATCATCAATACCAGTGGGGATGCACGGAATAACGGTATCGCCCCCTGTGCCATCTGCGCAAATTAATACGCCTTCTTCAGGTAGCTGAGGCAGGGTGCCATTGGTGGTGAATATATTACTGTGGATATGGATGCCTTCTGGATAGAGGTCCATGCGCTTGTCAGAGTTGTTGGTGTTGCCATCCAGCAACTCGTGGCTCGCGCTGACAAATCCCAAGGTGCGGTTAAACTCGACGACATTATTAAAAAATTCAACTTTGTCGTAACCCAGTTGCAGCAAACCGGTGCCCTGCGGCACAGCGCTCACAACGCCACCGGGCGCGAAGTTGGCCAAATTATTGTAGCCGGCGTAGTTATTAAAAATACGAGTCTGCTCGCCGTATTGATTCAAACCGGGCAGATCGAAGACCAAGAAACCGGCGGTATTACAATGGGCGACATTGTCGTGCATATCAGCGCGGTCGCTGTTTTCGATCTCATAGCCAGCAACGTTGAACAGAGCTTCACTATTTTTGACGATAATGTCGTTGGACTGACCAACGTAAATACCAGCATCTGATGCGCCCAGCGATACCACATTGTCCAGCAGTACATTATTAGATAGTACCGGGTATATGGCGTAGCCACCGTTAGAGTTGTCGATGGTGTAGTTGCGCGGCAAGCCGTTGGCATCGGTATACAAACCTGTTGCCAGCGGGAATGCAATTGGCAAGCCATTGAGACGCGGCGCGGGAACATTCTCTGGACGCGCAAAACTGTCTGGCCACGGATGCTCACAGGTGACTTCTAAGGTTGATGGAATTTTGGGGTCCATGCCACCGCGATTAGCGCCGGCGCTTGACCACATGGCGCGCAAATTACGCAGCGTGACGAAATTCGAATGCGAGACCTTCACCGAGAAGCCAGGTGTATCGAGCACTGTCATCTCTTCAATCGTGATGCCCGTCATATGGCTCATCGAAATGCCTTCCGGCGATTTCGACTGGGCGAAGTCTAGAATAGTTTTCGCCATACCCTGACCTTTCAGGGTAATACCCTGCTTATGGGCCATGTCCAAGGTGGTGGTGAATTC
>TARA_R110001592_G_scaffold59620_2_pt1 | contig 51423 bp, 47 predicted proteins | sample TARA_R110001592 | Tara Oceans TARA_R110001592 (sample SAMEA4398387) | marine metagenome | biome: Polar Biome; feature: [SRF] surface water layer (ENVO:00010504); material: water (ENVO:00002006), including particulate matter (ENVO:01000060) such as... | depth 5 m | reverse complement strand
AAAAAAGAAAACATTAATTGTTCAGTTTTTTAGCAAGAATTTCATTAAATAGTTTCGGATTACCTTGGCCTTTAGATGCCTTCATTAACGGCCCCATAAAACCACCCATCAGTTTCTTACGCTTATTGTCATCAGCTTCTTTGTATTGAGTAATCTGATCTTGCATGCCAGCAAGTACTTCATCGACTAATTTCTCTAAAGCCCCTGTATCAGAAACTTGCTTTAAGCCTTCAGCTTCGATGATTTGATCAACATTTGTTTTGCCTTTCCAGAGACGGGAAAAAACTTTTTTAGCGCCTGACGATGAAATTGTATTATCTTTTGCACGAAGCACTAGCTGTCCTAATTCTTCAGCAGATATGGGGCAATGGCTTAATGAAATATTATTGCTGTTCAGATTTGCACTAAGTTCACCCAGTACCCAGTTAGCAGATAATTTTGCATCTGAAGATATTTTAGTCATCACTTCAAAGTAGGCAGATAAACCTGATTGGTTAGCAATGAGTGTTGCATCGTAATCAGATAGCCCATATTGCTCAACAAAACGTATACAGCGAGCATCCGGTAGTTCGGGTAGATTAGCTTTGATTTCTTGAATATAACTATCATCAAACTCAACAGGCAATAAATCTGGGCAAGGAAAGTAGCGATAATCATTTGCTTCTTCTTTACTTCTCATTGCGCGAGAAAAATCTTTCTCAGCATCATATAAACGTGTTTCTTGGGTTATCGTCCCGCCGCTTTCTAGTACGTCTATTTGCCGTCCAACTTCTAAGGCGATGGCTTTTTCCATAAAACGAAAAGAGTTAAGGTTCTTTGTTTCAGTTCGCGTCCCTAGCTTCTCAGTACCTTTAGGGCGAATTGAAATATTTACATCAAAGCGCATAGAGCCTTGAGACATTTCACCATCACAAATACCTAAAGAGGTGACAATGGAATGAAGCTTCTTGGCCAATGCCACGGCTTCTTCTGAACTATGCATATCGGGTTCGGAAACAATCTCGATTAATGGTGTGCCAGCTCTATTTAAATCGATACCGGTATAACCATGATAATCTTCATGCAGTGATTTTCCGGCGTCCTCTTCAAGATGCGCATGGTGAATGCGAACAGATTTGGTGTCGCCATTATCCAAAGTTATATCTACAACACCTGCGCCCACGATGGGTGAATCTAGCTGTGTTGTTTGATAGCCTTTTGGAAGGTCAGGATAAAAATAGTTTTTTCTTTCAAAAATAGAACGCTTATTTATTTCGGCATCAATGGCTAAGCCAAACATAATGGCATAACGAAATGCTTGTTCATTTGGTACAGGAAGCGTGCCAGGAAGTGCTAAGTCAACTTCGTTTGCCTGAGTATTTGGTTCGGCGCCATATGCGGTTGAAGAGCCTGAAAATATTTTGGTCTTAGTCGCTAGCTGAACGTGTACTTCTAGCCCGATGACTGTTTCCCATTCTGTATACGTAGTTGTCATTTATAAAATCTCCGGCTTAACAATTTTTTGGGGCAAGCGTGTGCCAATCGGTTATTGATTGAAATTGATGAGCAACATTCAGCATACGAACTTCATCAAAATAATTTCCAATCAGTTGCATACCAATCGGTAAGCTATTTATTAAGCCAGCGGGTAAAGACATGCCAGGAAGGCCCGCTAAATTTGTTGATATAGTGAATATATCTTCAAGGTACATTTTAACTGGATCATCACCTTTAGAGCCAAAGCCAAAAGCTTCAGATGGCGAGGTTGGGCCTAATATGAGATCTACATCTTTAAACGCTTCAACAAAATCATTTTTAATTAAACGTCTAACTTGTTGCGCTTTTCGGTAATAGGCATCGTAATAACCAGCAGATAATGCATAAGTACCAATTAGAATTCGGCGTTTTACTTCTTGTCCAAAACCTTCTGAACGACTTCTCAAATATAAGTCCATCAAGTCTTGTGGGTTTTCACAGCGATGACCATAACGCACACCATCGAAGCGAGATAAATTTGCAGAGCATTCTGCTGGAGCAATAACATAATAAGCAGGTACTGAAAGCTCAGAATGAGGTAAGGATATTTCTTTAAACTCTGCACCTAGAGACTCAAGTACTTTTATTGATGTTTGTAGGGTTGATTGCAGTTCAGGGCTGAGATGTTCATTAAAAAATTCTTTTGGCAAACCAATTTTTAAGCCTTTAATGGAATTGTTAATGCCAAGTGTATAATCAGGAACAGCCATATTAACGCTAGTAGAATCTTTTGGATCATGTCCAGACATAACATTCAGCATCATTGCTGCATCTTCAGCTGTTCGTGCCATTGGCCCAGCTTGATCAAGGCTTGATGCAAAGGCGATCATGCCATAGCGAGATACGCGCCCGTAAGTGGGCTTTAAACCGGTTAAACCACACAAAGAAGCTGGTTGCCGTATTGAACCACCGGTATCAGTTGCTGTTGCAATAGGGGTTAATCTAGCAGCAACAGATGCAGCGGAACCGCCTGAAGATCCACCCGGAACGAGTTCCATTTCAGTACTCCAAGGATTGACAACTTTCCCAAAGTAACTGGTTTCATTAGAAGAACCCATGGCAAATTCATCCATGTTTGTTTTGCCTAAACAAACAGCGCCTGCATTTTTAAAGTTAGTAACAATAGTCGCATCATAAGGAGAGATAAAATTATCTAGCATCCTGGAGCCACACGTTGTTTTGATTCCTTGTGTACAGAAGATATCTTTATGGGCTAAAGGGATGCCTGTCCAAATGCCAGCATTACCTTGTGCTCTTAATTCATCAGCTGCTTTGGCTGCTTTTAAGGCTGATTCTTCGGTCACAGTAATAAAACTATTAATTTTACTGTCTAGTTTATTGATTCTATCTAAGTAGTGTTTTGTTAATTCAAGGCTTGAGAACTCTCCATTAGCGAGTCCTGTTGATAATTCTTTTACGGTTTTGTTATGCATAAGTCGCTTCTTTAATTAAAAGAATAAGAAAGAGTTTGGCTTAAATAGTGTGTGATGATCATTCAATCACTTTAGGGACAAGGAAAAGCCCATCTTCAACGAGTGGTGAAATCTTTTGTAAAGCATCACGTTTATTGGTTTCAGTGACGACATCAGCTCGCAAGACCTGAGTTGCATCAAGAGGGTTTGCCATCGGTTCGATGTTGTCAGTATTCGCACTTTGAAGCTGATCAACAAGGGAGAGAATGTTGCCAATATCGTGACAGAGTTTATTTGCTTCATTTTCATTTATCTGAAGCCTCGCTAAATGTGCGATTTTTTTAATGTCTTCTGGGCCGATTGACATGTTTATTCCTTAATTTTGCCTTGGTGATAGAAAAGTTAGCTAAAACGCTAAAAAAAGAGCGCTATAATATCAGGAATGCTTTAACACTGTAAAAATTAAAGTGTTATCTTACCGAACAATGATTAATAAATGAGCATTATTCTGTTCTAAGCTTTAATTATTGTTCATTTTTAATATGTTTCTTGCTCTATACTGGCGCCATTGTTAAAGTTGCTCGATTATTTTAATGAATATTATTAGGTTGATTTATTTTCATGTTTAAGAGAATCCGAGGTTTATTTTCTAGTGATTTATCTATCGATTTAGGAACCGCTAACACGTTGATATATGTTCGTGACAGAGGGATTGTTCTTAACGAACCTTCAGTAGTTGCGATTCGTAATCACGGTAACCAAAAAAGTGTTGCCGCTGTTGGTGCTGAAGCTAAACGAATGTTAGGTAGGACGCCTGGAAATATAACGGCTATTCGTCCATTGAGAGATGGTGTAATCGCAGATTTTGTGGTTACCGAAAAAATGCTTCAGCATTTTATTCATAAAGTACATGAAAATAGCTTTATTACGCCGAGCCCTAGAGTGTTGGTTTGCGTACCAAGCGGTTCTACCAAAGTCGAACAAAAAGCAATAAGAGAATCTGCCTTAGGTGCGGGTGCTCGTGAAGTTTATTTGATTGAAGAGCCTATGGCTGCAGCTATTGGCGCAGGACTTCCTGTAGAAGAAGCTAGCGGCTCAATGGTTGTTGATATCGGTGGTGGCACAACTGAAATCGCGATTATATCTTTAAACGGTATAGTGTACTCAGATTCAGTTAAAATCGGCGGTGATCGATTTGATGAAGCGATAGTTAACTATGTTCGTCGTAACTATGGCAGCCTTATCGGTGACGCAACTGCAGAAAGAATTAAGCAAGAAATAGGTTGTGCCTATGAAGGGCTAGAACTTCGTGAAATTGATGTTCGTGGCCGTAATCTTGCTGAAGGCGTGCCACGTGGATTTACTTTGAATAGCGAAGAAATCCTAGAAGCCTTGCAAGAGTCTTTAGCTAATATTGTTCAAGCTGTAAAAGGTGCGCTAGAGCAATCTCCACCAGAGTTGGCTTCTGATATTGCTGAACGTGGAATAGTATTAACAGGCGGTGGTTCTTTATTAAGAGGCATAGATCGCCTATTAAGCGAAGAAACCGGTTTGCCCGTGATTGTTGCTGAAGACCCGCTAACGTGCGTAGCACGAGGTGGCGGTAAAGCGCTAGAGTTGATTGATAAGGGTTCTGACGGCCTATATCCTATTGAATAATAGTCAGGGCTTTGAATTATCATGAATATTGGTTCATCCGATAAAACAATTTTTGTTCAAGGCTCCTACCTCTTATACCGCCTATTAATGGCGGTAATTCTTTCTGTTTCCCTCATATTTCTAGATACTAAATTTTCCCAATTAGACTCTATAAGACGTTTTATGGGTTCTGCTTTAACGCCTGTTTATTGGTTAAGTGCACTTCCTCAAAATGTATCAAGTGGTGTCTCAAATATCTTCACATCAAGAGAGTCACTTCAAGAAGAGTTAGAAAAACTACAATCACAAATGCTAGTTTTAGAACGTAAAGCGCAAAAATTAGCCTCTGTCACTGCAGAACTAAATCGTCTAAGAGAATTACTTAACGCTTCTAGATTATTAGACGAGGGCGTGGTGGTAACTGAAATTATTTCCGCAAGTCCTAACCCAGATAATCAATACGTACAAATCAATAAAGGTTTGAATGATGGTGTTTATTTAGGACAGGCTGTCTTGGATGCATATGGACTGATGGGGCAAGTTATTAATGTGAATGATTTAACTAGCCGTGTATTACTGATATCCGATTCTCGTCATGCTGTACCAGTCCAAGTAAATAGGAACGGTTTACGAGCCATTGCTTATGGTATAGGTGCGCTTAATTACCTGGAATTGGGTAACGTTCCCGCTACGTATGATATAAAAGTAGGAGATCTTTTAGTAAGTTCAGGGCTTGGCGGGCGGTTCCCAGAAGGTTACCCCGTAGGTCGGGTTGCTAAAATATTGATTGAGCCGGGAGAGTCATTTGCTCAAGTTAGAGTGACACCAGAAGCTCAATTAAATAGAAGTAAATTACTATTAATCGTATTTAAGAATCATGATGCTAAAAGCCAATCCCTACCTTTAAATAATAGTGAGACAGTTGATGCACTCTAGATTTAGTTGGTTGGCTGTATTTATTTCTTTTCTTGCTGCTGCTGTACTGGAGATAGTTCTGCTACCTGATAGTTTTCTTCGATTTCGACCTGAATGGTTATCTCTTATATTAATTTATTGGTTATTACGTCACCCTGAAAGTGTCGGTATTACAACGGCAGTTTTTTTTGGTTTGGTTATGGATATTATTTCTGGCTCTACATTGGGCGTTTATGTACTTGCGTATTCTGTGACTGCCTATTTAGTTTTAAGTATGCACCAGCGGCTAAAAATGTTTCCAGTGATTCAGCAGTCTGTGGTTGTCTTTTTTTTAGTTAGCATTCAATTGATGTTTGTTTACTTGTTATCGATGATATTACATGGATCGGATGGCGGTTTATCATATTTATGGCTAGCCTTAACGAGTGCTTTGGTATGGCCGCTAATTTTGATATTAACTGATAGACTAGTTTTATTTTTACGTTAGCTGAATTTAAATTTTCTATTTATATGTTGTTTGAGGCGACCCATGAGTGAAGAAATTCTAATCAACGTTACACCGGTAGAGACGCGTGTCGCTTTAGTTGAAAATGGGATGCTTCAAGAAGTTTATATTGAGCGTTCAAGTAACAGAGGCATCGTAGGTAATATTTATAAAGGCAAGGTTGTTCGGGTATTACCCGGGATGGAAGCAGCTTTTGTTGATATAGGATTAGAAAAAGCCGCTTTTATTCATGTTTCAGATATAGTTTCAAATTCAGCTATAGATACGAAAGTGACTGAGCAAGCAGACATTGCCTTACTCTTAAGAGAAGGTCAAACACTCGTCGTTCAAGTTATTAAAGACCCTATCGGAACAAAAGGTGCACGCCTTACTACACAATTATCAATTGCTAGTCGCTATTTGGTCTATATGCCGGGCTTATCGCACATTGGAATTTCTCAACGCATAGAAGATGAGCTTGAAAGGGAACGATTAAAGCAGCTAATAATAGGTTGCCAGGTGCAACTATCTGAAACATTATCTCCTGCTCAATCAAACTCGAATAAAACTACAAATAATGCAAGTGATATAGAGAGTGTAACCGCTGGGTTTATCGCTAGAACAGCTGCAGAAGGCGCAGGCGAAGATGAATTTCAGGCCGATGTTCGTTTTTTGGCTAGATTATGGAAAAAATTAGAACAACGAATTAAAGATAACTCTGTACCTTCAATTATCTATCAAGACCTCCCATTATTTACGCGCGCCATAAGAGACCTCGTTAAGCCACAAACTGAAAAAATTCGCATAGATTCAAATGAAAGTTATGCAATTGTAAAAGAATTTGCTGAAAATTTCTTAATTGATGTTAGTGATCGCTTAGAGTATTACCCAGGCGAGCGACCTATTTTTGACCTGAATAATATTGATGATGAAATACAAAAAGCGCTAGGACGTAAGGTTCAGCTGAAGTCAGGCGGCTATTTAATTATCGATCAAACGGAAGCTATGACTACCATTGATGTAAACACTGGAGGCTTTGTTGGTCATAGGAATCTCGAAGAGACAATCTTTAAAACGAACCTTGAAGCGGCTAGAACAATAGGTCGACAGCTCAGATTAAGAAACTTAGGTGGCATCATTATTCTTGATTTTATTGATATGGATGATGAGGAGCATAAAAGACAAGTCCTTCGTATGCTCGAAAAAATGCTTGAACGTGATCATGCAAGAACGACTGTGAGCTGTGTTTCTGAGCTTGGTCTAGTAGAAATGACAAGAAAGCGTACTACTGAAAGCCTCGGTCAAACATTATGCGAGCCTTGCCATGTTTGTGATGGAACCGGTTTGCTTAAGACGCCTGAAACTGTGTGTTATGAAATAATGCGAGAAATATTAAGAGTTAATCGTGCATACGATGCGCATGTATATTTGGTTATGGCTTCTCAGAGTGTTATCGACCGTTTACTTGATGAAGAATCAGATAATGTTGCTGACCTTGAAACATTTATTGGTAAGCAGATTAAATTTCAAGTCGAGGTGATGTATAACCAAGGCCAATTCGACGTAGTGTTAGTGTGAATTTGTGTTTAATAAAAGCGTTACATTTTTAAAAACACTAAGTATATATTTTTCTATACTCTTCTTATTGCTAGTTGCCTGTTATGTTTTGGTAATGCGCATAAGTTTGCACTTCTTGCCAGATTACAAAAATGAACTGACTCAATATCTTGGTCAAGCTACTAATCAATCTATAAATATTTCTTCATTTACTTCAGATTGGGATGGCTTCGATCCCATTTTGCAAGTACATAATTTAACAATTGGTTCTGTTGAGAAGATTCACATAAGTCGTGTAAGTTTTCATTTCTCCTTTATCCAAAGTGTATTAGCTCTTCAACCAAAATTTGATCGTATTTTAATCGAAAAATCTGAATTATCAGTCACTCAGGCAAATACAGGTCATTGGGAGTTCTTAGGATTCAATTCTAATGACTTAAATCTTGATACTGAAATAGAGCCAAGCTCCAATAATAACTTTTATTCTGTTTTGTCGATGTTCAATGGAACAACAGTAAACATCAAAGATTTCAATGCTGATATTTATAATGAAAAAGGAAAAATTAGAACTCTTAGGTTACCGACCTTAAATGTTAATTACAGCAATGATGAATTATTTGTCAGTGGACAAATACTTCAAAAATTAGGTGATAAAGCACTATTAAATTTTTCATTAAAAGGCCGAGGACTCCTCACAAGTGGTGTAATTAAAGGAGTTTTATATGTTGAGGCCCGATCATCAGAATTCTTTGGAGGGTTATTAGGTGTCTACAATTGGAATGATATAAGCATTCAGGATATAGAAGGAAGTACTCGGGCTTGGATAAATTTTGAAGGCACAAAAATTCCGTCAATCTATGGTGATTTTCAAGTTAGTGAGATGAATTGGCGTGCCTCAGAGAAGTCACTTCCACCTATCCATAACTTTGCGTTTTCTTACTTATGGCAGCAAAGCGACTCTATAAAAGACATAATAATAGATAATTTTGGTTTTGAATTGGCTGGTAGTAAATGTGAGCCCATTGATTTAAGAGTAAGCATTAAAGAAAATAATATCAATGTCTTAGCTGACAAAGTTAACATCTCGTGTGTCAATCAATTAGCCTTATCAACAGACATCCTAACTAAAGGTTTGCAGAGTAGATTATCTGTTAGTGAACCCAGCGGTTATTTGAAGAATATTAATTTGAATGTTTTTACTTTAGCGTCTAATCAAGATTCAACTGAAGAAGAAAATACGCATTTCACCTTTGAAGCAATGTTAGAAAACATCAACATTAATGCTTATAAAACTACACCGTCAGTTAAAAATCTTGATGGTTATGTTTTTGCTGATAATACCTCTGGGTTTGTTAGTTTTTTGAGTGATGATTTTGAATTAGGTTTTCCAACATTATTTCTTGATCCTTGGGATATAAAACGAGCAGAAGGCTTGGTCTCGTGGTTAATTACCAGCTCTGATATTAGTATTTATTCAGACGGATTAAGGCTTTGGAGGGAAGATAGCAGCTTAATCTATGGCGATTTCTTTTTAAAATTAAATGAACAGCCGCATGAGGATTATCTTTCTTTGGCGCTAGGTTTACAGGATGTACTTTTTCAAGATGCCGTCAAGTTCGTGCCTTACTATCTCATTAGTAAAGACCTTTATTCATGGTTATCACATTCTTTAACGGCAGGATCCGTCAATAATGGTATCTATTATGGATATGGTTCAGTAGAAACTGATTCTGCTCAAAATAGCTTTACCTCTAGTTTATTTTTACAGTCAAAAAATGGAATAGTACAATTTGAACCCGAATGGCCTTACATTGAAGAGCTTGAAGCCGATATTTTTCTACAAAATGGCCAATTAGATATAAACGCAAAGCATGCAATGATAGCTGGTACACCCTTAGATAATTTAAAAGCTTATTTGCCTGAGGCTGATACAGGTAAAGCAAATTTCTTAACGCTTACTGCTGATGCATTGCTTACTAAAGAATTGGTCGATTATTGGCTTTTAGAATCACCGATTGCAACAAATACTAAAATGATTATGGATCAGCTAACTGTAAATACGGCTGCTCATACCTCAATTAAATTAGAAATCCCTGTTACTAAACCAGAAGGCTCTGACAAAACCCAAGATATTGAATACTTAGTTAATACGACAGTAATAAAAGGGAATATATTACATAGGCCTTCTAAGCTGACATTCGAAGATGTGACTGGCATGATTTCAGTCGATTCCAAAACAGGTGTAAGCGCCAAAAAAATAGAATCTAAACTATTTAATGAACCTACGTTATTAAAGATTGAAACTAGCTATTACAATACAAATCATTTGACGAAACTTGATTCACCATCACAGCTAACAAAATTATCTTTAAGTGGCAAGTTGGCTATTGCATCATTATTTGATTATTTAGAGACACCTAAGCCTGGCTTTCTAGACGGTAACTTTCTCTACCTTGCTGAGCTAAATTTATCAAGCGATGAAAAGAAATATCCTTTATTAAACGTTAAAACAGATTTATTTGGAGCTTCATGTCTCTGTCCAGCACCGTTTTCAAAAAACTTGCATGAAAAAGAAGACTTAAATTTATCCCTACTACTCAAGCCAGATCAGTCTTATCTTACGGCCACACTGAATTCCAAACGTATACCAAGCTTGAAAGCTGAATTGCTATATACAGACGAAAAACTTTCTTTTGGAGAGCTTTTAATTGGTGGCGCCAAAGTAAAAGATACTGATATAAAAGGCTTTAATATCGCAGCAAATTTAAAGTTAGCGAATCTTGAAACCTGGATTAATTTCTTAACAGAAAATATAAAACAAGCTCAAGATACAAAAACAAAATTAGATGAAAGTTCTTATTTAAAACAAATTCAGCTTTATATTGAGGATTTAGATGGCTTTGGCCACTTATTTCAGAAAAGTCATATTTCGATTAAACCACAGGAAAATAAATGGTTATTTAATATAAAGGGCAAGGATGTTACTGGAAAAGTGTTACTTTCAAATAATGAAGAACCATTGATTCTAGATTTTGAAAAATTAAATTTAGTCTCCTTAGATAAAATCTTAGAAAAGCCTAAAGTAGTTGGTTCTGACTCTGAGGATAGTGTTGATCCCAGAAAATTCCCAAAACTTACATTCAGTGCTAAAAATTTGATGCTTGAAAGTAGGGCGCTTGGCTCATGGAAGTTCGATATCTCACCTGATAAGACTGGTAGCATATTTCGAAATATAAAAGGCCACATTAAAGGTAGTAACATTTCCGGCCAGTTAAATTGGCGCCATAGCAATACATCTAAGAATACTATTGCTACCTTTGATATGTCAGGCAAAGATATTTCTACACTGTTTGATGCCTTTGATATGCCGGTACTAATGACGAGTAATCAATATAACTCTGAGTTTGCATTACACTGGTCTGGATCTCCGATAGATTTTAGCTTAGGTAAATTGTCTGGAAATATAAACCTATCATTAGAAGATGGATTTTTAAAAACAGAAGACGAAAAAACAGGTGTTTTACGGTTATTTGGCGTGCTCAATGCTGACTCGATTAAGCGTCGATTAAAACTAGATTTTTCTGACTTATATAAGAGTGGCGTAGGTTATGACACCTTTATTGCTAATGCGTCTATTGATCAAGGCTTACTGACACTAACAGAACCTTTAGTTATTGATGGTCCAGCAGGTAAATATGTTTTAAATGGACGTAGTGATCTTGCAACTAAAGCTTTGGATATTGATATGTTGGTAGAGTTACCTTTTTCGCAGAACGTGCCACTTGCAGCACTAGTGCTAGGCGCACCACAAATCGGAGGTTTGATCTGGGTGGCTGACAAGCTACTAGGTGAGCCTTTATCAGCGCTAACAACCTCTAGATACGACATTACAGGAAGCTGGGAACAGCCAACGGTAAACCTCAAGCAGGCTATGAATGCCAGTAAAAAAGATCGCTCCAAAGAACGGGGAAATCGAGATGCGGGAAATACACAAAAAAAATAATCTGCATGTTGCATTAATACAAATGCAAAGTCAGTCTAAAATCTCTGAAAACTTTCAGCAAGCGGTCGGTTTTCTTGAAGAGGCCGTTGAAAAACACAATGCTCAGCTAATTGTATTCCCTGAAAATTTTTTATGTATGAGTGTATCTGACTACTGGGGTGTTGCAGAAAATATTCATTCTTACGTACAAGCTTTTTCAAAGCTAGCAAAGAAATACGCTGTATTTTTAGTTTTGGGCTCCGTTCCGATAAAAGATAAGAATCAAAAATGTTTTAGTCGCAGTATATTAATTAATTCCTTTGGTTTAATTGTTGGTCACTACGATAAAATTCATTTATTTGATGTCGATGTAGCCGATAAACAGGGCTCTTATAGAGAATCTGAAAGCTTTTCAGCTGGAAAAACGCATTGCACTCTTCCTTTAGATTTTAGTCGTTTAGGTCTAAGTATTTGTTATGATTTAAGATTCCCAGAACTTTATCAGTTACTTAGAAGTGATGGGGCGCAAATGATTTCAGTTCCTTCGGCATTCACCTACAAAACAGGTCAAGCTCATTGGGAAGTTTTGCTTCGCGCACGTGCAATTGAAAATCAATGCTTCGTATTAGCGGCTAATCAATGTGGTACACATTATATTGAAAAAACTGGCACAACGCGGGATACATGGGGCCACAGCATGATAATAGATCCGTGGGGCGATATTCTATGCTCTTTGCAGGAGAGTCCAGGCGTTTGTTCCGCAAATTTAGATTTTAAATTTTTGGAAAAAGTTCGAGATTCAATGAATCTGATCGAACACAAGCGCCTATAAAAAGTAGTAAGAATTATGCTTCGTGTTTTTTACTATTATCTCGTAAATATTGGAATAATTTTTTACCTGCTCCAGTATTTTTTTCATTCTTCTGATCTTTAGCTGCATTTCTAATTAGCTGACGAAGGTATTGCACTTCAGTTTTAGGATATGCTTCTATATATTCCGTCACTACCGAACCTGATCCTTCAACTAACCGAGTTCTCCAAACCTCTAATTCATGTATGGTCTGAGTAAATCTTTGGCTGCTTGAGTCAAACTCATCTAATGCATACTGAATAGCTTCACTATCTTGGTCTCGCATTAATTTACCAATAAATTGCAGATGACGTCGAACAGCTTCACGTTGAGTAATGTTTTTTGACTCTTTAACGGCTCTGAGTAATTCATCACTAATGGGCATTTTAGCTAATTGGTTAGCTTTGAGGTCTATTAGTTTTTTTCCTAAATCCTGTAATGCCGTCATCTCTCTTTTAATTTGAGATTTACTGATGACGTGTTCTTCTTCATCGTCATATTGGCTATTATCAAAATTTTGATCTAAATTTTCTTGCATGAAATTCTCGAAAGTTACAAACCATATGCCAGCGTGGCTAGGCCTAAAAATGAAAGAAATCCTGTCACATCGGTGACAGTTGTTAAGATTACACTACCGGCAAGTGCAGGATCAATATTTCTGGATTTTAAGAAGATGGGTAAAACAGTTCCTGTAATGGCTGCGACAACTAAATTAATCACCATCGCAGCGGCGATAACCATACCAATTATTAAATCCTGAAACCATATTATGGCAACACCAGCCACTACAATAGCCCATAACAAACCATTTATCGCACCCACAAAAAACTCTCGATTAAGTAGCCAAGATAAATTTGATCGACTAATCTGGCCGACAGCCATTGCGCGAATAACAAGTGTCAAAGTTTGGCTGCCTGCAACGCCGCCCATACTTGCAACAATTGGCATGAGCACAGCTAAGGCGACAACTTTTTCGATCGTTCCTTCAAATATGCCAATCACAAAAGAAGCAATAAAAGCTGTAATTAAATTTATTCCTAGCCAAACTGCACGACGTTGTGAGGTTTGCTTAATCGGTGCAAACGTATCTTCTTCTTCATCCAAGCCTGCCATACTCATCAGAGAGTGATCGGCGCCATCACGGATAACATCGACAACATCATCAATTGTTATTCGTCCTAGTAATAATCCTTGATCATTTATAACGGGTGCCGATACTAAGTCTTGCCGTTCAAAAAGATTTGCTACTTCGTTTTCTTTTAAGTTCACATGTATGGAAATAATATCTGTTTCCATAACTTCACGAACGGTAGCGCTATGGTTAGACACTAATAATTTATTAATGGGAAGTGAACCTATCAATTCATCTTTTCTGTTAACAACAAGTAATTGATCGGTCATATCAGGTAAAGAACGATGTCTTCTTAGGTATCGAAGCACAACATCAATGCTTATATCTGGTCGAATAGTAACTGGATCGGTATTCATCATACCGCCAGCAGTATCTTCTGGGTATGCTAAAACCTTTTCAACCCTAACTCGATCCTGACTATCCATTGAATCGAGAACTTCTTGAATGACCGCCTCTGGAAGCTGTTGAAGAATATCAGCTAAGTCATCAGTATCAAGATCTTCAGTAACACTTAAAACTTCTTGAGGGTTAAGCTTACTTAAAAAGTATGACTGAATATCATCACTAAGATATTGTAATACTTCACCACGAAGCTCAGCGTCAAGAATACGCCAAATCAAATTTCTTTCTTTCGGAGGAGAGGATTCAATTAAGTGAGCGATATCACTTGGATTCAACCCTTTATTTACAACCCGGGCTAACTGTTTAATAGAGCCTGAATCTAAAGCATCATTAATGCTTTTAAATTTTGATTCTTCGTTAGTAGGTTTGTATTGGCTAACCATTTGATGAAAGGTCCAAAGATAATAAAACGGAATTTATTCGGTGTTATTACATTATCTTATAAGTTTGAGGGGTTTAACTTAGCAAATAGTTGTTAAGTCTGTAAAAGATTAAAATATAGTTATTCGCCCTCGCCAAATTTATCGTTTATCAAGTCTTTAATTGCTTGAATCGCATCCTGTTCGTCAGAACCATCTGTTGCAATATTAATGGTAGTGCCACAACTTGCCGCGAGCATCATCACTGACATAATGCTTTTGCCATCAACTGTTCGATCATCTTTAGATATTTTAATGCTACTTTCAAACCTTGTAGCTGTACTCACAAATTTAGCAGCTGCACGAGCATGAAGACCTAACTTATTAATAATAACAATATTTTCGCTGAGCATCTAAAGACCCGTTCAAGATGAATTTTTTGCGAAAGTATACCTTATTTATAAATAAGCGCATTACTCGGCATGTTTTTTTTCAGTGCCAGTAAGTTCTTTATGTCTAATTTGGACACTATTGAATCGGTCTTTAAAATAATTTCCTAATTCTTGGCAGATGTATACCGACCGATGCTGTCCGCCAGTACAGCCAATAGCTACTGTCATATAACTTCTATTTGAGTTTTGGAATTTAGGAAGCCATTTTTCAAGATAAGCAATGATATCTGCTTTCATCTCCTGAGTATCTTCTAAATCCTTCAGGAAATTCACAATAGGTTTGTCTAAGCCTGTATATGCCCGTAACTTAGGATCCCAGTAGGGGTTTTGAAGGCATCTAACATCAAAAACATAGTCTGCATCACTTGGTACACCATGCTTAAAGCCGAAAGACTGAAAGAGCAGCGCGAGTTCCTGAGACTTCCTTCCTGATACTCGAACTTTTATTAAATCACGTAGTTCATACAAAGAAAGTTGAGTTGTATCAATTATGAGGTCTGCTTTACTTGAAAGGGGCACAAGAAGATCTCTTTCACTTTCTATCGCTTCAATAAGTGAGTGTGTTGAGTCACTAAGAGGGTGTTTTCTGCGTGTGGCATGAAACCGTTTTAAAAGAGTATCACTATGTGCATCGAGATAAATAATATCTATCTGTACTAGTTCGTGTTGTAAGGCTTCATAAAATGCTGGAAATGTGTCAATACCATTTTGAAGGTTTCTTGCATCAATACTGACTGCTATATTCTCAAGACGCTTATTATTTCCATTAAATGCTTGTTTTCCGAGTTCTAACAATAAACCGACTGGTAGATTATCTATACAATAAAAGCCTAAGTCTTCTAGAACATGAAGCGCTGTACTTTTACCAGAACCGGAGCGACCACTAACAATAACAAGCTTCATAGAATGACCACGTAATTATGATAAATATGTATTTAACTATTCTATGGATTATTTTTAAACTAAGCCAATTACTTTTTTATAGAGTTCCTGCCCCGAAGATGCAGTTCGAATCTCTTCACAAAATTCAGGCTTATTGAATTTCTCTGCTATTTGACTAAGAAGTTCAAGGTGTTCACTTGTTGCTTCAAGTGGAACAATAAGAACAAATAAAATATCTACAGGCTTGTTGTCAATTGCATCGAAATCTATTTTTTCTTCCAAGGTAAATAAGCAACCTATCACTTGTTCAAGATTATCTAGCCTGCTATGAGGTATAGCTATACCTTGTCCAATACCTGTGCTGCCAAGTCGCTCCCTCGCAATAAGGTTTTCAAAAATAACATCCTCTTCTAAATGAGAAAATTGCCTTGATATTTGTGTCGCTACTTCTTGAAGAATTTTTTTCTTACTACTCCCGGGCAAACCCGTTTGGGTTAGCTCAGGAGATAAAATTGCCTCAATGGTTATTGTATGGTTAGGCATTATAATACTCAGTCATTTCACTTTTTACCGTGAGATGTTCCCATGTGAACGATCAACTTTCTTTTCTTTATGCTTCAATATCTGACGATCTAACTTGTCAATTAACAAATCTATAGCTGCATACATATCTTCATGTTCAGCTGTGCCATGTATATCAGCACCACTAACATGAATGGTTGATTCAGCGATTTGGCGCTGCTTTAAAACAGAAAGCGTAACTTGTACGTTACTAATTGAGTCGACATGTCTTTCTAGTTTTTGCAATTTTGTGCTGACGTAGTCTTTTAATGAATCCGTTAGATCAACATGATGGCCAGTAATATTTAATTGCATAAGTATCTCCTATCATCTTTATTTAAGTGATTATTAGATAGTAATATCTATAAAATCACTTCCTATAGCCTGCTCACTAAATATCAAGTAAGAGGCAAAACTATTATTAAGTATAAACAAAAAAGCACTAAATATTTTTTATTAAAGCTTTTACTAACTACTCTAAGCGTTTTCTTTCATTTGAAGGCGGTATATTCATCGACTCCCTATACTTTGCTATCGTACGTCGAGCGACATTAATGCCCTGATCTTTTAGAATGTCGGCGATTTTGCTATCACTCAACGGTTTTTTTGCACTTTCTGCGGCAACCAATTTCTTAATAATTGCTCGAATTGCAGTAGATGAGCATTCACCACCAGATGCTGTTCCAACATGGCTTGAGAAAAAATATTTTAATTCAAAAATACCCCTTGGGGTATGCATATATTTTTGCGTAGTCACTCGAGAAATTGTGGATTCATGCATTTCCACAGCTTCAGCAATGTCGTGCAGAATTAAAGGTTTCATTGCTTCGTCACCGTAATCAAGAAAGCCTTGTTGGTGTGATACTATTTGGCTTGAAACTTTTAGCAAGGTTTCATTTCGGCTCTGTAAGCTTTTAATAAACCACTTAGCTTCTTGTAATTGATCCTTTAAGTACGTGTTGTCCTGACTGTTATCTGCTCTTTTTATATAAGATGCGTAGTTGTTATTGACTCGTATTTTAGGGGCGATTTCAGGATTAAGCTCAACACACCACCTATCTTTTTCCTTTTTTACGATAACATCCGGAACGATATATTCAGGCTCTGACGTAGCAATTGACTCTCCAGGACGAGGATTAAGCGACTGAATTAAATCAATTACTTCTTTTAATTCATTTTCTTTTAGACGGCTACGTCTTAATAATTGGGCATAATCACGATTCGCAAGTAAATTCAAATAGTGACTGATAACGAGTTTTGCCTGCCCTAACCAAGGTGTATCAGCTTGAAGCTGTTTAAGTTGAAGTAATAAGCAGTCAGGTAAGTCTTTTGCAAAAACGCCAGACGGGTCAAAGTGTTGAATTCGCTTTAATACTGCTTGTATTTCATCAAGTTCTACGGGATCTTCATCGTCTGCGGAATATAGATCTTCATGAATTTCTTCTATCGAAGCTGTTAAATACCCATCTGTGTTAGTTGAATCTAGAATAGAAAGTGCAATATAGCGATCACGATCTGACATTGGCGTTAAGTTTAATTGCCATTGTAAATGATCATTTAGCGATTCGCTTTGAGAATTCCTGCTTTCAAAAGATCCTAGGTCATCTTCCGAAGCACTTCCGCTAGAAGGCGCATTGTTTGGGTAAATATCTTCCCAAACGGTATCAACAGGTAAGTCATCAGGTATGTTTTCTGACCATTCATCTGATGACTTTTCTGCTGAATTGACTTTGTCGGAGGAAGATTGTTCTGATGAGTTTTTGTAATTATCTGAATCTTGATTGCGATCTATTTGGTTATTCTGGTCTGAAGAATTTGAGTCATAATCAGAAGTATCTGAATCGCCTGAGTCCTCATCATGCAGTTCTAGCATTGGGTTAGACTCCAATGCTTCTTGGATTTCTTGCTGGAGATCAAGTGTTGAAAGTTGCAGTAAGCGTATTGCTTGTTGCAACTGAGGCGTCATTGTAAGCTGTTGACCCAGCTTTAACTGCAGAGATACCTTCATAATATGACGGCTCTCAATAAAATGAGACTTGAACTTCGGATCATGAATAGTCGCTTATGCTTTTCTAAGAGAAATGACTTGTCTGTTTCTTTGAGTTATAAAGCTAATATTTATAGTGTAGTGCTACCTTGGCGTGTTGTGAAACAAAATACCGTTTATTTAAGTTAACTTTGTGCAAATTATTGATTTCGATCAAAAAACAAACTAAAAGTAATTTATTGCTCAGGCGACATTATGACTTAAAGTTTAAATTGATCACCAAGATAAACTTCTCTAACTTTCTTATTTGAAAGTATTTCATTTGCCGTACCAGAAGCAATAATATGGCCGCCACCGACAATGTATGCTTTTTCGCAAATATCTAATGTCTCTCTTACGTTATGATCAGTAATTAGAACCCCAATGCCTTTTTCTTTTAATTGCTTAATGATCATTTTAATATCATTAACAGAGATTGGGTCGACTCCTGCAAAAGGTTCATCTAGTAGTATAAAGTCAGGCTCCATGGCTAAAGCTCTTGCAATTTCGACACGCCTTCTTTCTCCGCCAGACAAGGCCATACCTAAGCTATCTTTTATATGAGTGATATGAAACTCATTCAATAAGGTTTCCATTTTGGCTAAGCGTTGGCTCTTATTTAGGTCTTTTCTGATCTCAAGCACACCTAAAATATTATCTTTTACTGAGAGTTTTCTAAATATGGATGCTTCTTGTGGCAAATAACCCAAACCCGATTTTGCTCGTCCATGCATTGGATAATTACTTACATCTTTATCATCTATGTAAATACGGCCATTATCATGCTTTACGAGACCAACGATCATATAGAAACATGTTGTTTTTCCTGCGCCATTAGGGCCTAGTAAGCCTACAATTTCCCCGCTGTTTATTTCAAGGGATACGTCGATTACCACCTGACGTTTATTATAACTTTTTGCTAGGTTAAGAGCTTTTAGTGTTTTCATAGTTTTATCGTTAATAGCTGTTGTCTAAAATGAATTATTTTTTTGTACCGTTAGGGAAGTATTGGATTTTTACCCTAGTACCTATATTTTCATCACCCTTCGCTTTAATGGCTTTTTTGACCATGTCGTATTCGATGATTTCGCCTGAAAATGAATTTTCGTCTTGAAGTAGTCGTGCATGACCAGTAAATGTAAGAGATTCAAACTCTGTACTATAAGTAATTACATTGCCATAACCATGAGTGCTCGTATTTGCAAGATCACTTTCTTGTACAAAGTGAGCAGGTTGACCAGTCGCTTTGATTGAGGTGATTTTTCTATCTTTAGAGTTTACGATAATAAAATCTGCTTCTAAACGTGTTTGACCTTGAGAAATAATGACGTTACCTGTGTAGGTTGATGAGCCTGTTTTATCATCCAACGTAGCCTGATCTGACTCAATTTCGATTGGAGCATTACTGCTAGGATCAATGGCTAATGCACTCAGCGGGAGATAAAAAATTATCGCTAAGGCACACTTCAGGTAAGTAAGGTTGAAGTAAAAGGGTGAAGATTTAATTTTAAAAAACATATTTGCCTCTTACTTTAGATAATAATTTAATTTCTTTTTCATTGATTGATCCTACAAACCCAATTGCTTTTAGCGAATGAGTTCCATTAGAAAAGTGAACTTCCTCATTAGTAGATAAGGTTCCTAGTTTATTATCTAAATTAAGCGTCTCACTGTTTAATACCCATGAAGTACCAACCTGACCTATTTGTCTAGCAATTACGTTACCTTCTAATACCAAAGTTTCTTCAGCTGGGTTGTAGAATCCCTTGTCAGCAGTTAACTGCATTCCTGATACTGAATTATTAGTTGTAAAAGTAGGTGACTGTATAGTAATGGCATCTTTGTTGGAGTAAAAAAAAGCTTTTGCTACATGCAGCTTTGATAATTTTCCATCCGCACTAAACATATTAAACGTACTTTCGGTAAGGTAGGCAGAGGGCTTTTGGTTTTGTTCATTAAGTAAAGCTTCATTACTAAGTTCGGTATTTGTATTTTCAGCTACATTAAGAGCATAAATCAGAAGTGATGCGCCTAATGCAATTAGACCAAACCTAGTAACTTGTGGATTAATTTTTCGCATTAAAACTAGCCTAAATAAGCTTCATAGTAGCTGTCTATAAGGCTTTTTGCGCAAAGAATAAGATCACAGACCTCACGAACTGCGCCTTCTCCACCTCTTAACGTTGTACAATAGTCTGCATGCTTGCGGATAAAAGGGTGTGCATTAGGAACGGTAAAGCCAACATTTGCTATTTTAATTGCTGAAAGGTCCGGTAGATCATCACCTACATAAGCTACTTCTTTTGGTGAGATGTTCAATTTATCACAAAGCTCAAGTAAGGCTGTTTTTTTATCTTCACGACCCTGTGTAATATGCTTAATGCCAAGATCTCTAGCTCTTTTTTCTGTTAAAGGTGATGTGCGACCAGTTATTACAGCAACTTCAATGTCATTAAGCAAAAGTGATTTTATACCCTGGCCGTCAAGTATATTAAAAGATTTGATTTCATCACCTAAGGCTGTGAAGAAAACAGAGCCATCTGTCATGACACCGTCCACATCTAGAGCAAGTAGCTTGGTTTTCGATAGACGTTTATTTAGATCATCAGAAAGTAAAGAGTACATTAAATGACCCCCGCATGAATTAAGTCGTGCATATGTAAGATTCCACAGACTCTATTTTCAGAATCCGTAACAAGCAGTCCAGTAATTTTATTTTGTTCCATTATATTAAGTGCTTCTGCAGCAAGCATGTCGGCATGAATTGTTTTGCAATTTGGCGTCATAAATTTATCTATTGTCGTCGTAAGCATATCTATTTTGGCATCAAAAGCCCGTCTTAAATCACCATCTGTGAATAAACCAGTTAGCTTGTTATCGCCATTGACAATAGCTGTCATACCGAAACCTTTTTTCGAAATTTCAAAAAGGCCATCCGATAGAAGAGTACCTTCCTTGACGATTGGGATGCGCTCACCTATATGCATTATTTCATTTACCGTTAACAAAAGTCTTATCCCTAGACTGCCGCCTGGGTGAGAGAAAGCAAAATCTGTTTCAGAAAACCCTTTCGATTCAAGTAGCGCGACTGCCAAGGCGTCTCCCATTACTAATGTTGCGGTTGTGCTAGACGTGGGTGCCAAACCTAATGGGCAAGCTTCTTCTTTGATACTAATGTCAAGATGGATATTTGACTGAGTAGCAAGGGTAGAGTGGCAATTTCCAGTCATACTTATCAGCGGCGCACCCATTCTTTTTATTAGTGGGAGGATCGTTGTAATTTCAGTTGTATTACCAGAATTTGATATGGCGAGAACAACATCATTGCCAGTAATCATTCCGAGGTCACCATGACTTGCTTCTCCCGGATGCACAAAAAATGATGGGGTTCCTGTACTTGCAAATGTTGCCGCAATCTTATTGGCGATATGTCCAGACTTTCCCATACCAGTAACAATGACGCGCCCCTTGCAAGCTTTCATTAATTCACAAGCATCTGCAAATGATTGATCTATTCTCTCTGCTAAAGCAGAAATAGCTTTCTGCTCGATTTCAATCGTCCTTTTCGCAGACTCGATATAATTACTTGTCATAAAACTTTATAACCCTAATCATGGAATATTGTTTTTAAATGTTACATCTGTAGTCTAGCTTTATAAAAAGCTAGAATTTAAAAAAGTGGCTGTTTGAGGAAAAACTACTTATGTAATTGAGATCTTGTCAGCAGATCCTTGTATTTTTAGTTATTAATAAATAGCTTAAAAAGGCAATGTAAGGCATTTTGCGTAAGTTAATATACATGTGCAAATTATTTTTTGGTAAATGGCTTGGCTATAGCCATTGGCTTTGTTTTAATAGCGTACTTTTCTTGCAGAACAATTACTAGGTAACAGCTCTCTTGGATTCATATATTACAATTAATGATTTGCATTTTATTCGAGGACATCGAAGCATTTTTAATGGAGCAAGCCTTAAGATACCTCGAGGTAAAGTAACTGCAATCATGGGTCCAAGCGGAACAGGTAAAACTACCTTGCTCAGATTGATAGGTGGACAGCTCAAACCTGAAAAAGGTGATATCATTTTAGATGGTAATAATGTTGCTCATTTTAATCGTAAAGAGTTGTTTGAAATGAGGAAGAAGGTCGGCATGCTATTTCAAAGCGGAGCGCTTTTTTCTGATATATCTGTTTTCGAGAACGTTGCTTTTCCATTGAGAGAGCATACTAAGCTCCCAGAAGATATGATTCGCGACATAGTTTTAATGAAGCTAAATGCTGTAGGTCTTCGCGGAGCAAGAGATTTAATGCCTGCGGAGCTCTCAGGCGGAATGACTAGACGAGTTGCGCTTGCGCGGAGTATTGCATTAGACCCGGAATTAGTGCTGTATGATGAACCTTTTGCAGGGCAAGACCCAATAGCAATGGGGGTTTTAGTTCAACTTATACGCTTATTAAATGATGCTTTAGGTTTAACTAGTGTACTTGTTTCTCACGATATACCAGAAGCACTAAGTATTTGTGATCACGCTGTAATATTGGCAGATGGTGTTGTGATTGGTGAAGGCCCCCCTAATGAGCTTAAACAATCAGGATCGCCACTTGTTCGACAATTTTTGAATGGCTTACCTGATGGGCCGGTGCCTTTTCATTATCCCGCGAATGATTTTGATACTGACTTGATCGGATGAAAATCATTTGCCTAATTGACCTATTGATACTCGCCATGAACAAAATCAGCTTCAATTATTACAACCTATATGAGAGATACAAGTGTTAGATTTTTTTGTTAAGAAAGGACAATCAACAATTGATATTATCTCAGCGCTTGGGCGATCTGGAATTTTCCTGATGCGTGCTGTTTTTGGTTTATCGCTCTCATTTAAATCACTCAATTTACTGATTAAACAGATTTATTATGTTGGCGTCCTTTCATTAGTCATTATAATAATTTCTGGTTTATTTATTGGAATGGTACTTGGCCTACAAGGCTATAGCATTCTTATTGATTACGGATCCGAACAAGCAATTGGTCAAATGGTCGCTTTAACCTTAGTGCGCGAACTTGGCCCAGTCGTTACAGCGCTTCTATTTGCAGGTAGAGCTGGCTCAGCTTTAACAGCTGAAATTGGTTTAATGAAAGCGACTGAGCAACTAAGCAGTATGGAGATGATGGGGGTTGATCCTATTAAACGAATCATAGCGCCAAGACTCTGGGCCGGATTTATTTCATTACCTTTACTTGCTGCGATATTTAGCGCCGTGGGTATATTTGGTGGTTTGCTCGTTGGTGTTGACTGGCTAGGAGTTTATGAAGGTTCATTTTGGGCAAATATGCAACATAGTGTAGATTTTCAGGAAGACGTTCTTAATGGCATGATAAAAGCTATAGTATTTGGATTGGTCTGTACTTGGATTGCAGTTTTTCAAGGTTACGATAGCATCCCAACTTCTGAAGGAATTAGTATAGCGACAACAAAAACAGTCGTTTACTCTTCCTTATCTGTTTTGGGTTTGGACTTTATTCTGACTGCCGTCATGTTTAGCTCTATATAGTTGTTTATTTTCATAGTTATATGTTTTTCAGTAGGCCGATGCTGGCTAAAACGATAATAAGGATTAAATTAATATGTACTCTCGTTCAATTGAAGCCATTGTAGGTATCTTTATCGTTATTGGCTTTGCCGCACTTGTTTTTTTAGCGATTCAGGTTAGCGGGTTATCATTAGACTCCCAAAAAGAAACCTATCGTGTTTATGCACAATTTGATGACTTGGGTGGATTATCTGTTCGAGGTCGAGTTTCTGTCGCAGGCGTAACGGTAGGGAAAGTTAGTGCGGTTTCTTTAGACAAAAAAGCCTATAGAGCGCTAGTTGAAATGGAAATTTATAAAAGTGTAGATAATTTAACGCTCGATACTGTGGCATCAATTCAAACAGCAGGACTATTAGGCGAAAAATATATTTCCTTAAGCATAGGGGGCGATCCAGACAACTTAGCAGATGGCGATACTATTTTCGATACACAGTCAGCTCTTAATCTTGAAAAGCTAATAGGCGCTTTTGCTTCAAGCAGAGGAAGCCTATAATTGCTAGTGGTGACATAAGCATAATCAACAATAACTTCAAGCAGTTATAATGGAATCAATCATGTTCGCGAAAAATGTAAAAAAGACATCAAAATTGTTACTCACAACGATATTGTTGATGATTATTATTTTGTCTCCTTATGCAAGAAGTGAAGATCAATCCGAGATAGTGAGGATAGCTGTTGAGAAAAGTGTCCAAGAGCTCCTTGTAAAATTCAATGAAGAAAAATCTTATTATGACACTGACCCAAATCGATTCTTTACAAATATGGACGGCTCTCTTAGTAAGATCGTAGACTTTAGACGAATAGCTGCTCGTGTAATGGGAAAATATGGACGTTCAGCCTCAGACTCTCAAAAAGATAACTTTGTAAAAGTCTTCAAAGACAGCCTTTATTCCACTTACACCAAGACTTTAATTGAAAGTGGCGTGTTTAAAATTAATGTCAATAAAGCAGAAATCAATACGAGAAGTGATGAAAAAGCTTCTGTTTATATGGATGTTGTGTCTGCTAATGGCACACTATTTCCTGTCATTTATTCGATGCATAAGACAGATGAGCAAAAATGGATGATGGAAAATGTCATCGTTTTTGGCGTTAATATCGGTTTGGCATTCAGAGATAAATTTGAACTTGAATACCGTAAAAATAAAGGCAACATTGATCAAGTTATTAAAAGCTGGTCTGTTGATCTTGAGTTAGAAGGCGCTGCAGAACTTGCCAAAGCAAAAGTAAGCGAGGGTCAGGGGTGATTACGATCAGCTCTGACTCAAGTTCTCTTTATTATTTAAAAGGGACAATAGATCACTTAGAGGCTGAAAGCTGTAAGGACATACTTAAGTCTTATTTGGATGCAGCAGCCGGTAAGAGCATAAATATCGATTTGTCTGGTTTAGAAAGTGTCAGTAGTGTGACGCTTTCTTTTCTACTCTACGGGCTAAGATCTGCAAAACTTATTTCTTGCAATTTAAGCTATAAAAACATGCCACCGTCTTTGTTTAATATGGCGCGAGTAAGCGGTATTGAAAGCATTTTAGTTAAGTGAATGTAAAAAATTCAAATCCTCATAGTTAGTTATTTTCATTGATCTGCGACTATAAAGTATTTTTTATTTAGTCGTGAAAGCGATTCCTGTATCATGTCCGTCTTTATTATTTATGAATAATGGATTTATCTAGATCAGATCCAAAACCTATATTGGTGTATTAAGTATGCAAGCTTCAGAAGTAGAACAAATCATAAAGAATCAAATTGATAATATTGACGTTAAAGTTCAGTCGGATGGTTCTCATTATCAAGTTGTTGCGATTGGTGAAGTATTTGCAGGTTTGAGTCCTGTTAAAAAACAGCAATTGATTTATAGCTGTTTAAATTCTTATATTTTGGACGGCACTATTCACGCTGTCATTATCAAAACCTACACACCTGAACAATGGTCTGCTATTAGTTAATGTTAGGTATTTTTTTTATTAAACAAGGGTTTTTATCGTGGATAAGTTAGTCATTAGTGGTGGTAACGCGTTATCAGGTACCATTCGTATATCAGGGGCAAAAAATGCTGCCTTACCTATTTTAGCCGCTGCATTATTAGCAGATGAGCCAGTAACCGTTGGCAACCTCCCACATTTGCATGATATTACCACCATGATCGAACTTATGGGGCGCATGGGTGTTGAACTTATAATTGATGAGAAAATGAGCGTTGAAGTTAACGCGATGACAATTAAAGAATTAAAGGCACCTTATGAACTCGTAAAAACAATGCGTGCCTCTATTCTAGTATTAGGGCCTCTTCTTGCCCATTTTGGAGAAGCTGAAGTATCTTTACCCGGCGGTTGTGCCATCGGTAGTCGACCAGTGGATCTTCATATCCGTGGCCTTGAAGCAATGGGAGCCACCATTAGTGTTGAAGATGGTTATATTCGTGCCAAGTCTAATGGTCGTTTAAAAGGCGCTAATATCTTTTTAGACACAGTCACTGTGACCGGTACAGAAAATTTAATGATGGCAGCGACGCTTGCTGACGGTATAACTATTCTTAACAATGCTGCACGTGAACCAGAAATTGTTGATCTGGCAGAGTGCCTTATCGCAATGGGAGCAAATATTAAGGGTCATGGTACTGCGACTATAGAAATTAATGGTGTTAAAAGTCTTAAGGGCTGTCATTACAACGTATTGCCAGACAGGATTGAAACCGGAACTTATCTTTGCGCTGCTGCTGCATCACGTGGGCGTGTTTTACTGAAAGACACTTCTGCTGCGTTACTAGACTCGGTTCTAATTAAGCTTAAAGAAGCAGGTGCTCACATCACCACTGGCGAAGATTGGATTGAATTAGATATGAAAGGCAAAAGGCCTAAAGCTGTCTCTATCAAGACAGCGCCATATCCTGGTTTTCCAACAGACATGCAAGCGCAGTTTGCTGCAATGAACTGTGTCGCTGAAGGAACTGGCTCAATCACAGAAACAGTATTTGAAAATCGTTTTATGCATATTCATGAATTAATTCGCATGGGTGCCAATATAAAACTTGAAGGTAATACAGCTATTATCACGGGTGTTGAACAACTTCATGCAGCACCGATAATGGCCACCGATTTACGTGCTTCCGCCTCACTTGTTATTGCAGGTCTCGTTGCTGAAGGTGATACCGTCATAGATCGAATTTATCACATAGATCGTGGCTATGAATGTATTGAAGAAAAGCTACAGTTATTAGGTTCAAAAATTAAACGTCTGCCAGGCTAGTTCTAATTTTTACTTTTTTATACCTATGAAAAGCATATTTAAGAGAATGTATTATGTCTGACAATTTAGTCGTTGCCTTATCCAAAGGTAGAATTTTAAAAGAAACTTTACCTTTAATGAAAGCGGCTGGCATTGAGCCTTTAGAAGATGTCACGACAAGCCGTAAACTCATATTTGATACAACTATACCTAATATAAAGTTGATTATAATTAGAGCTACCGATGTACCTTCATACGTCCAATATGGTGCCGCTGATATTGGTGTAACCGGCAAGGATGTTTTGATGGAGCATGGTGCGGAAGGCTTATATGAACCGCTTGATCTGAAAATCGCTAAGTGTAGATTGATGACGGCTGCCAAAAAAGGCCAAGTTAGCCCGCAAGGTAGAATTAAAGTAGCGACTAAATTCGTAAACTTAGCGAAAACGTATTATTCAAGTAAAGGCATTCAGGCAGATATCATTAAACTCTATGGCGCAATGGAGTTGGCACCTTTATTGGGTTTAGCTGATGAAATAGTCGATATTGTTGATACAGGAAATACGCTTAAGGCCAATGGATTGGAACCAAAAGAGCTTATTCATACTATAAGTACACGTCTAGTTGTAAATAGATCATCGATGAAAATCAAACACGCTTTAATTCAACCTATTATCGATAAATTACAAGAAGCAGTGTCGTGAGTTTGACTTACCAACACTTCAATCCTTACTAGTTAGTAATTGGTTTTTTTATTAAAAATATAGTGGTTCAGGTCAGGAAATAACATGAAAGAAGTAAAACGTTTAAATGCTAGTGATAAAGACTTTGATAAGTCTTTAAAAAACTTAGTCGCTTGGGCTGACCAGTTAGACGCAAATGTACATCATGTTGTTAGAGAGATTCTTGATAGAGTCAAGAGTGAAGGTGACTCAGCCTTAATAAGCTATACAGAAAAGTTTGATGGCTTAAAAGTTAATAGTGCTACTGAGCTAGAAATTTCTAAAGAGCGTTTATTTACAGCCTTAGAAAATTTACCTAAAGACCAAAAAAATGCACTCGAAGCCTCTGCAAAAAGAGTGATGGATTATCACCAGAGACAAATTCAGCCATCTTGGGATTTCACTGAAATTGATGGCACGAAACTAGGCCAAAGAGTTTCACCTATTGATCGAGCAGGTTTATATGTTCCAGGTGGTAAAGCGGCTTATCCTTCTTCCGTATTAATGAATGCTATTCCAGCTAAAGTTGCAGGTGTAGAAGAAGTCATTATGGTTGTCCCAACGCCAAAAGGAGAGGTCAACGAATTAGTTCTTGCTGCCGCTGCGATTTCTGGTGTCGACAGGGTTTTCACTGTTGGTGGTGCGCAAGCTATCGCTGCGCTTGCCTATGGTACTGAAACAATTCCGGCCGTTGATAAAATAGTCGGGCCTGGAAATATCTATGTCGCCACAGCCAAGCGTGAAGTATTTGGAACTGTTGGAATCGATATGATCGCTGGCCCTTCTGAAATACTAATTATATGTGATGGTGCTACAGATCCTGATTGGATCGCAATGGACTTATTTTCACAAGCTGAACATGATGAAAATGCCCAGTCCATTTTAATCTGTCCAGACGCGAGCTATTTTGACAAAGTAGAAGCAAGCATTAATAAACTTCTTCCTACGATGGAGAGACAAGAAATCATTTCGGCTTCTTTATATTCAAGAGCTGCTTTTATTCTTGTTAAGGATCTAGATCAAGCCGCCGAAGTAAGTAATATCATTGCACCTGAACACTTAGAGCTATCGATTGAAGATCCAGAAGCTTTATTGCCTCTTATAAAGCATGCTGGCGCCATATTTATGGGAAGATATACAGCAGAAGCGCTTGGTGATTATTGTGCTGGACCTAACCATGTATTACCCACATCAGGGACTGCAAGGTTTTCATCACCACTTGGCGTGTATGACTTCCAAAAGCGCTCTTCAATTCTTTACTTTTCAGAAGAAGGGGCAAGCAACGCCGGTAAAATAGCATCGGTGATGGCTAGAGGTGAGGGCTTAACAGCGCATGCTCGTTCGGCAGAATATCGAATTAAAAAGTAGCATTTACGCTGCACAATCAAATTATTCAATAAGAAGATTCTTATGACTATTAGCTTGAAGAAATTAATTAGTTATCTCGATCACTATCTTCAGGCAAGTACAATTCAGGACTATTGTCCGAACGGTCTTCAGATTGAAGGCTGTTCTGATGTTTCTAAAATAATCGGTGGTGTCACAGCAAGCCAGGCCCTGATCGATTACGCAATTTCAAGCAAAGCCGATGCAATTTTGGTGCATCATGGTTTTTTTTGGAAAGGCGAAGATCAAGCAATTACCGGTATCAAGAAAAAGCGTATCCAGTCACTACTTCAGCATAATATAAGCTTAATTGCTTATCATTTACCCTTAGATGTTCACCCTGTTCTTGGGAATAACGTTCAGCTTGCAAAATTATTAGGTCTTAACATAACGGGTCCGCTTGACCCTTCGGCTAAGCTTTCTGTAGGAATTGCCACACAATTAGATACACCGCTGACAGCAAAAGCATTTAAGAGTTTAGTGTCTGAAAGATTAGGACGAGACTGTTTTCATATCGGCGAAGAATCCAAGTTAATACAAAAAATTGGTCTTTGTACTGGTGCAGCTCAAGGCATGATTGAACAAGCTGTTAGTCTTGAATTAGACGCATATCTAAGCGGAGAAATATCTGAACCCACGGTACATATAGCCAATGAAACAGGTGTGAACTATTTTTCGGCTGGCCATCATGCCACAGAAAGAGGTGGCGTAATGGCCTTAGGTGAGCACTTGAAAGATCAGTTTAAAATAAACTTTGAATTTAAAGATATTTATAACCCAGTTTGAAAATTATTTAGTTGTTTTTTTACTTTCAAACTCATTAGTTTTTAGCTGTTTTTCAGATAATTTAGTCATTCCAAACGTTTCAGATAAAGTACCACCACCATTAGATTTAGGTGCGTAGTCCATCGGCGGTGTGAAATTTTCTAATTCAATTTTAATTTCTTGTTTATTCTCATTGTCTTTACTTAATTTAAGAAAATCACCAGCCTGTTCTTGATTACAAAGTCTACCGGCGCCTTTAGCAAGCTGTGTATGAACGTCTTTATAACTTTTATTTAGCGTGCGAACGGCTTCAGCCGTATTCATAAAGTGCTCGCTCACATCAGCTTGATACTTTGTATGGGTTTCTTGTAGTTCAGCTAATTTTTGTTCAAGTCGCTTATTTTTAGTTGCTTCACCTTGAACTGATCTATGAGAAATAGCCCCTACTAGAACACCTAAAAAGAATAACCCAACACCTGCTAAAATTTGCACCATAAATTCGCTCACTTGAACTCTCTCTTGTTGTTAATATCGATTAATAAATGGGATAACTAGTTCTATTTATAAATGGAGTATTGATACTAAAACCTCTTTGTACCTAAGACAATAGCTGTAACTTTTTTATAGCTAAAATTGACCTTACCAAAGCGTAACGGCAAAATAGCAGTCTCTGTTAAGAGATACGCAAATTAATATCTCTTATTATTTTATCCTTGTTTGTTTTAGGGTTCACTTAATGCCTCATTCTCTGCCGTTATCACCACTTCAACGATACCTTAAAGATCTAGACAAAGAAGGATTTATCGCTGACCCAGCTCAGAAAATGGCAGTGGATAAACTTCAAATGCTTTATGAGGATTTGATTGCGGATCAAGCTTATCGTGAAAAAGAAGCTAAGCGATGGTTTAATAAATTTAACAAAAAACAAATAATTCCCGTAAAAGGGCTGTATTTTTGGGGCGGTGTAGGGCGCGGCAAAACCTATTTAATGGATAACTTCTATGAGAGTTTGCCGTTTGAACACAAAATGCGAATTCACTTCCACAGATTTATGCAGCGTGTTCACATAGAATTAAAATCGCTAAAAGATCAAAAAAATCCTTTAATTGTCGTAGCAAAACGATTAAGTGATGAAGCCCGTATCATCTGTTTTGATGAATTCTTTGTCTCAGATATTGGCGATGCCATGATTCTGGCTGGCTTGATGATAGAGTTATTTAATAACGGTGTCTCACTTGTGTGTACCTCAAATATCATCCCGGACAACCTATATAAAGATGGATTACAGAGAGCGCGTTTCTTACCTGTTATTGATTTAGTCAAACAACATACAGATGTGGTCAATGTTGATGGGGGCAATGATTACCGTTTAAGAACGCTAGAGCAAGCTGAGCTATACCATCATCCACTTGATGATATTGCGACTATCAATTTAGAAAAGTACTTCTCCAGTTTGGCCGTTGAAGCTGGTAATCATGAATTAGAACTAGAAGTTAATGGTCGTATTATCAAAGCTAACAGACACTCAGATGATGTTGTGTGGTTTGATTTCTATGAGCTTTGTGATGGACCCAGAAGTCAGAATGATTATATCGAAATTGCAAGACAGTTCCACGCCGTCATACTAAGTAATGTACCTCAATTAAGTGTTGAAACAGACGATCAAGCTCGGCGTTTTATTAATCTAGTTGATGAGTTTTATGATCGAAGTGTCAAAGTCATCATTTCAGCGGCAACCCCAATTCATCAACTTTATCTAGGTGGAAAACTAACATTTGAGTTTGAACGAACAGAAAGTCGTTTGCTTGAAATGCAAAGTAAGGCTTATTTAGAAAGCCCACACCTCGCGTAAACCATAAAGTTTTCCTAGTCTGCAAGAATTAATCAATTTTATTGTCATGATTGATCATTGCTAGTCCACTACATTGTTCTTTATTCTATATTGGTCTTAGGCCATAAAAAGGATAAAGAACAATGATAAATGAAGCCTTAATATTTGATGCCATACGCACACCACGAGGTCGTGGTAAATCTAGTGGTGCATTACATGAAGTCAAACCAGTCACATTACTGACTCAATTACTCAATACTCTTCAACAGCGCAATCAATTTGAAACTCAATATGTCGACGATATCGTTATGGGTTGTGTTACAGCTGTCGGCGATCAAGGTGCCGTCATTGCAAAAACAGCAGCGCTTGCCGCAGGCTGGAATGATGATGTCGCAGGTATGGTTTTAAATCGTTTCTGTGCTTCAGGTCTAGAAGCGGTTAATACAGCAGCGATGAAAATACGTTCTGGATGGGAACAGTTAGTTGTTGCCGGCGGTGTTGAATCAATGTCTCGTATTCCTATGGGCAGTGATGGTGGGGCTTGGGCTATGGATCCTGAAACCAACTTTGATACAGGTTTTATGCCTCAAGGTATTGGTGCCGACCTTATTGCGACTTTAGGTGGCTATAGCAGAACAGACGTCGATAACTTTGCTATGCACTCTCATCAAAAAGCCGCTGCTGCCTGGAAAAATTCCGCATTTAAAAAATCAATCATTCCAGTCGTCGATCGAAACGGCTTATTAGTTCTTGCTCACGATGAATTAATTCGTGCAGACAGTAATCTAGAAACTTTAGGAAGCTTAAAAGCCTCTTTTCAAATGATGGGAGAAATGGGTTTCAATGGCGTTGCAAGAGAGCGCTATCCACAGGTTGAAACGATTAATCACGTCCACACTCCCGGAAATTCATCAGGCATTGTTGATGGTGCTGCGGCTATATTAATCGGCAGTGAAGCTGCTGGTAAAAAGTTTGGTATGAAGCCAAGGGCACGTATTGTTGCAACAGCGGTGGTTGGTACAGATCCAACCATTATGCTAACAGGCCCAGCACCTGCCGCTCGCAAAGCACTTAAAGTGGCAGGTATGGATGTAAGTGATATTGACCTATTCGAAGTTAATGAAGCATTTGCATCAGTTGTCATGCGTTTTATGGATGAAATGAATGTGCCTGAAGATAAAGTAAACGTTAACGGAGGCTCTATTGCGATGGGACATCCCCTAGGCGCAACCGGCGCAATGATCCTCGGTACGCTCTTGGATGAGTTAGAAGCAAGAAACTTATCCAGAGGCCTCGCTACATTATGTGTAGGTGGTGGCATGGGTATCGCAACAATTATTGAACGCGTTTAAGGGGAGAAGATCAATGAGTACAATTAATTATCAAAAAGACGACAACAACATCGTTCATTTAATTCTAGATCGTCCTAATGCGTCTGCTAATTTAATGGATGCGGCATTTACAAAAGACCTAGCCAAAGCGGTTGAGCAGCTTAGAACTGAAGATTATGTTGGTGTCATTATTCGTTCAGCTAAATCGACCTTTTTCGCAGGTGGAAGTTTAGATGATTTATTTGCCACGACTAAAGAAAATGCTGGCGAGCTATACGAAATGCTCGATACGCTTAAAGTGGCTATGCGCGAACTTGAAACTGTTGGAAAACCTGTTGTTGCCTGTATCAATGGTGCGGCTTTAGGTGGTGGCTGGGAAATGGCTTTAGCCTGTCATTACCGCGTTAGCTTAGCAAAAGGTGTCACGCTTGGCTTACCCGAAGTCACGCTAGGTTTATTGCCTGGCGGTGGTGGTGTGGTAAGAATGTCCCGCTTGTTAGGTTTACAAGCCGCACTTCCTTACTTAACAGAAGGAAAACAATTTAAGCCAGAAGAGGGCAAAGCGGCTGGTTTAATTCATGAAATTGTGGATTCTGAAGCTGAATTGATTAGTGCAGCTATTATCTGGATTAAAGCAAATCCTAAAGTTCAGCAAGTTTACGACGTCAAAGGCTATAAAGTACCGGGCGGTTTACCTACTCACCCAAGCTTGGCAAAAATGTTACCTATTGCCCCCGCAATGATGCGTGCGAAAACAAAAGGTACGTTACCAGCACCAGAATCAATACTCAGTGTTATGGTTGAAAGCCTCCAGGTTGATATTGAATCGGCAATGCGTATTGAAAGCCGTTATTTTATAGAGTTAGTCTGCGGTCAAGTTTCAAAAAATATGATAGGAACATTCTGGTTCCAGCTAAATGAAATCAAAGCAGGTGCAGCTCGTCCTAAAAATATTGAACGTTCAAAAGTTAAAAAAGTAGGCATTCTAGGTGCTGGCATGATGGGCGCAGGAATTGCATACTCGTCTGCAAACAAAGGCTTAGAAGTTGTTCTTAAAGACACTTCTATAGAAAATGCAGAGCGCGGAAAAGCCTATACTGAAAAGCTTTTAGATAAAAAGGTACAAAAAAAATATCTAAGTAAAGATAAGCGAGATGAAACCTTAGCCTTAATCAAAGCCAGCGATAATTATGCTGACCTAAAAGGTTGCGATCTAATTATCGAAGCGGTATTTGAAGATAGAGCATTGAAAGCAACGGTGACTAAAGATGCTGAAGCTCATTTAGATAGCGCTGTTATTTACGCGTCTAATACCTCAACTTTACCCATTACCGGTTTAGCTGAAGCATCTGAAAGGCCAGAAAACTTTATTGGTCTACATTTCTTTTCGCCCGTAGACAAAATGCCTTTAGTAGAAATAATATGCGGCAAGAAGACTTCACCTGAAACCTTAGCGAAAGCATACGATTACGTTCTGCAAATCGGTAAAACTCCGATAGTTGTAAATGATAGCCGTGGTTTCTTTACTTCTAGAGTATTTGGTACCTTTGCAAGTGAAGGCATCGCTATGGTAGGAGAGGGTATTTCCCCATCAGCTATTGAAAGTGCTGCTTTTTTATCAGGATTTCCTGTAGGCCCACTAGCAGTAACCGACGAAGTAAGTATGTCCTTAGTTGAAAAAATCCGAAAGCAAACGATTAAAGACATGCAAGCTGAAGGTAAAACATATCAAGAGCACCCTGCCGATCCTGTGGTTGATAGAATGTTAGAAGCTGGCCGTGCTGGAAAATTGTCTGGTGGTGGTTTTTATTCATACCCAAAACAAGGTAAAAAACTTCTTTGGGAAGGTCTCCATGAACAATTTAAAGAAAGCGATGAGGCCATTGATCTAGCTGAGATCAAGGATCGTTTACTTTATATCCAGGCAATTGAAACGGTTCGCTGCGTAGAAGAAAAAGTTTTAACCAGCGTTAGAGATGCCAATATTGGATCGATCATGGGGATTGGTTATCCTGTTTGGACGGGCGGGATTTTGCAATTTATCAATCAAACAGGTTTAGAGCCGTTTATCGCTCGTGCAGAATACTTAGCTGAAAAACACGGTAAGCGTTTTAAGGTACCTCAACTTTTAAAAGACATGGCAAAAGATGGCTTAACTTTCAAAGATTAAATAGTTAACCAACATGCACTTAATCTTAAAGCGCTGAGCCTAATATTCACATATTAAAATAAGAGAATATAATTATGTTAAAACGTACTGTATTTGAATCTGAACATGAAATGTTTCGAGACTCCTTTAGAAAATTCCTGCAAGAAGAAGCAGTTCCTCATCACGCGCAGTGGGAGAAAGATGGGCAAGTCTCTCGTGAACTCTGGAAAAAAGCCGGAGATAACGGTTATCTATGCCCAACTGTGCCAGAAGCTTACGGTGGTGTTGATGGTGACTTTCGTTTTAATGCAATAGTAGATGAAGAGATTGCAAACTTTGGCCTAAGTGGTATTGGCTTCGGATTACATTCAGATATCGCTGTTCCTTACATTATGGCTTATGGTACTGAAGACCAAAAGCAGCGCTATCTTCCAGGTTGTGTTAACGGCGATATTATTACTGCTATTGCCATGACTGAGCCCGGTACAGGTTCAGATTTGCAAGGGGTTAAAACCAGCGCTGTTCTAGATGCAAGCGGTGAGTTTTATGTCTTGAATGGCTCTAAAACCTTTATCACCAACGGTCAAATGGCAGACTTGGTCATTGTAGTGGTAAAAACCAATCCAGAAGCTGGTTCAAAAGGAACAAGCCTTTTAATGGTTGAAGCTGCAACGGCTGGTTTTGAAAAAGGCCAAAACCTTCATAAAATTGGCATGAAGGCACAAGATACTTCCGAACTCTTCTTTCAGGATGTCAAGGTATCGAAAGATAACTTGTTAGGTGCTGAAGGTATGGGGTTCATTTACCTAATGCAAGAGCTACCTCAAGAACGTTTGTCTGTTGGCTTAAACGCTATCGCCAGCGCAGAATCAATACTTGAACAAACCATCAAGTATGTAAAAGAACGTAAAGCCTTCGGTCGTGAAATTGCATCATTCCAGAACACCCAATTCAAGCTAGCTGAGATGTCTGCAACTTTAACCATGGCTCGCGTGTTTGTAGATAAATGTTTAGAGCTGCATTTAGATAAAAAGTTGGATGTCGTTACCGCAGCTAAATTGAAACTACTAAGCACTGATATTCAATGTGATGTAATTGATGAGTGTTTGCAGTTGCATGGAGGCTATGGCTATATGTGGGAATATCCAGTTGCACGCGCTTACGCCGATGCAAGAGTCCAGAAAATATATGCAGGTACAAACGAGATCATGAAACTGATTATCGGACGTTCTCTGGTTTAATTTTTTGAATTATAAAAATAACAAACGCTAGCTGTATATAAGGGCAGGAGACTGTTCTTATATACAATCTCATCATATTCATCTGAAACCCCCTTCTTTCTAAATCAAATCTGGAGCCCTATGCAACCTCTAAAAGGTCTTAAAATACTTGATTTCACCACTCTTTTGCCAGGGCCTTATGCAACGCAATTGTTAGCAGATATGGGTGCCGAAGTGTTAAGAATAGAATCACCAAAACGACCCGACCTTCTTAAGTTAATGCCGCCAATGGTTGGAAAAGTATCGGCTGCTCACGCGACGATTAATCGAAATAAAAAATCCTTAGCCTTAGATTTAAAGCATCCAGAAGCAAAAGCAATAGTTCATGCGTTATTGGACGAATATGACATTATCATCGAACAATTTAGACCCGGTGTCATGGCCCGCTTAGGGCTAGATTTTGATGCCTTAAAAGAAAGTCAGCCAAAACTCATTTATTGTTCTATTACTGGCTATGGTCAAACTGGCCCCTTAAAAGACAAAGCTGGCCATGATATTAACTATCTAGCCTTGTCTGGTTTAGCTAGTTATTCAGGCAGACAGGAGACCGGCCCAGTTCTATCTGCTACGCAAATAGCAGATATTGCAGGTGGCTCACATCATGCTGTAATGGCAATCTTAGCTGCTGTCGTAGAGAGAACTAATACAGGCAAAGGTCAGTATTTAGATATTAGTATGAGTGACGCAGCACTGGCCTTAAACACCATGTTTGGTGCAAATGCGCTAGCAAGCAACAAAGATCCAGACTATGGCACAGAAATGTTAAATGGCGGTTTATTTTATGATTACTATAAAACCGCTGATGGCCGCTATTTATCAATTGGCAGCTTAGAGCCTAACTTTGCCATTCCACTTATGAAGCATCTTAGCCTCGACCACTTTATTCCAAAATTAGTGAATCAAAACCTAGAAATTCAAAGCAGTATAAAACAAGCAATTTCAGAAAAAATAGCGGCAAAAGATTTCAGCTTTTGGTGTCAAGAATTTGAAGGTTTAGATGTGTGTGTAGAGGGCGTTTTAACCATTAATGAAGCAGTAAAACATCCACACTTTCTTGAGCGTAACATGCTTTGCCATTCAATTGATGAAGATGGGCAAGAAATTCAACAGATAAATTCAGCCTTACCTTTCAAACAAAAGACTATGCCAGCATCAGGTAGGAAATTAGGTGCAGACTCACATGAGGTGCTTAAGTCCTTGTCTTATACCTCAGAAGAAATAGATGCCTTATTTAAATCTGGCTGTGCTATGCAAAAGAAGTAATAAAGAATAAATATTAAGTTCCATACTGGTACATTATAGAATCAAGCTCTATTCTTACTGCCTATAAAGAATAAGAAAGTAACTTCCTATTAGTAATTTCATTTGAAGTTCCTGCTAAAACAATCAATTAAGTAGTCAGTAACTATGCAAAATTTAAAACGCACTGTTTTAATCGTAGAAGACTCCACCGCTTTTTCATCCGCAATTGAAGCCGCATTTTCTGTAAAACATGACTATGAAATTCTTATCGCCAATACTTATGCTCAAACAGTTGAGCTATATCAAAAACATAAAGACTCTATATTTGCTGCCATAACTGACCTGGTACTGCCAGATGCCGAAGATGGCGATGCTGTAAAAATGCTTACACTTGAAGGTGTGCCTTGTATCGCATTTACAGGTAATTTCAGCCCTAAGTTAAGAATAGAGATACTATCATGGGGCGTTTCTGATTATATTTTAAAAATTGGACAGCAGGATATTGACTATGTTGTCGATTCTATTCATCGCTTAGATGTAAATAGAACAATGAAGGTATTGATAGTAGATGACGCGCCATCTTCTCGTGCCTACTTATCTGAAGTCTTACAAAAACAGTGTTTTCAAGTTGATTCAGTCGCCTCCGCAAGAGAGGCCTTAGCAATGATTGAATCGGGCTACCAAGCTCGCATTGTCTTGATTGATCTGATTATGGAAGATATTGATGGCATAGAGTTACTTACCTCTCTCAGAACAAACTATGATTCGACACAGATGGCTATAATTGGTATATCAGGCCTAGCGTCTTCCGATCTAATAGCCAAGTTTATGAAATACGGTGGGAATGATTTCTTATTTAAGCCATTCGAACACGAACAGGTTGTATGTCGAGTCAATTCAAACGCCCATACGCAAGAGCAATTCGATCACCTAAATAGATTAAATGTTCAAAAGAATGAATTATTGGGAATGGCTGCGCATGATATTCGTGGGCCTCTTGGCGTCGTAATGTCTTGTGGTTCAATGCTTAAAAAAGAAGTGAACAGCGAACAAGGGATTTTGCTTTTAGACTTACTTGTTGAAGCTGCCGATGATATGGAAGAGTTACTTAATAGTATTCTCGATATTAGCGCTGTTGAGCACGCCACAATTAAGATGACCGCAACAAAAATAAATTTAACCAGCTTGCTTGTCCAGTTAGTAGAGAAAATGCAGTTAATTGCAGATAATAAACAACAACACTTAATCCTGTCCTCCTCTTTAGATGAGGTATGGATCAATGCCGATGAAGCAAGAATACAGGAGGTATTAAGAAATATTATTTCTAACGCAATTAATTATTCGCCCTTTGGAAAAACAATAGAAATCAATTCATCATTTAACCAAACGAAGGTCCGCATCCAAGTTATTGATGAAGCAGGCGGAGTACTTGAAAATGAAAGACATTTACTTTTCAAACCCTTTTCAAAACTTTCATCCAAAACAACCGGTGGCGAAAGAAGTACGGGGTTAGGTTTGGCTATCTGTAAAAGAATTATTGATCAACACCAAGGTACAATTTCTTACGAACCCAATAAAAATATAGGCAGTATATTCAAAGTAGTTTTGCCGGTATTTCAATGAAAATGTGTTTAGCCTTTTGTTAAAATGCTTTTGAAATGGTCAATTGTATTATCTAATTGTTCAATCAGTGTTGGTAACAAGGCATTGATTTTAGTTAAGTTTCTTTCTTTTCCAAACTCTTCTATTTCCTTCGCCAAATCACCAATTTGATTTACAGTTAGGTTATACGAAGAACCTTTTAAGTTGTGTGCTTCGACAACTACTTGCTCAAAATTATTTTCTTCTACTGCCAACATTAAATTAATAAGAATTTTTGGCATATCCTCAATAAATACGTTCAATAGAGTATTCACCAGTGCTGGGTTATCCATTACTCTTTTTAATAGTTCTTCTTTATTCCAATAAGAATTCATTTCTGCGTCATCAACATTCATTATCTTTAACCTGTAAATAATCTTCAGAGAAGAAGAGAGCTGACCATAAGGTGTCTAGTACAAGTACAAGTACAAGTACAATTACGATTCGATACTGTTCAAATAGGTAATGGCATAATCAATTTGGTCATATCGATAACGTTCATCTAGCTTATGGAACATGAGTTTAGATGATGCTGGTTTATCTAGTTCCAACCATTTTTCTTGAATAATTAATATGTCATCTTCATCAATTAGCTTTGTAATATCAACTTTTTTACCTGAAAGAGATAATCTAAACATGTGGGAATAAATAGTTTCAACTTTGACCTTTCTTTCTTCGGCTATTTCTTCTGGTGAAAGCCCAGAAGATAGCATTTCGAAAGTGAGTTCATGCGTTTTGGAAACTTTGCCTACAGAAAAGGCAGAGCCTGAGTCACTTGTTTTTTTAATGGCTTTAGTTTTGGGTTTTTTACGCGGTGCGGTCATTAAGTCTGCTTCATCAAGGAAAAGGCACTCCTCCTTAGGGACTGATTCCAATATTAACTGGATAAAAGCCTCACTATATTTTTCCAGTTTAAATGCCCCAACTCCCGAAATACTTGAGAAAGCTAGTAGGTTTCCTGGTTTGATACGTGCCATTTCAGTTAATGATGCATTTGAAAATATACGAGAGGCTTGAACTTGCTCAGCATCAGCCTCTTTACGCCTTAAATCTGAAAGAGCTGAAAAAAGTAAATTTTCTGCATCGGTTAAATCATTATCTTTTTTAGTATTTTCCTTAGCTTTAAAATCTATTACCTGAGGTTCTGTGAGCAATATAGTCTTTTCAGACTTCAAAATAGGCTTAGCTAATTCAGTTAAAACTAAACGATTACCTTGAGTGAAATCTATTGAAAGCACACCCTGATCTATCAATTGAGTAATATAACTGACCCAGCTTTTGTAATCGATATCCTTTCCAACGCCATATGTTTTAATTAGATGGTAACCATTCTGAATAATGTCTTGTCTGCTTGAACCTCGAACAACATCAACTAGCGTCGTCAGATTTACCTGTTGGTTTAGTCGTAAACAGGCAGATAACGCTATTTGGCTGATGATCGTGCCATCAAAGCGTTTGGGTGGATCTAAGCAACGATCACAATGCCCGCAAGGCTCATCTTTGAATTCACCAAAATAGTTTAGAATAAAATTTGTACGACAACTCGTCGCTTGAGTGAATTCCCACATTCGCTGCAATTTTGCTGTTTGAACTTCTTTAAATTGATGTGCAGCACCACTGTTATCAATAAAATCTTTAAGCGTTTTCATATCACGATAACCAGCAAATAGCAGAGTTTCAGATTGCTGTCCTGCACGGCCGGCACGACCGATTTCCTGATAATAACCTTCAATATTTTTGGGTAAGTTATAGTGTATAACCCAAGAAATATTTGCTTTATCTATGCCCATGCCAAAGGCAATGGTGGCACAGACAATTTGGATTTTATCTTGTTGGAAATCATCTTGAATGCGTGCTCGATCTTGTGGTTTTAGGGCTGCATGATAGAAATGACTATTGAATCCTGCCTTCCTTAATTTAAGCGCAATCTCTTCAGTAGAGCGACGACTTAAACAATATATAATCCCTGGCTTGTCTTTATGACTTAATAAAAACGTCTTAATAACTTCTATACGATCATTTGCAGGTAGCACATTTAAGGTTAAATTTGTACGTTCAAAACTGGATACAAACGATTTACAGTTTTCCAACTTAAGCTGCTGACGAATATCTGCTTGCGTGGCTGTATCTGCTGTTGCAGTTAATGCAATGATTGGAATGTGTGTAAAAAGACGTGTGAGTTCGGTTAATCGAGTATATTCAGGCCTGAAATCATTACCCCAAATGGATACGCAGTGAGCTTCATCTATCGCAATTTGTTTAACATTCTGTTGCTGAATCCAGCTTATAAAGCCATTCGAAACCGCCCGTTCAGGTGAGACATACAGAAGTTTTAACTCATTATTCGCAACTTGTTGCTGAACCAGTAATTCGTCTTGATAATTTCCAGAACTGTTGAGCGAAGCGGCCGGAATACCATTAGCGGTTAAGGCGCCCACTTGATCCTGCATCAGAGATATCAAGGGTGAAATGACTATTGAAAGCCCGTCCATTAAAACTGCTGGCAATTGATAACAAATAGATTTACCACCGCCAGTAGGCATGATCACTAGGCTTGATTGATTCGCTAATGAACGTTTTATTATTTCTAATTGGGTCAGCCTGAAAGCATCATAACCAAAAACAGACTTAAGGGTTTCGTGAAGTTGATGGTCAGAATATTGCAAGTTTGCTTTCCTTCGTTTTTTTAATAAATGAGTTTTATAAGCGACGTTGAATTAAATGCTTAATGATGAAGCGGGCAGGAGAGAGCATAACTCTGTGCTCCTCGAGACAAGGCGGTAATCCGCCACAAATATGATAACGAATAATCTGTGCCGCCAAGGGTGTTGTAAACAAACCTTTTGAACCATGACCTATATTCACAAATAGGTTTGGATAGTAACTTCCATGCTTTTCTTTGCAGGCATTAGCATCAACACGAAGCTTGGCAAAGTCTTCTATCATCTTTTCAGCAATAGGTGCTCGCCCAACAATAGGTAAGTAATCTGGCGTTGTACAGCGAAGACCTGCAGAATGATTAAATTCGGCCGTAGTAACAGTAGCGTCTTCTAGCCACTCAGGTAACCAATTTTGTAGGCTAGTTATATTCTGTTGAGTATCACTTTCTTTGATGATGGCTTCATCACACTTTAAATCAAAGGTCGCGCCAAAATGGTGCCAATTATTGACCGGTGGACATAAATAACCTTCACCACAAACAACCGTTTTAGCGGATTTCAAGTTTTGATGCTTTATCGAAGTAACTTGCCCACGTAAAGGTTTTGATGGCAAATGACTTACTTGAGAGAACCTCTTAGCATCATTTGAATTAGCGATTACCACATACTTTGCTGTTAATGTTTGCTCATTAGTCTTTTGGTGAAGACACCAGTTTTGCTTAGCTTCATGGAATTCCAAATGAGATATTTCTTGTTCGTAAAACGTATCAATAGCCAAGTGAGCTAACACAGACTCAGAATATGCTATCGGATCTAACCAGCCAGCCTTCTCAAACCATAAAGCATCGACTTCAATGTCTAAGCCACTTTTTTCAGATGCATCTTGTGAATCAATTAAGCGAATCATTTCTTCAGGTAGTTGAATGTTTTGAACAAAATTACGCTGTTTGATGATTTCCTTTCTATTCCAAGCTAGCTGCAAAAGTCCTGTTTGATGCCAGAATCTACTTGAACCAAGTTGGCCTATTTTTGTTTGAAGGTTGTTATAGAAGCGCATACTCCCACTTAAAGCCTGAATAATAAAGTGGAAAAGTTTATTGGCTTCACTTGGTAATTTTGCATACATCGCTAACTGAGATTGCCCACTCGCACCTTTTACGGGCCCTTTATTCTTATCAATAATGCAAACACATAGGCCTTGCTGAGCCAGTTCAAAAGCCGTTGCTAAGCCAGAGAGACCAGCACCAATAATAGCAACGTCATACTTAATATATGCCTTGTTAAAATGAGGGTTTAATTCAAATGAATCTTTAAATTTCGGATTTTGGTAAGACCATAAATGCTTGGATGTATTTTCTTTTACTGAATCAGAAGGTAAAAAGTCTCCAAATATCATTTCTCTTTTTTTACCAAAGCCTTCCTGTTTTTGAACCTTAAACCCAGCTTTAGATAAACCTTCTCTAACGATTGAAGCAGAAGTAAATGTTGAAAAAGTAGTACCTTGTTTAGATTTACTAGCAACTAAATTAAAGAACTGATTCGTCCACATATCAGGGGTTTTCTTGGGTGCAAAACCATCAAAAAACCATACGTCCGACTTGAAATTTGTACTCGTTAAGTCAGTTGCAATATCCCCAAATAATAAACTAAGCCGAACTTGGCCTGATTCAAATTCAAGCGTATGAAGTCCTGAAACGATTGGAGGGTATTGAATAGCTAGAGGTTCAATAAACTCATTTAATTCAGGCCAATTAGATAAGGCTTTGGCTAAATCCTCTTTACGTAAAGGGGACTTTTCAATACTGAAAAAGTGAAGAGGGCGCTTAGGCGTAGATTGTTGCTTCCAGGCTTGCCACGTTATTAAAAAATTGAGAGCCGTTCCGAATCCTGTTTCTGCGATTATAAAAGGTTGTGTTAGATCACCTTCTATAAACCTTTCCGGTAGCCTATTAGGTTTTAAGAAAACATATCGGCTTTCATTTAAGCCGTCGTCTGTAGAAAAGTAAAAATCGTCAAACGATACTGAAATTGGAGTTGAGTCCTGCCAAGTAAGTTTTGCAGGCTTCAGTACCGTTTGCTTTGTCATAAGAAATTAGTCTGCGTTTTATTGTGCGGCTGCTTCTATTTGTTTTACTACTGCTGGTCGCTTGATGATGACTTTAGTAACAATTACTGGCTCAACAGGAACATCTGCCATATAACCTTCACGCTTAGTTTTAAGCTTGGATATTTTGTCGGCCACATCTAAACCTTTTATCACTTTTCCAAAGACGGCATAACCAGGATTTGATGAGGTTTTATTGAGTGATGAGTTATCCATTACATTGATGAAAAATTGTGAGGTTGCAGAATCAGGGTTGTTCGTTCGAGCCATCGCAATAGTACCGCGAAGGTTTGGAATAAAGGCGTTCGCTTCATTTCTAATAGGTTTACGCGTGGCTTTTTGTGTGAAATTTTTATCAAAGCCACCACCTTGAACCATAAAATTAGGTATCACTCTGTGAAAAAGAGTTTCTGTGTAATAGCCACTTTCTGCATATTCTATAAAGTTTTCAACAGTTTTGGGGGTACGCTTTGCATAAAGCTCTAATTCAATACCTCCTCTATTGGTATGAATCAGGGCATAAGTTTTATCCCTTGCAAGTACAGAACTAAAACTTATTTCTTCATTAGCATCCACCAAACCAGCTGTAAGCAAAAAAGAAAATGCTAGGCAACGCACAAATATAGTATTTAAGTATAAATTTATTTTTTTTCTCATAAATAAGGGTCTCTCAAAGTAGAAGATTACTCGTAGCTTTATATTGAAATAATTCAGTATGTTAGCGTTATTTTTAAATAAGGGGAATACATGTAAAGGCTTTCATGTCACATCTTTAGACACAGCATAACATGTTGTTACTGATCGCAATTATTTTCCAATATACAAATACCACTTTACTGTCCATTATTTGTTCTATCAAAGTCGAATTGAATTCTTTTCTTATATTAATAACTTCAATCCGACCCATTCGTAGGGGGATGCATGACAGTTAAAGTAGAACAATTAGCCAAATCCAGATTAGGTCGTTTATTAATTAATCGCGGCTATATCACCGAAGATCAACTTGATGAAGCCCTAAAGTTACAAGCATCCCAAAAAATGATGCTTGGTGAGGTTTTAATTTCTCAAGGTTGGATTACAGAGAAAGACCTCAAGCGCACTTTGAAGCATCAGTCTAGATACCGTTACACAGCTGCGTTTGTTGCACTTGTTGCAGCACCATTCCAGCCTATGTTAGCGGTTGCAGCCACTCCAATGGGCGTGCCAGTCATGAATAACAAAGTCGAAATTTCTTCGGTAGAAATGGGTAAGTTTGGCGGTATGCAAATGCTCGATGATGATGAGCTTTCTGGCGTAAACGCTCAAGGCTTCGGTGGCAGCATTCCAGGCATGTCTACCGCATTTGGTTTCGGTCAAAATGGCGATTTCGCTGGCGGCCAAATGCATAAATACAATGATGACGATTATGAAGAACCAAAAGATGAGCAAATTGCCTATGAACTGGCTGATACCGTTTTAACTGTTGCCGGGTTAGGCCCCATCTCAAATTTTATTGAGGCAGATATTTCTATTAAAGGCTTAAAATATCAAGAAGGACGGTCGCAAGTTGAAATTTTAGAAGGCGGAAAAATGAAGTTTTATATGCCGACTGAAATTGAAAGAATCAGCATGGAAAATATTCGTGTGAAAGGTGATAATAGTGGATCTTCATTTGGTAATATTTATATTTCAGATATCAAATATAACCCTAAATCTAGTTATACAATTAGCGCTAAGTAATACCTTATACATTCAAAAAAAACGGGCATCATGCTCATCAGCCTACGAACAAACCCCAGATCTTTTCCTGGGGTTTGTTGTTTCTGAATATCAGGAACTAGCAAGGCAGCCTCGCCCGTGTAACAGATATTTAACGGCAATGGCTATTACTGGCAAACCTCCCATGACCGCAACGACTGTTGCGCCTGTGGGCAGATCCGCAACAAAAGACAGCCATAATCCCACTGCGCTGCCACTGAGCCCCAAACACCAACCAATCAATAGCTGATTTCGCAGTGACTGGCTCAGTAACGAGGCACTGAAAGCAGGTATAATCAAAAAGGCGAATACTAAGAGCACTCCGGCTAGGTTGACCGCGAGGGTGATCACCACGGCAAAAGAGGCGAAGAATAAAAACTCCCAGAAATACCCGACCGGAGCCGATTCCGATTCGTCAAACGAAAGAAGATAAAAACGTCGACGGTAACACAGATGCAAGATTGAGAGTAAGCCGTAAATCACCGCGACAAAAGCGATCTCCGACCAACGCACCCACAAGATATGTCCGTTAAATAGCCCTTTGAGCTCCTCCATCCCTTGGCTGGATCGGCTTAACACGACAATCGACAGCGCGGTCGCCACCACGTAGACACAACCGATAGTGACTTCACGCGTGGTTTTGCCGGGAAGTTGCCGCAACTTGGCAAAACCCGCAGCCGCCACCAAGGTGGTGGCGAAGGCATAGAGTTGGGCCATCACACCGTGGGCTTCCTGTCCGAGTAAAAAAGCAATGCTTACCCCCAGCGCCGCCACCTGCGCCAGTGCCAGGTCAACAAAAATAATGCCGCGCGCCAATACATGTAAGCCCAGATAGGTGTGGGTTAGTATCATCAAGGCACTTAAGGCAAATGCTGGCAACAGGATCATCCAGGCTTCCATTACTTAGTTTCCCCCCGAGTTTGAGAGAGTCGCCACGATGCGCTCAAACACCTCAAAATAGCTCTCTATCTGTGGCAGTGCGCCCACTGACTGGGGCAATACTGCGATGCGGATTCCGGTCTGATCATGCAGGTAACGGGCTGAGCGTTGTTCGTAATAGGGTTCCATAATCAACAGCCCAATCTGTTCAGTTTTGATTCGCCGAATTAACTTACTCAAATGAGCGGCACTGGGGGCAATGCCGGGCTTGGGTTCCACCTCATCGGTAATGGTGAAGCCAAAAGCATCGGCGAGATAAACAAACGAGGTGTGGTAAGCGATCACGGCTCGGCCTCGCAAGGGGGCCAATGCCGTTTGCCATTGCTCGAACTTGCGTTCCAGACTTTGTTCAAAGACCAGCCATCGTGCCTGGTAGGCGTCGCGCTGTTCTGGATCCAGTTCGCCGAGTCGATCGGCAATGGCACGCGCCATACGTGCCCCGTTGCGTGGATCAAGCCAGTAATGGGGGTTGCCTTGAGCATGCACGTCACCCATCGCCCGTGAAACTGGCCCTGCCATCTTTCCTAGAAGTGGCACGACCAAGGACAGATCGAGATAGCCTGTATTGTCAGGCTGCACCCGCTCATTGCGGGCAGATTGTAACAAGGAGGGCAGCCAGCCAACTTCCATCTCGGCACCCACTAGAATCAACAGGTCGGCCTGATACACCTCGCGAATCATGCTCGGCTTAGCCTCGGCAAAGTGCGGGTCTCGTGTTCCTGGTGTTAAGCTCACTACGTTAACGGCGGCACCACCAATTGCGCGGGTGATAGCGGCTAAATCCTCGGTGGTGATGACCACTTTTAGGGCCGCTTGGCTATTTACAGTTATTGACAGGAGACAAAACCATAATGCATTTTTAATAAATTGTTTCATCGCTATCTCCTAAAAGATGTGGGCCATATGACTGCCAAGGCTGAATTCAAGCTGTAAAAACAGTGAATCGGCGCTGCCGCCATCGAGGTGTTCTGCCCAATCGCGATTGTATTGCAGGCGCAACTTGCTGTATTCGGAGGGGTACCAAGTCAGATTGGGTGACAGACGTTTACGCTGATCTCGCAACGGATCCTCCTCCCTGCCTTCGCCGCCATCTGATTCAGCAAATTCAGCTCTTAAGCCCGCCACCCAGCCAGGACGAAAGCCCCACAGAGCCTGACTGAAAACTCCCCAGTCCTTTAGAGTCTCCTGAGTCGGTTCATCTAACTCACCGACTTCATAGCGGCGCTGTAATACTTCTGTGTGCCAGGAGACAAAAGGAAAACCGCGCTGGACATAAGCGGGCTGCCACTTAAAGTAGACATCGGTGCCAATAATGGTGGTGTTCGTGGAGCGACCACCGGCATTCGGCCCCTTGAGTCCCGAGAAGCCCAGATTCATACTCAGCGTCTCGGAGAGGTCGAAACCATTGAGCCAACGGGCTGAATATAATAGGTCGCTCTGGTCCCGAGCAGTACGGTCTATCAAGGGGTGGCCGCCCATTGTTTCGGGTTCACTCGGGTCTTCGCCAGCACCAGCGGCTAGAAAACTGGTGACTGTCTCGCCATTGGCATTTTGTGCCCCAAAATATAGTTCACTGTACCAAGGGGTTGGGGCAAACCACGATACTCGAGCGCCTTGGCTGCGCAAGCCATCACCGCCAAAAAATCGTGACAAGACGACAGGCTGATCGACAAAGTCCCAAGTGTGGGGGTGCTGAGGATTCTGCCGACCGAATTCGGTGAAAAACTGCCCCCCTTTGACCTGCAAACCCCAGGGTAAATTGCGGGTAGTCAAAAATGCCTCTTCTAATTCCACCACGGTTTCACCCTCAGTATCGATGAGGAAAATTAAATTTGCCTGGCCATCAAAATAGGGGTCTACCGTGGCTCCTAGTGAAAGCTCGACGTTTTGCACGGTAAAGCCGTTACGGTTGGGATCGTGGCCACCGGCTTGCAGGCCTGACAGTTCATTGTTATCGGCATTCGAACCACCGACAGCAAACAAACCGGACAAGCCTATCTGAAAGATACTGCTAGGTGCTGCGCTGGTCGCCTGATTCCCCTTGATTGCCGAATTGTCATGTGCTGTGGCTTGCTCCTGTTCCAATTGCTTTAAGCGCTGCTCAAAGTCTTGAAGTTGAGACTGGGCTGTCTGTTTTGATTGGCGTAATTGTTCTTGTAAGTTAATTAGTTGCTGGTCGACTGTCGCAGAATCTTCTGCGGCAATAGCGGGTAGAGAGCTCATAGCATGGGCACTAATGACGACAGTCATCGGCATGATGTAGCGTAAAGGCTTAAACATAATTGTTTTCCTGAATCAATTTCTCGTCGATACAAAACGCCCACGGCGAGCTTGAAGCTGCCTTTGGCGCCTGTGTAAAATTTGGCAGAGAGAGAAACGATTACAGAGGGGGGGCTCGCGCCTGAAAAGATGAATAAGCGGCTAGATAAGGGATGACTTGGCTATAAGAAATAACCAGTGATTGTTTGCTGAATGAAAAAGCTGGCAGTGATTTTGTGGGCAGTAAGGCGCCTAGCAGATAAGTGAGCTGGCATTCCGCATGGCCAATTAGCCCCGAGCCCGAATCATCCCCGTCATGGAGTGTGACGTGAATGGTCGACGCCAATAGCGCAAAGATCAGCAATAACACCAATATACTGCGGTGCTGCGCATCTTTGTTCATCTGATCATGCAATTTAAACATTTGGCTTTGATGCTTTCGTTAATACTTGAGTGAAAAATTTAGCCTTAGTAAGCGGCACTGAAGGATATTTCGGCACCATAATGTATGTGAAAGATGAAGTCGATTATTTTTGAAAAAAGCCACCAAAAAGGGCGAGAACTTTATCAGCAGTGCGACGAGTATGATGTTTGTTTTTATTGTCTGAAATAAACCTGAATTAAATGATAACCAAACTTCGACTTAACAGGCCCATGGATCTCTTTTAAGGCTTGTTTAAAGATGACTTGCTCAACCGATTTAACAAGGTCACCTTTTCGAATCTCACCTAAATCTCCACCGCGTTTTTTGCTTGGGCAAAGGGAATATTTCTGAGCAAGTTTGGAAAAATCGGCACCTTTATTGAGTTCTTGCAAAAGTTTTTCTGATGTGTCTTTATCTTTACTCAGAATGTGTTTCGCCATAGCCATCGACATATTAAAGGTACCGTTGTCATAATAAATAATGAAGCTGTTTAACAGAACTTCGCACGTTTTTGTAAATATACCTGCATACCTTCTTTATTAGAAAGTGTAATTTGAGCTTGTGGTTCAAATTTCAGATTTTTATCTGCTGTGACTTCAAAGCGATTTAACAAGGTCGCTAAAATAAGCTTTGCTTCCATCATTGCAAAAGATTGGCCAATACATACTCTCGGGCCTGTACCAAAAGGCATATAGGCATGCTTAGGTATGGTTTTTTCTCTTTCCGTAGAAAAACGCTCGGGGTCGAATCTATCTGGCTGCTCGAAGTATTTAGGATTTCGATGATTTGCATAGGGTGAAATAAAGACTACTTTGTCTTTAGGGAAAAGATACTGACCAATTTGAGTGTCTTGATTGGCTTGTCGAGCATTAAGTGTCCAAGCAGGTGGCAATAAACGCATGGATTCTTTAATGACCATTTCTGTATAACTTAAGTTTTCGAGATCTGAAAATTGGGCATCTCTTTCTTCTAAAGCACCGTCCAATTCTTCTTGTAGTTTCTTTTGAATTTCTGGATGCTGGGTAAGTAGATAGATAGTCCATGTTAGCGCATTCGACGTGGTTTCATGGCCAGCGACAAACAAGGTGATTAATTCATCCATTACCAACTGATCACTCATGCTTGAGCCATCTTCATATTTTGCATCTAGCAGCATGGACATCATATCTAAATGCTGAGATTCATCAGTAGCATCTTGCGTATTGGATGTTTCGGCACGTCGGTCTGAAATCATTTTACTGATCGTATCATTAAGAATTTTACGTGCTTTGTTCAATTTTATATTACTGGGTGAGGGGAACCAGTTGGGCAAATCGACCATTTGATTGAATTGATGATCAATACAATCTTGAACTATTTTCATGGTATGGCCAATTTTGTCGGCTTCCTCAGCCATTTCGTGCATATCTACATTGAACAGTGTTTTACAAACGATATACATGGTGAGCTTGAACATATCATCACTGACATCACGTACACCTGAGTCCCAACCACCTACAAACTGGCTTGTGTAAGAACTCATTGTTTCTGAGTAAGATTGAATCCGTCTAAAATGAAACCCAGGTTGAACAAGTTTACGTTGAGTCTTATGGTGAGCAAAATCGGTATTGGTAACCAAGCCTCGACCCAGAACTCTGCCCATGATTAAAGCATCACGATCAGATTTTCGAAAGTTCTGAATTTCCTTTACAAGTATTTGGTGAGCTATATCCCCATCACTTATAAGTACAGCGTTAATACCAGCAAAACTAAACTCAATGAGTTCATCATAATCTCGTGCTAGACGAGAAAAAAAATCAATAGGGCTTTTAATGAATTCAGGAAGACATCCAATGACCGGAACGCCTTTTTCATAATTGACTGGCTCATTGGTTTCTACGTTAATCACTCTTGGTGAGCGTTTAGAGAGCAATGGAAAAGCAAATGTTTTGTTAGTTGCTGAAGCGAGATGACGACCGGGAAGAACA
>TARA_R110001592_G_scaffold20926_20_pt1 | contig 51462 bp, 55 predicted proteins | sample TARA_R110001592 | Tara Oceans TARA_R110001592 (sample SAMEA4398387) | marine metagenome | biome: Polar Biome; feature: [SRF] surface water layer (ENVO:00010504); material: water (ENVO:00002006), including particulate matter (ENVO:01000060) such as... | depth 5 m | reverse complement strand
AGAGGGGGGGGTGACTATTCTGGCATGTGGTATGGGGTGCGCAAAATTCAAGGAGGGCGCGCATTTACCCTTAAGGCCGGTGCGTGGCCAAATTACCTATGCCGAAGAAACGGCGGAATCTCAGGCTTTGAAAACGATGATTGGCTATGGTGGCTACGTCGCGCCGTCTTTTGGTGGTGTTCATTGTGTTGGTTCGACATTTCAACGCTGGATGGATCATAGTGACCTGATGTCGGGGGATGACTTGTCCAATTTAAGTAAGTTATCAGAGTCTGTTCCGTCACTATCAACTGTCTGTAATACAAAGAATAGCCGTGCATCCATCCGTACAGCGGCGCGTGACCATTTTCCTGTTGTTGGCCAATTAGGTGAGGGGGTGTATATTTCAACGGCGCATGGTTCGCATGGTATTTTGAGTAGCCTGTTATCGGCTAAAATTATAACCAATACTATATTTCAGGGGCAACCCCTTGTTTCTGAAGGTGTTATGAAGGCGTTATCTCCCGCGCGGTTTGAATAGATTGTATGCGGTATAATCTTTAGAAAATCTTATTGTTTTCGGGCGATACTGGTAGGTGCATAACGAGGAAGACACAATGATAAAATTATTGTCAAAATATTGGTGCGAAGACGATGGGGCAACTGCGATTGAGTATGGCCTTATTGTTGCGGGCATAGCGATTGCGATTGCTGTGACCATTGGTTTGATCGGTGGAGAGCTGAATACGACGTTCACATCCATTCAAACATACATATAATTTAAACAATTAACGTCGCTGTATTTACAGTAAAGTTCCGCACCTTTGATGAAGGTGTGGCTTTCGGCGTTTTTATTTTCAAGGCAGGCGGAGGGCGTTTTATATCTGGATATGCCTTAAGTAACAGATATCAATATAAAGTGTCTGGTTTTTTAAACTGCGTGTGCTAGTTTTAAATGGTTAGGAAAATCATAGATTTAAGCCATCACTAAAACCATGTTCGAGCACGTTACCATGTCCGTATTTATTCCGCCGACAATTGCTTTTTTGTTGGTCATTTTGTTGATTATGCCGTTCAGAAAACTTGCCCGCCTAACAGGGGTGGTTGATAAGCCTGGCGGACGCAAACAGCACGATAAAGAAATCCCCCCCGTCGGCGGTATTATAATTTTTTCAACATTTATGGTTTTGGGACTGGCTTTCGGCAGTGTGAATCTTGAAAAATATTGGGCGCTTTATTCCGGGCTTATCATTTTATTGGTGTCAGGCGCATTGGATGATCAGTTTCATATTCCGGCCAAAATAAAAATGGTGTTCCACATCATTGCGGCGGTTCTGATTGCTTTTTGGGGCAATGTTCAGGCCGCGTATCTTGGTGATTTATTTGGATATGGCGTTATATGGACGGGCTTTATGTCGTATCCGTTCACAATTATCGCAACGGTTCTTTTGATTAACGCGATGAATTTGATGGATGGTATGGACGGTCTGGTTGGTGGGGTGTCCTGCGTTATTTTTGGATGGTTTATGGTTGCTGCTCTGTCGGCGGGGTGGTTTGGTTATGCGCATGTTCTGGCGTTGTTGCTGGCCTGTATCGCCGGATTTCTGGTTTTTAATATGCGCAACCCATGGCGCCGCAGGGCGAGTTTGTTTTTAGGGGATGCGGGCAGTATGTCGATTGGTTTGACGATTGCGTGGTTTGCTGTGTTGTTGGCGCGTGGCCCCGACACGCCGCTGGAGCCGATTGCTGTTGCATGGATTATAGGCTTTCCGATTTTTGACACCTGCGCGCAGTTCTATCGCCGCGTGAGAGAGGGCAAGCATCCGTTCTCACCTGATCGCGGCCATTTTCACCACCATTTTATTGATTCCGGTATTCCTGTGCGCTATGCCAGTGTCCTGATTATCGGTTTGGTCGCCGTTATGGGGGGGGTTGGGTATGTCGGTGTTATTGCAGGGTGTCCGCCTGTGATTTTGTCGGTTGGTTGGATTATGTTGCTGTTTGTGCATATGGTCTTATCCCAAAAACCAGCGCGTTATGTTCGCATTATACGCACCTGCTTCTCGGCATTTATTGCACCATCGCGCGAGGATGCCCCCTATACAAACGGCTAAGATTGACGGCTGTGTGGATAAGGGTTAAGAAGGCAAAGTCGTGAGATTGACCTGTGTCATAACGCCTTCTAAAATAGAGATCATCACAAAGATAGCATGCTATGAGAGTATTAAAAACAATTGAGGCTCGCCTGCGCGTCTGTTTTCGCAAGCAAACGGTTCGCGGGTCTGCATGTTTATTGATGACATTATTGGTCGCATCTTGCGTGGATATTGACGGGCTGTCATTGCCTGATTTCCAACACAGCAATCAATCTTCCTCAGCGCAATCATCTCAAGACTCAAAAAATAATGACGATTTTGTTTTTGCACCGGTTAAAAAAATAAAAACAGAAACCTTACTTGCCGTGGGCGGTAATTGGAATTTGATTGAGCAGGACGGGCCAATGGATCCGACGCTGGCGCATATGCAAGCGCGTAAAAATGTAGATATTAGGCGCCGTAAATATATGAAAGAACTTAGCCCGCATTTCAAACCTGATGCCAAAAGCGGTGAGGATGGCAGAATGCGTGTCTTGCGGTTGGAGCCAGAAGACGGCGCGGCGTTTGAAGATTATGAAATCGCTGAAAGCTCGATCGCGAAGCCCACGCACACGGTTGCTGAAAAAGATTTGCTGAATAAAATAAAGCAGATGTTCGGCGAAAACGACGAAGATAGTCAGAGATTTATAACGCCCAAGCGTAAACCTGAGACTGCGATTTCGAAGGCGGCCAAAAGTGAAGGCACGCACATTGCGTTGCTGTCTCATAAACCAACCAACTCGGAAGAGCGTATGGTTGGCGGCGTTATTATCCCGCCGAATGTTCCGGCGCGTAAATATAGTGCTGTGAAGATAGCGAGTGCCAATGTGCCTGCTGCGGCAGAGAAGGTCGCCATAGAGCAGGTCGACAAGACTACGCAGGTGCTGGATAATGGTTTGGTTATTCCTGATAGAAAACCTGCGCGCGCTAAAAATGCTGTGGTGCGTCCACCTGTTAAAGTCGCGTCAAAATCAGCGTCCGCGCAGAATAAAAGCTCTGCTGCTGGAAGCGGCGGGGAGCCGCATTCATCAGTTGTGCGCTTACGCAGTGGTAAGCATCCGGGTAAAACGCGCTTGGTGATTGAGGTCACGCGTACGACAAAATACAAGGTTGTGATTGATCATTTGCGTAATGTGTTGCGTATAAAGCTTTATGATACGCAATGGAATCTCAGCCCGCAGGAAAACTTTACCAAGAGTGACTTGCTCGGCACGTACGTTGCGCGCCCGCAGAAGGATGGCAGTGTTATTCTTGAAGTACGGATGAAAAAGAAAACCAAAATCCTTGATACGATGATTTTGCGGCCGAACGTATCGGCGAAGCACCGCGTTGTGATTGATTTGAAGGATTAGGCGCGGGCGGTTGTTTCCCGCTTGTTCTATGCGTTATCGAAAAGGCGCGCAATGTGCTATTCCTTTTTTGTACTCTTTTCGAAGGTTTCATATTTGGGCGGCGTATAACGGTTATCTAATGATTATTAAAAGGAAACAAATCATGAAAAAAATATTGATGGTATCAGCGTTGGCATTCGCCGTAGTAGCACCTTCTTTCGTTGCGATGGCAAAGGATCATGGCGGCAAAAAAGGACATCATAACGGTGAGAAAATGTTTGAACGCGGTGATACAAATGGCGATGGCGTTATCTCTAAGGATGAATTTTTGAAGGGCGCCGAAGAGCGTTTTAACAAAATGGATCTTGATGGCAATGGTGAAGTGACCAAAGAAGAAGCCAAGCAAGCCAGAGAAAAAATGATTGAAAAGTGGAAAGAAAAGAAGGCGAATAGAGACGCCAATAAAGATTCTGATAAAGACACAGAATCCACTGACTAAATCTTAAAAACCTCGGGAGAGCGTATGATCTTGAAAACAGATCACGATACACTATCTGATGAAGAGCTCATGGTTCGCGTTCAAAATGCGGACCATGAGGCTTTTTCTGTTCTGGTGAAACGCCATACCACCATGTTTTATGCAGCCGCTTATCGCATGTATCCGCATCAATATGAAGCCGAGGATATCGTGCAGGAAGCTTTTCTTAAATTGTGGCAGCGCCCCGAAATATGGAGCGCGGGCAAAGGGGCTAAATTTACGACATGGTTTTACCGCGTGGTGACCAATCAGGCGATTGATTTTGCCCGTAAGAAGAAAAATACGAAGGGTTCCGATGTGTTGGGGCGTATTAAAGATAAGACTGCAAGCCAACAAGACGTGATGGAGCAGGACGAAGAACAGTTGATGGTGGAGCGCGCTATCCAAGAACTGCCGGAGCGCCAGAAACTTGCTTTGAACTTATGTTTTTATGAGGGGTTGAGCAATAAAGAGGCCGCAGAAATTATGGAGGTTGGCGTGAAGGCGCTGGAATCACTTTTGATGCGGGCGAAGGCGGGATTAAAGGATGAATTGATGCGGCAAGGGCTATTGAAGGATGAAGGGCAAACAGGGAGGCATTACTATGGATCATGAAAAAGAATTAGACAGATTATTAAACAGGCGCGCCGTTCCTGAGATGCACTCTCATTTAGAGCACCGCATTCTTCAGGCATCGCTGCAGCAAGATAAAAAAATACAGACAACGCACAAAGTCGGCACGTTATTTAAGACTGTGCGCGATTTCATGGATTGTCTTGTTTTACCGCAACCCGTTTTGTCGATGGCCATGGTCTTAGTCATTGGGGCGGCTTTGGGGGCGTATTCGACAGAGAGTTACACGGCGGTGCAGGGTTATGGCGATGACGTCGAAACATTTGTTATGACGACAGTGGAATTAGAATACGGGGACTTTCTATGAAAAAATCAGTGAAAATTATCTTTACGCTTTCAATTATTTTGAACTTGCTTCTTTTGGGGCTAATGGGCGGACATGCCATGCGTATGAGAGGGGAGCCACGCCCTTGGGATGAAATGAAGGCCGCTCTCGCCCCCGAAACGTTGGGCGTCTTAAAGACAACGTTCAAAGATAAGCGCAAAGATATTTTCCCGCTCTTCAAAGAGGCGAGAAACATAAAACAGCAAATGAAAAGCATCATAACAGCCGAGTCGTTTGACCTGGCCGCGTTCGATGCACAGGCCAAAGCATTGCAGGATTTAAATGTGCAATTTTCTGAACATCGTCTGGAAGCGTTGAGAGATATTTTATCCCAATTACCACAGGCAGAACGCGCGAAGCTTGCGGATCATACCGTGGATAAATTGTTCGGTCGCCCTGAATATGGTCGGCATAAAAAGGGCAAGCATGGAAAAGGCCATGGGGTGAAAAAGCCAGATACCGATCAGCAAGCGGCGGAGCGCGAAGAGACTCCCGAGTAACTCGCTTAATTGGCTAATATTGATCTTAATAAAACTTTCAGTATCAAAATATGAAATACATTGTAAGCTATTGAATTTTAATTATTGTTCAATGTACGTTTTTGCTGATTCGGGTGTCCAAATTGGATATTTCTTCATAATGGCTTTAAATAGAGCGCTTTCCAGATGTTTCTGTAGACACGCCTGAAGGTGGGGCATGGGCAGGGCGTAAAACCAGTCTTTTTCAACGTGAGCGAATTGTCTGATAAACGGGAATATGGCGATATCGGCGATGGTGGTTTCTGTGCCTGATAGGGCGCCATTTTGTGCAATACGTTGATCGAGGTCGTTTAGAATCTTTACCCCCACATCGCGCGCGCCGGAGCAATCCTCATCAGGGTATCTGTTGGGATATTTATAGCGATCCAGCGCCTGTTTGAAGGCGGCATCATTGCGCTCTATCAGTGCGAAGGCATCGTGTCTGTGTTGATCGGGGAGCCAGCGCTCAGGATCGTTATGTTCTAACGCCCAGAGCATGATATCCAGACTTTCATCGATAACGCGCCCTGATGTAAGTTGTAATACAGGCACGCTGCCCTTGGGAGATATGTCCAGCATATGTGCGGGCTTATCACGCAGGGCGATTTCCCGATGTTCCCATGTAATCCCTGCGTAAACCAACGCCATCCGCGCCCGCATAGCGTAGGGGCAGCGTCGAAATGAGTATAATATGGGGTGTATGTTTCCTGTCATTTTCTTAATTTAAACAATTGGTTATTGTGCGAATTTAATATTGGCCAAATCTAGCCGTTTTGTAATTACTGTGTATCTCTGAACTCGAAGGTGTTTAAGCCTTCATCGCTGCCATCGTCGATTTGAATGGTCTCTACATTGGCGTTATCAGGCCCTTGATAGCATGCGGTGATGAAACGTTCGACGGCATCTTGCGCGCCGGTGATAAGGGCTTCGACGCTGCCGTCTTTGCGGTTGCATACCCATCCTGTTAAGCCGAAATTTGTGGCGGTTTCAACGCTCCATGCGCGGTAATATACACCTTGAACGCGCCCTAAAATGCGTAAATGTTTGGTGATATTATTGCTCTGCATATTTGGCATTATAATATTGCTGACGCTCGCGTAGTGCTTTTACACGGTCGGGCGTTAAGGTATCGATGCAATGATGGCAGGATACACCCTTTTCGTAAGATTCGTGTTCGGTGTCTTGCGCGGAGAGGGGCTCGCGGCATGCATGGCACACACTCCAATCGGCTTCTGCCAAACCATGGCCAACGGCAACGCGTTGATCAAAGACAAAACATTCGCCTTTCCATTTGCTTTCATCGGCAGGGATGGTTTCCAAATAATCCAGAATACCACCCTTAAGGTGATAAACATTTTCAAAACCATGCGCGAGCATGTAGGAACTGGCCTTTTCACAGCGGATACCGCCTGTGCAGAACATCGCCACTTTTTTATGCTTTTCAACATCCAGATTTTTTTCGACCCAATCAGGAAATTCGGTGAATATTTTCATTTGCGGATCAACCGCGCCTTCAAAAATTCCGACTTTTGTTTCGTAATCATTGCGCGTATCGATCAGCAAAACATCAGGATCATTGATCAGATCGTTCCAATCTTGCGGGTTAACATATTCGCCGACGCGCTGATGCGGATTTGCTTCGGGTTTGCGCAGCGTAATCAGCTCTTTTTTCGGGCGCACTTTAAAACGATTAAAAGGCTGCAGCGCCGCTTCGGAGAATTTAAGCTCACACGCGGTTTCTGCTGTGATAATGCCGAGTTTTTGATTGAGGAAATCAATCATAGCATCCATTTCATCGGGATGCGCGGCAATCGTGCCGTTTACACCTTCGGGCGCAAGCAGGAGCGTACCGCAAATACTGGGCACATTCTCATCCGCAAAAGCATAAATCTCACGGCGCAAAGACTCGATGTCTTCAACGGGGACAAAGCGATACATCGCGGCGACTTTATAACTGTTCTTATTCATGCGCGCATTTTTACCTTACTATTTAAAAAAATGCAATTATCTATAGTGCCAGCGTGCTGTCATGTGTTGGTGGTGTGATGCGCTCCAGCGTTTGATCGATTTTAAGGGCTTCTTGTCTTGCTGTTTCGCCGCTGGCATCAATGCCGCCTTCTGCAAAATCAATAATGCGGACTTTCAGACCTTCGGCATTTTTGCTGACCATATAATTGCCAAGGCCGCCCGCATCACCGTGATACAGGCCGGCATCCGCAAGCTGTTCATGCATGTCTGAAATCTGTGCGCGCATATCGTCGATATCTTGCGCCGTATATTGTTTGGCATGTAGCAATTCATCCAGAGGCACGCCGTCAATTTTCTTCATTTGAATAAAGCAACGCCCTTCGTGCCGTCCGGCATCAATAACATCTTGCGTAGGGAAGTCTGTAATGCTGTTGACTCTGCCCAGCATGCCGAATTCTTTGAGCAGGTCAATATTTGCCATTTCACTGCCATTGGTGATTTTATAAACGGAGCCATCAGGGCCTTCGTGCACTGCGCCTGTTCCGCCGCCGCTAATGCGTTTTCCAAGATCGATTGTCATGTCTTATCACCCATATTGATATTATTCAGTTATTATATAGGGGAAGCATCGTTTTTTCAAACATCACATCGTCAGGCCGGATAAAGAGTCCAGCAGAACTTGTAAATCGCGCTTTTGCGGGCTGTTGGATGACCACACCATACCAATTTGCCGCGAGGGGGCGGGGGATTTGAATGGAATGATTTCGATGTTGTCGGGCATGGGCGCATGCTTGATCACCATTTCAGGTAACAGCGTTACACCATAACCGTGCCCAACCATCTGAATCAGGGTGGCGAGGCTGGTTGCGCTGAATGTTTTTTGTCTGGTCGGCAGTTGCAGATCGCATGCGCTCAGCGCGTGGTCGCGTAAACAATGGCCGTCTTCGAGCAACAGTAACTCTTCGGGCTTGATATCCTTGATTGATAAATGATCGGGGATGTTTTTATTCTTTGGTGCGGCGAGATAGAAATCTTCCTTGAATAAATCATGGCACTCCATGCCCTCTGTGTCATAGGGGAAGGCAATGATGGCGGTATCTAATTGGCGTTTATTGAGTTTTTCAATCAACCGTTCGCTGAGATCTTCGTAGAGTTGCAATTGTAATTGCGGGAAGGCGCGTTGCAACGGGCCGAGTATATGCGGCAAGAAATAGGGCGCGATGGTCGGGATGACGCCCAAACGTATAATGCCGCTTAATGGGGATTGCATCCTGCGCGCATTGGCGACGATATGGTCGACATCATTTAAAATATGGCGCGCTTGGGCGGCGACTTCGTTTCCAAAGGCGGTTAGCGTTATGACGCTGCGGCCTGCGCGGTTGACCAGTTGTTGCCCCAATGTGTTTTCAAGATCCTTGATCCCCGCGCTTAAGGTTGATTGCGTGACATTGCAATTTTCCGCAGCTTTGCTGAAGGATTTGTCATCATCCAGCGTGATCAGATATTCGAGTTGTCTGAGTTTTGGTCTTATCATATTATCGATACTACATTAACATTTATTAATTATATATTGATTTTTCCGATACATTAAAGAGGAATTACTTGTTGGAATTCCCGCCCGAATCCGTCCATTGTGCAACGCATAAGATTTATAAACGACCAACAACATAATGGAGATTTAAAATGCTTGGTATTGGAGATCAACTTCCTGAGTTTGAAATTACTGGCGTAAAACCCGGGTTTAACGTTCACGAAGAAAACGGCGAGAGCGCGTTTGAAGCAATCACAGAAAAAAGTTTTGAAGGAAAGTGGAAGGTTTTCTTTTTCTATCCGAAAGACTTCACATTTGTTTGCCCGACTGAAATTGCGGAATTTGCAAAATTGAACGAAGAATTTGAAGATCGTGATGCCGTTGTTCTTGGTGGTTCAACAGATAACGAATTCTGTAAGCTTGCATGGCGCCGTGAGCACCCTGATTTGAATAAACTTGGTCAGTGGTCATTCGCAGACACAAACGGTTCATTGATTGATGCGCTGGGTGTGCGTGAACAAACGGCAGGCGTTGCATTGCGTGCGACCTTCATCGTTGATCCGCACAATGTAATACAGCACGTATCGGTAAACGGATTGAATGTTGGCCGTAACCCGAAGGAAACATTGCGTATTTTGGATGCGTTGCAATCTGATGAATTGTGCCCATGTAACCGTCCGGTTGGTGGTGACACGATTGATGCATCTGCTGCTGCGAATAATCTTCAAAAAGCCGCTTAAGTTATATTTAGGTTCACGGCAGGGCGATGATTTTGCCGTGAACTTACCCTTATTACATTTTTAAAAAATTAAAGGTTTGTACCATGAATATTGCCGATGCTATTCAGCAACGCCGCGCCGTCAAACATTTCGATCCCGCCCATGAAATGCCGGAAGATGAATTTAAATCATTGATGGAACTGGTTTTGCAATCGCCGACGTCATTTAATATCCAAAACTGGCGGTTTGTGCGTATCACGGATAAGGCCAAACGCGCAGAACTCCGCGCCGCTGCGTGGGATCAGGCGCAAGTAACTGACGCGTCCGTTGTTTTATTATTATGCGCCGATTTGAAGGCGTGGGATAAAGACCCTGCGCGATATTGGCGCAACGCCCCTGACGAAGTGGCAGCGCGTATGGTGCCGATGATTGGCTCTTTTTACGAAGGCCGTGAATGGATACAACGCGACGAAGCGATGCGCTCTGTGGGAATGGCAGCGCAAAGCCTGATGCTGACGGCGAAATCTATGGGCTATGATTCATGTCCTATGATTGGTTTTGATCAGGATGCGGCAGCGAAGATCGTTAACCTGCCCGCCGATCATGCGATTGGCATGATGGTCACAATCGGCAAGCAAGTCAAAGCGCCAAACCCTCGCGGTGGATCAATTGAATATAGTGAAGCCGTTATTGACAACGCGTTTTAAAACAAACAGACACACAAGGAGATTACGATGTCTATTGCAGAATTAAAAAACAAAATCCCTGATTATGCCAAGGATATAAAGCTGAATTTATCATCACTATCCACGGACGAAACATTGGATGCGCAAAAATTATGGGGGACGTTTCTGGCGTCTGCTCTGGCGACCGGAAATGCGCAAGTGATTGCCGCAATCGAAGCCGAAGCAGCAAACCATTTGTCTGATGAAGCACAAACTGCGGCAAAAGCCGCGGCGGCGATTATGGCGATGAATAATGTGTATTACCGTTTTGTCCATTTGGCGAAAAATAAGGAATACCAAACATTGCAGGCGAAATTGCGTATGAATGTGATCGCAAATCCTGGCGTTGATAAGGTTGATTTCGAATTATGGTCGTTGGCGGTGTCTGCGATTAACGGATGCGGTATGTGTATTGATTCACACGAGGCAGAGTTGCGCAAGGCGGGGCTTTCAACAACTGAAATCCAAACATCTGTGCGCGTGGCCTCGGTTGTCAGCGCGGTGGCGGCTGTTTTGGCGGGTGAGAATGCGCTGAGCGGTGATATCGCGAAAGCGGCGTAAAACTACCCATAGAATTTCTCGATGCGCGGCAAGGTGAAAGCCTTGCCGCGTTTTTTGTTGATTTTTAATGGCGCATGCCTTAGAAACTGCGCCATTAAATGAATGTAAACGAATATATAATATCATTTGTCAAACAAGTGAGAACCAGTAAGGAATAAAAAATGTCTGAGTATGAAGTGTTAGATAATGATGCGTGGCTTGAGAGAATTCATTCTATGATGCCCGATTTTAGGGATATCAATGGCGAGCCTTTAACATTGCAAACAAAGATTTCCGATGTGCCGGGTATGGCTGAAAAGCCTGTCGAATTGCCGCGTTTCGAAGATAAAAACGGTAACCCTGTTACCCTTCGCACTAAATTATCTGATTTGAATGGTTTCGAATTTTAACCTTATGATGGGCTGAGCATGTCTTGGAGGCGTGTGACCGCACCGCATATTGGTTGTGTTGTCGCCGCGCAGAAGGGCTGTGCGGCGATAATTTTGTGTTTGTATTATTTTGGCGTATTATAGTATTATCGAAAAAAAACGTGAAAACGTAGATAATTAAGGGATGAATACGGGAATGTCAGACGATCATTCAATGCATATTTTATATGGCGTGTCTGCCGATGGAAACGGGCACGTCGCGCGTGCGCGTGCATTGATCCCTGAGTTGGAAAAACGCGGTGCGAAGGTGACGACACTGTTTTCAGGCTCGACCAGTCCGATTGCGATTGATGCCAGCGTTTTTAAGAATGTAATAAATCGTGGTGGCTTCACGCGCTCTGTTGAGGGCGCGCATGTCAATATGTTCAAAACGGTTGCGGCGAATCTGATGCAATTACCGAAGCTTGCGCATGAAGTATTGACGATGGATTTACGCCCTTATGATGTTGTGATTTCCGATTTTGAGCCTGTATCAGCCTTTAGTCGACGTTTCAGAAATTTAATCAGCGGACAGCATAAGCCTTCTATTGGTATCGCCAATCAGTATGCCTATGAAAAGGGCGTGCCCAGAGCACCGGGATTATTGATGGGTAATGCACATAATCTGGCGCTCGCCAAAACGCGTTTGGGAATGCATTTCCACCATTTCGGAAAAGAGGGGATTTTGCCGCCCTTTATCGCAGATATGCCGCCCGCAAGTGAGCCGGAGGAGGGGAAAATCCTCGTCTATCTCGGCTTTGATAATGTAGACGATATTAAAACACTCCTGAAACCCTATGAGGGCTACAATTTTCACGTTTATTCCAAGCAAGCGTCTGAGCAGACGGTTGAAGGGCATATAACGATCAATCCAATTAATCGCGAAGCGTTCCGCAAGGATTTTGCCGATTGTGAAGGTGTGATTACAGGCGCAGGGTTTATGACACCATCCGAAGCCCTTTATATGGGTAAAAAGCTGTTGCTAAAACCAATGGACGGGCATCCCGAGCAATTATCGAATGCGATGGCGCTTGAGGAAATGGGCGCAGCCCATGTGATGTGCGATCTCGATCCAAAGGCTCTTGATGCATTCCTACATGACGATCATGCGATGCAAATTATTTATCCCGATGTTGTGTCACCCTTGGCGGACTGGGTTGCGGCGGGTGAATATTCCCGACGTAGTGCAAATATGCTTTGCGATGATTTATGGGATAAAACCGATATACATGATGACCGCATAGATCCTTCCTCATCTTCTGTTGATTTGGGGTAAATCTTTTTCTACTGTTTGTTGTATAATGAAACAATAGAAACGGGAGCACTTCACAATATGCCTATGGAATATCTACACACAATGGTTCGTGTCAACGATCTTGACGAATCTCTTGATTTTTACTGTGCAAAATTGGGCATGGTTGAGGTAAGGCGTAAGGATGTTGAATCCGGGCGCTATACGTTGGTTTTTCTGGCGGCGGCGGGGGATGAGCAGCAGGCAAAATCCAGTCATGCACCTTTGTTAGAACTCACCTATAACTGGCCGGATGAGACAGGCGCGGTGGAAGAGTATTATGAGGGGCGGAATTTTGGCCACTTGGCGTTTCGTGTGGATGATATTTATAAAACCTGTCAGGATTTAATGGATGCAGGGGTGACAATCAACCGCCCGCCGCGTGATGGCTACATGGCTTTTATTCGCTCGCCCGATCATATTTCTGTTGAGTTGCTCCAGCGCGGCGATCCCTTGCCACAGCAAGAGCCGTGGGCGAGTATGGGGAATACCGGAACGTGGTAGGGGCTTTCTTCGTCGCGTCAATTGCAAGGATGTCGCCCAAAATAAAGGGCGTTCGAAAACGCCCGTATTTTTGTTTATCGTGATATCGAAATATCAGTTATTGGCATTCTGACGCGATAGGATTTTAATCGCTTCATCAGGATAAGCTTCGCGGAAAGGATCATCCAGATCGTTCGGATGCGCCATCAAGCGGAAGAAGATCGGCCCACACAGGATATCAATCGCCAAAGTCGCGGAGATATCACGGCGAAACTCACCATTTTTCTGGCCTTCTTCGATACTGTAACGAATGGCATCCATCAAAGGCTCCAGAAGGTTATCCTTAAAGATCTTCAGCGATATTTCGCTGGCCTGTGCCTCACTGAATAACTGCGCGATGGTTTGGCCGTTATTGCTGTCAATCAGGCGGATCAATTTATCCAACTGCATTGTGATGGCTTCTTTATGGCTGCTCGCCGTAGGAAGAGGGGTTTGCATACCCGGCTGGTTGGCCAAAGCATCCATGACGACGGCTGTTTTGTTCGGCCACCATCTGTAAATTGTTGTTTTCCCAACCTTCGCTTTTTTAGCGATGGACTCAATACTGAGCTCTTGCACCGATGTCTGGAGCAATAATTTGTTGGTTGCGTTCAGGATGGCCTTACGCGATTTCTCGCTTCTCGGGCGTCCTTTTTTAGCGGCTGCTTCTGCCATTGTTTTCCTCCTTAAGTAAACACCGATGACTTCGGTTCAAGAACAGTATGAAAACTTATCGTGTCGTATTTGGATATTTAAGATATGACTCATTTTCAGGTTTTTGACAAGAGCGCATAAAGTCTTTTTTTAATATAATCCGTATCACAATAAAAAATCTGTTTTGTTTGAATGGTATAGGTATTTTTCCTGTTTAATTGGGCGATCCTTTTGATAATAGAAACGCGCCCCTTCGTTAAGGAGCACGCTCTTTTTTGCGAATCGGTGCAGGGGGCTTAGAAGCGGTATGTGACGCCTGTCATTACGCTCCAGTCACGCTCCATTTGTACGCCGTTGAGGTCTTGATATACGGGCACATTCACATTGGCGCCGAACTCTAATCCCTTCAACGCGGTAATGTTCGGTGTGTAGACAAAACCCGCGCCGATTTCAAGGGTTTCCCCGCCGTAATTATCAGGATCAGCCGTTTGCACAGGCGCGGCAATCGCCGCATCAGAGCCCTTGATTTTGCCCATGGTTTCCCCATGAGCAAGACCGTTTACACTCAGCTTGTCAGAGATCTTGTAACTGCCCCATAGGTTGAGTTCATGTTTGTTACCCCATCGATACCCTTGGCTGTTTTCACCTTCCATGCGGATGGTTGCGTTATATTGCGCGCCCCATCCCCATTTACCATCATGCCCTGCGTAGGTTATGGAGGGCAGGGCATCCCACGTGCCCGAACCTAATTGCATGGCATAAGGCAGACGCAAAGTCGGCGTCGCGTTCGTAGGGGCTAGGACATCGTCCTTTTCCTTGATTGATCCTGTTGGCACGCTGATACCTAGGCTGATATTAACAGTGTTTGTATCGTCCTCGTAGAGTTTGTACAGCCCGCTCAATGAGGTATCCCCCCATCCACTTGATCGGGCGCTGAATGTACCAAGGCGCGTTGTTCCTGCGCCGCCTGCAAAGGTGATGTGATCCATTGATTTGGTCATATACATGGTCATCGCCATAAGGGTGAATTTATCTGTCACGCCGTACATGGCACCAAGCATGTGCATGTTCATATCCATTGATGTCGGAACAACGCGCAAGTTTGCCGGTGGTGCATTCGGGTTTGAAACCGTGGTGACGATGCTTTCCGGTGATATGCCGTTTGTCCCTTGGCGGTTACCGTTCATGCTCATATGTTTGAAACGATACGATACCATCCAGTCACCTTTTTCGTGGTTGTGATCGCCCATGATGCCAATCGGTGCGCTCGTGCCACTATGTTGGTGGTGCATGGTGGAATGATCTATGTTTGTGTTACCTATATCCATGTCTTGCGCTTGTACCGCAATTGAGAAAGTGGATAGACCAAGGATTGTGCTGCCCATTAGGCAGGCTTGTTTAAGTGTGTTCATGACGAACTCCTGAAAAATAAGAATTAAAATTTAAAAGATTATTTTGGTGTTTCAGGCGGTAAGCGGCGGTGCGCGGATACCGTGGGCATGCTTGCTTAAACAGGTTTTGAAAAGGGCACCTTCGGGAAGGCTGCCCCGTGATGTCGGCGTCAGGAAGGGGGTAAGGACGTGCGCGTAATCTTGCGCGGATACCGCATGCATGGATGCGTTTACACACATCACACAATGTTTGGGCTTATAATCGGGGGCGTCGGGGATTTTGTTACCATCATCATCGATGGTGATGGTTTTCGTACCCAACGTACTACAGATAACGATAGAGGTACCATCGGGCTGTGATGCCCATAGCGGTGCTATATGCGACAAAAAGGACAACGCCATCGCCAGCAAACCGAGCATGACGCAATATTTATTTTTCAAAGATGTCTGTCGTATTGGGTACATCGTTTACATAGTGTTGATTTTTAGAATGCTCTGTTCTGGAATGTTTTGGGGGCGTTGTCAATAACGACAATGCGGCCATTTTTATATTCCATGATGGCAAGGCCGCGCTCGGCGATACCATCGGGTCTGAAACGGAATATGCCATCAACACCGGAAAAACCATTCGGGTTTGTAATGGAGCGGTGGTCATAAGCAGGGCGACCTGTGTTCTTCAAACCGATACGCGCCAAAATAGCAGACAGCGCCGTGGCATCATACGCCAAAGACGCAATGCGCGGCGGTGATGAGCGATAGGCCGATAGATAGCGTCGTTCAAACTTTTTTCTGGATTGCGGATCAGGCGCAGCATACCACGCACCGTCCAGTGTCTTATCCTGCGCCAGTGATTTATCATCCATTAAGCCTGTTCCCAGACGCTTAACCTGATTGGGGCGCAGATCATAGTGGTTTAAGAAGCTGCCAAGCTCACGCGCCGTTGGTCCGCCCACGGGCATAAGAACAGCGTCAAATGGCGGGCCATAAGCATTATTTGCAGACTTCCGCGCATCATAGTCAGAGAAGAGGCGCATGATAGAGGCCATGTTTTTATCTTGTGTTGAGAAGCGCTCAATCCGCGCCGTTTCAACGCCGGCTTGTTGTGAGATGGCGCGATAGGCAGACACAACGCCGTTGCCGTAGGTATTCGTCGGGCTGATAACGCCGATACGTTTATAACCGTTCGCAGAGGCATAGCGTACAACGCGCTCTATTTGATCAAAGGGGAGCAGGCCAATCAAAAATGTTTGGCTGTTGGCTAATGTCCAGTCTGTTGAAAAGGCGATCATGTTAACATTCGCGCTTTGTGTGACTTGACGCGCGGCCTTGACCGATGTTGAGAATACAGGGCCGAGCACAAGCTTCGCACCATCTTGGAGCGCAGAGCGTGCGGCGGCGCGTGCGCCATCGGGCGTGCCTTTGGTATCTTTGGGCATGAGCTCAAAATTGTTATAGCCGATATCGAACAAAGCCATTTGCGCCGCATTGAGCATGGATTGACCAAGCTTCGCATGTTGACCGGTTAAGGGCAGTAATATTGCAACCTTAACGGGGGCAAGTGATTCGCCGTTTGCATTGTCACCAAACATCGGCGCATCAAGGGCTTGTTCATCCACGGCGGCAACGGAAATATCATTCGGTTGTTGTTGTGCAGGACGCACAGAACTGTTGCTACTGTCTAGCCAAGGGGTTGTGTTATAAGAGCCGCCGCCGCATCCATGTAAAAATATGGTGGCTGCAAACAGGAAAATGGAAACACAAAACGAGGGTAGGCGTGATCTGTTTTTTAATGCGCGCATGATTTGCTATTCTCTTTTAAAAATAGATGTATGATGTCGGTTATGAGTACAGACAATAGAGAAAAAGAAACAGAAAATCCAGAACCTTTGCGCAATGGTTTGTACCTTGTCGCAACACCAATTGGAAATCTGCGTGATATTAGTTTGCGGGCATTAGCGGTTTTAAAGTCGGTTGATCTTGTGATTTGTGAAGATACACGCGTGACGCGCAAATTGTTGAACGCCTATCAGATATCGGCGCGGGTGCAGGTGTATAACGATCACAGCAGCGATGATAAGCGCGATCATGTGATGGATTTGATTAAAGAGGGCAAGGCCGTGGCCTTATTGAGTGATGCGGGGATGCCGCTTGTCTCTGATCCGGGGTATAAGCTTGCGCGCAATTGCCAGAATGACGGGCTTTATGTCACCACCATTCCGGGGGCGAATGCGCCGCTTTGCGCGCTGCAACTTTCAGGTCTGCCGTCAGATAAATTTTGCTTCCTTGGGTTCATGCCTGCCAAAAGCTCTGCGCGCTGTAAGGTTTTATCGGAGTGGGCTGGTGTAAAGGCCACCTTGATTGCGTTTGAAACCGCGCCGCGTTTAATCGCGTGTCTGGAAGATATCAGCAAGAGTTTCGGTACGCGCGAGGTCGCCGTTGTGCGTGAGATTACAAAGCTTTATGAGGAGGTGCGTAAGGATACGGTGGATGTTTTGATACATCACTATCGCGAAAATGGCGCGCCGAAGGGTGAGATTGTTTTGGTCATTGCCCCGCCCGAAGATCAGGTGATTGGTGAAGATGACCTTCAGGCGATGCTCTTTGAAGCGTTAAAATCCATGAAGGTGAAAGATGCCGCGCATCATGTGGCGGAAAAAACAGGCCATAAGAAATCCGACCTCTATAATATGGCCTTGAAAATCCATAAGGAGTAAGCCTTTGCCCTTATTTTCAAAGAAAGACACGACGGAAACAAGTTATTCCAAGGGTGTGCATGGCGAAAAAATAGCGGAGGATTATCTGCGGGAAAAGGGCTTTTCCATTCTGAAAACACGCTATAAAACCAAATTCGGTGAGATTGATATCATTGCAAAGCAGAGCGATTTAATTTGTTTCGTAGAGGTGAAAATCCGCAAAAATCAGGCGGATGCCCTTGAATCTGTCACACCAAAAATACAGCGGCGTATCGAAAATGCAGCGCTCTTCTTTTTGTCCGAAAATCCTGAGTGCGCACAGTGCGACCTGCGCTTTGATGTGATTGCAATATCAGGGGATGCAAAAATCTCGCATCTGGACAATGCGTGGCAAGCGCGTACATAATGACAAATGTCGAATCACGCGCAAATATAGGATATTCGTTATGATAAAAACTATTTTAAACACGATTAAGAAGCCCGATGCACGCATTCTTATGATGCCGGTTGCTTTGTTTGCTCTTTCATCGTGCACAAGTCTGGCATTGGGAACAGGCGTTTTTCTGGGAACAGCTTCGGTGCAAGAGGGCGGGCTTTCACGTGCGGCCAGTGATGCGCGTATTCAGGCGGAAATCAATCAACGTTGGTTCTCATATAATGTTGATATGTTCACAAAGCTTGATATGACCGTTAATCAGGGGCGCGTGCTTTTGACGGGTGTTGTTCAAGACCCGCAACACAGGGTAGAGGCGGTGCGTTTGGCATGGCAGCCTGCAGGCGTCGTACAGGTTATCAATGAAATTAAAGTCGCCGATAGCGAAGGTATTGTTGGCTATGCGAAGGATGCATGGATATCAGGCCGCATTCGAGCCGCACTAATTCTCGATAGAGATGTAGAATCGATTAATTATTCGATTGATACGGTTCAGGGCTCCGTTTATCTGATGGGCTTTGCGCAGGATCAGGGGGAGTTGAACCATGTGGTTGGCATCGCCCGCACAGTTGGTGGCGTGAAGCGCGTTGTGAGCTACGTTAAGCTTGTCGGCACACCGGAAACACGCGAAGGCGCACAAAATTACCAACCGGCTTTTGACAGCACAGCAGGTAACGGCGCGGTAGGTGGTGCTGCTGCGGGCGATGCGCAAGGCGATCCCATTACATGGGATACAGAAAGCGTTTACCAGTAATGCTGCGGAATGATTTTAATGCTCTGGATTATATTTCGTCCTGTGCCTTGAAGTCTGATCGTGAGATCAAAATTGCAAAGCTGGCCGTGGCGATGGTCTATGAAGATCATGAGGGGATATCGATTGATCGTTATATCAATCACCTCGAAAAAATGTCCAGTGAAGTTGAGCGCCGTTACAAGGCGTTGATTAAGGCAGGCAGCGACGATGACGCCGCCACGCGCCTTGCTGCATTAAAGCATGTGATATCCGACACACATAATTACCAGCCCGATTCCGAACATCATGAAATATTAGAAGGTGCGGACATGATTCGTATCATTGATCGCGGGCTTGGGTGCTCTACTGCGCTGGGCGTTCTTTATATGGATGCCGCGCACAGGCAGGGTTGGGATGTTGAAGGATTGAATTTCCCCTCACGGTTTTTGTGCCGCATAGAGCATCAGGGCGAGCGCTTGATCTTTGATCCGTCATCCGCCTGCCGCATGATGGAAGCACACAACCTTAGGGCATTGGTGAAGCAAACATTGGGCGATGAAGCTGAACTATCCACAGAATATTTAAAAGGGCTGGGCACGCGCCAAACCATTGTTCATTTATGCAACCATATCAAGCATAGACGCATTGAAATGGGGGAGTATGCGCAGGCACTCTCAATGGTTAAACGCATGCGGATGTTGATCCCCGAAGAGTATCGGTTGCTTTTGGATGCGGGGGTTTTGTTTGCGCGCACCGATGATGCTGAGCAGGCGCGGCTATGCCTGAATGAATATATTGAAAAAGCACCCAATCATTATGATCGGGAAGATGCCAGGATGCTGCTCTCTGAATTGCCGGAGTAGTTTTATCCACTATATACTACCGGAGTTTTTATCTTCTGTTATTGAAATCCTTGCAAGCCCCTTCAGAAGGTTCTAAGACTCTATTATTAATGACCTGTGAAGATTCTATAGAAGAATCAGGGTTTTGTTTTTTGAGTTTTATGAAGGGAAGATGTAATGCTTGCTCGTTATTTTATGATTTTTTCTGCTGTATTTATGTTGTCAGCATGTACAGGCGGAGCCGATAAAGGCAATGTTGATATGACTGGTATGAATAATGGTGTCGTCGTTGATAACGATGGCGGTCTTTATTCTGATGACGGACCGACACCGGGCACACAGGCCGATTTGGTTGTGAATGTCGGTGATCGTGTTTTCTTTGATACAGACAGTACTGATCTGACACTTTCTGCACGCACAACATTGGAAAATCAGGCCGCATGGCTTGGTCAGTACCAAAGTGTGAGTGTGGTTGTTGAAGGCCACGCGGATGAACGCGGAACACGCGAATATAACCTTGCTTTAGGCGAGCGTCGTGCGAATTCGGTGAAAAATTACCTTGTTGCATTGGGGGTTAGTGCCTCACGCGTGACAACTGTAAGCTACGGAAAAGAGCGCCCGGCTGTCCCAGGTGCAAATGATTCTGCTTGGTCGCAGAACCGTCGCTCCGTCACAAAAGTACAGTAGTAACGTTCAATAAAACCATAGGGCGTCAAGATCATGGCTATGACATTGAAACCAATAAAATTTTACAAGACACCTTTATTAGGTGTCTTCGTACTTTGCCTGCTTGGCGGCGCGATAATGCCCGCGCAAGCACAGCAAACATCAGCCGCCGCAGCTGAAATTCGTTTCCAGCAAATGGAAAAGGAAATCCGCCGCCTGACCGGACAGATGGAAGAACAGCAATATGAAATCCGCCGTCTGCGCGAAGAGCTGGATAAGGTTCAGGGGCTATTGGATACGGCGCAATCATCTGGCGCGGCGATTGGGGATCGTAATGCCCCCACGATTGAATCTGCAGCAACATTGAGTGATGCCGATAAGGCCGGCGCGCCGACAGGCAATCAACAAAACAACACAGGATCTTTCAAATATAATCCACCATCCGATCCTGCGGCGACCCAGACATTGGGGACGCTCAATACATCACCGCAAACCGGAACGGTTGCGAACGTAGAGGGCGGTGCAGCGCGCGCTTATGACACGGCATATTCCTATATTAAGTCACGGGATTTTGACCGCGCAGAAGCTGAATTTGCGAATTTCATTAAAAATTATCCAGATCATGATTTGGTGTCGAATGCCAAATATTGGTATGGCGAAACATTCTATGTACGCGGTGACTATAATCAGGCCGCGCGCGTATTCGCCGAAGGGTATCAAAAATATCCTGATGGCGCGAAAGCCGCGAGCAACCTTCTGAAGCTGGGTATGTCGTTGGTTGGTATGGGCAAAAAGGACGATGCCTGCATCGCGTTCAAGCAGCTTAAAAAGGACTATTCCAAGTCCTCTATCCCTGTTTTGAAACGTGCAGATTCGGAGATGGAAAAGATCGGCTGTTCTTGATGATCGGATAAGATCGGAACTGCCGCTTGTCGCTGGGCTTTATTTTCAATAGATTATTCTTATGACAGAAAAACGCACGGATAATGCGGATAAAATGCGTGACTTTATGACGCATTTTTCCGAAATGATGGATCGGCATTTTACGGATGTACTTGCCGATCAGGCTGATATTGCGGTTGGCGTTTCCGGCGGGGCGGACAGTGTGGCGCTGTGTTATGCGCTGTCTAAATTTTTCGCACATGATACAAACAGAACCATTCACGCTTTGAGTGTCGATCACGGCCTGCGCGAAGAAGCGCAGCAGGAGGCACAGCATGTGCAGACACTCCTGCAAGAGTTGCCCAATGTGCGGCATAGTATTTTGACGTGGGATCACACCGACAAGCCAACCTCACGCATTCAAGAACGCGCCCGCCGCGCACGTTATGATTTGATGCATGATTATATGGCGGCGCATGATCTGTCGTGTCTTTTTGTTGGGCATCACATGGATGATCAAGCGGAAACCTTTTTGTTTCGATTGGCAAAGGGCAGTGGACTGGACGGGCTGGGCGGAATGCCGTTTATACAAGAATTGAACGCACGGACAGTGTTATGCCGTCCATTGCTTGAGATGGGTAAGGCGGAGATTGTATATTTTTGTAAGGCAGAGGGAATTGCGTATATCGACGACCCATCCAACCAATGCGATGATTATGCGCGGGTGCGTTTGCGTAAATCAATGGACGTCCTTGCAGTGGAGGGCTTAACGCCAAAGCGTCTTAGTGTGACAGCGAAACGACTGTACAGGGGGCGCGATGCACTGGATTATGTATCTGAAAATGAATATAAAAAATGCACAAAAGCAAAAGATAGTAATCGTATCGTATTGGATGTGGATTTATTGCTGATCCAGCCCTTTGATATTGTACTGCGCGTTATGCTCAGGGCGATAGCGGCGTTATCGCCTGATCAAGATTACGGCGCAAGGTTGGAGCGGGTTGAGCATTTGTGCGAAGATTTAATGAAACCCGAAGCCTTTCGCAAGCGAACCCTTAATAAGATCATATTTGATTGCAACACACAGACCCGTGAAATATTGCTGTCTCGTGAGCATTGTGATTAGATAAAAACGCTTTATTTTTATCCGTTAAGTGCTAGGTTTGGGTATTATTAACGGATATAGAATATACTCGGATTTGATAAAATCGCACTTCGGTATGTCAATCGGTTTAAACAAACAGGACACGTTATGAACAAAACGAATAAAAATCTGGTTTTCTGGCTCGCTATTGGCTTGGGGCTTCTTTTGTTGCTGAGCCTTGCGAAGGAAGCACAGCAAAGCGCCTTGGTAAAAGGGCAGGAGTTGAGCTATAGCGAATTTATGACGCAAGCGAAGGGAAACCATGTTTCTGAAATCATCATCAAGGGTGATGAAATTCACGGCACCTATGCCGGAGAGAACGGCACGTTCATAACAAAAATACCACCTTACGAAAATGTGGTCGATCGCATGACAGGGACATCTGTCATTATTAAGGCGCAAGAGCCTGACCCGCCGGAAATCCCATTGGGCAGCGTACTCTTAAGCTTTGCGCCTGTTGTTTTGTTGATTGGATTCTGGTTGTTTATTATGCGCCAGATGAATGGCAAAGGCGGCGGCGGCGCGATGGGCTTTGGTAAGTCACGCGCTAAAATGTTGACTGAAAAACAGGGCAAGGTCACATTTGATGATGTTGCGGGTATTGAAGAAGCCAAACGGGAATTGGAAGAAGTGGTCGAGTTTTTGAAAGACCCGCAGAAGTTCCAGCGTTTGGGCGGTAATATTCCCAAAGGGGCGTTGCTTGTTGGTGCGCCGGGTACTGGTAAAACGCTGGTCGCGCGCGCTGTTGCGGGTGAAGCTGGTGTTCCGTTTTTCACGATTTCCGGTTCAGACTTCGTTGAGATGTTTGTCGGTGTCGGTGCCAGTCGTGTGCGTGATATGTTCGAACAAGGCCGTAAGAATGCGCCATGTATTATTTTCATTGATGAGATTGATGCGGTTGGACGTCATCGCGGCGCCGGATATGGCGGCGGAAATGATGAGCGCGAGCAAACCTTGAACCAGATGTTGGTTGAGATGGATGGTTTTGACGCGACGGAAGGCGTGATTATTATCGCCGCGACGAACAGACCGGATGTTCTTGATCCTGCGTTGCTTCGCCCGGGTCGTTTTGATAGACAAATTACAGTGCCGTTGCCTGATGTGAAGGGTCGCGAGAAAATTTTGGACGTGCATATGCGTAAAGTGCCCTTGGCGAATAACGTTGATGCGTCGATTATTGCGCGCGGTACACCGGGATTTTCAGGTGCGGAGCTTGCCAATTTGGTTAACGAAGCGGCATTGATGGCGGCGCGTAAGAATAAACGTGTGATCGGCATGGATGATCTGGAAGAGGCCAAGGATAAGGTTATGATGGGTGCAGAGCGGCGCTCTATGGCGATGAGTGAGGACGAGAAGAAGCTTACGGCCTATCATGAAGCTGGCCACGCGTTGGTTACGTTGCATGAGCCTGAGTCCGACCCTATTCACAAGGCAACGATTGTGCCGCGTGGGCGCGCTCTTGGTATGGTGATGCGTTTGCCTGAGGGGGATCGCTATAGTTATTCCTTGGCAAAAATGCGTGCGAACCTTTCCGTGGGCATGGGCGGGCGTGTTGCCGAAGAAGTGATCTTTGGTAAGGAATATGTCACAAACGGGGCGTCCGGTGATATTCAACAGGTTAGCGCGATGGCGCGCGCTATGGTTATGGAGTGGGGCTTGAGTGATGAAATTGGCATGGTCAATTTTGGCGATGATTCTTCAAGCTATGAAAAGCGCCGTATCTCTGATGAAATGGAGAATAAAATTGACTCAGAAGTGCGTCGTTTTATCGATGAGGGATATAACAAAGCGATGAAAGTCATTACTGAAAATATTGATGATTTGCACATTATTGCCAAGGCATTGTTGGAATATGAATTGCTTTCAGGCGATGAAATTAAGGCGCTGTTACGTGGTGAAGCCATTATTCGCGATCACTCTGATGATGACACGGCCAATAAGCCACCGCGCTCATCTGTGCCATCCGGTGGTGGTTCTGTGCCTAAAGGTGGTGGTAGCAGCGTTCCCGCGTAAGTAGGGGGCGCGTGCTCTAATCCTGTCTGTGTCGTATTGATTTCGTATTATTAAGCGGGGGATATGCTGTCCATATCGGTATCGTCTTCCGCGGCGTAAATATGCGCGTTATGGGCACTTGTCGTGTGCGATAACGGGGCGGCGATGTTATCGATATCAGGGTGTGACATAAGATAATCAACACAGCCCCTGATAAAGGCGGTCATCCGTTCCACACCTTCGGGCGTATCAATCAGATCATTGCGAATTTCCAAACCCAAATACTGCAAATCGTTATTTTCGGCAATCATGGCGGCGGCATTATGCGGACGCTCGGCAACGCGGTACGGCTCGCCGGAAACAAAATTAAAAGCCGATTGTGATTTTAAGTAATCCTCTAATGCGTAGGATAGGTGTGTTTTTTCATGGCGCAATGTGCCAATTTCAACTTCGCGCTGTGTTTGATGCCATGTCGGGGCAAAGCTATGCAGATCAAGAAGGATTACGCCGCCATGTTGCGCTCTTGTTTTATCGACTAAGCTTTTCTTTGCATCATGATAAGGGTGATAAAACGTATTTAAACGATCTTCATATTGCTGTTCACAGCATTGATCAGGCTGGTTATTCGGAATTTTGAAATCATCGAATTCAGAAGAGCGTTGCGTGATGGCATGATCCGGCGTGGCATTCAAATCACAAACCAAGCGCGAATAATTGCCGTAAATATAGCTGGCATCCGTATCAGCGTTATTAGCGTTTTGAAGCGCGGCAAAGAGTTTATCCATGTTCAGGTCAACGGCCTCGTGTGCCTTGTCGAACCATGTCGGTTCCGTGCCTAAACACTGCGGCAAACATGAGGGAACCGCGTGCCCGTTATGTGGGCCTGCAAAAATCAGCATACTGTCATTATCAATCACCGTTACCGGTTCAGGATCATGCTCTGTCAGATGTAAAGTGGTCATGCTCTTACTACTATTCTTATAATCAACATTTACGCTGTGTCGTATTATATACCCAATTTCTTAATTTTGTATTTTTTTCGATGCAATGGAAATCAAGGTGGCCTTTGTTTCCGGTGTCATACCTTCGGGAATATAGCCGATGTCATCCAATGTATTATCGACAAGCTGCTTATAAATCACCAAAGCGGTGAGGTATGATGCATCGAGTGTCGGCGTTACTCTGTCAGGATTATATAGGTTAATGCCCGGTTCTTCGTTTATCGCATACATCCAGTAATCACCGATGGGAACGAGCAACATGCCGTATTTATCTGCCAGTGCTTTTGAGTAGCCGCGGATCAGTCGGTGTGTGTTTTTATAGTTTTTAAGGTTGGTGTATTTCGGATCGCTGTAGGCGGAGTGCGATGCTTCCATCGGCCATGTCATGAATAAAACAGGCTGTGCGCCTATCGCTGTGATCTGGCTGGTCCAAACGGAAAGGGCTTTGCGCGTTAAGTAGACACTACCGTCAGAAGATGCCCACATATAATGTGGTTGGACGATGACATAGTCCCATTTTTTGGACACAAGAACATCTTTTGTCGCGGGATTGTTCCAGATCTGTGAAAGGGAAGCGTCCTGCATGGCGTGCAGGCCAACTTCAATTTTAAAATGGGCGTTGGGATCGCTGTCTGCAAAAGCCTGAACCATGTAATACATGTTATTCATGAAGGTGAAATCATTCCCAACGAATAAAATACGCATCACGGGGCGTCCGGCGGTTGGGTCTACGGCTTTTTTCTTTTCCTGACAACCCGATATAAGCGGAAGCGCGACAATCATCAAAATGATGAGTGCTAATGTTCGGAACTTAAAAAAGTGCGGTCGTTTTATCATGATTGTACGTTTACTCTTTTATTTTTATAGCATTGCCATTTTATACAGATGACACAGTTACAAAATTTCATTTTCCCTATTGTAAAACCATAGTTCGGTGCATAGAGTCGCCCTATGAAATTGGAAAACGCGTCTAAAAGCAAGAAAAAATATTTCGGAACCGATGGGATTCGCGGAAAAGCCAATACATATCCGATGACTCCTGACATGGCACTGAAGGTTGCAATGGCAACGGCAAGCGTTTTAAGAAAGGCGCGCGGCGGCAAACATATGGATCGCGTGGTTATTGGAAAAGACACGCGCCTGTCAGGTTATATGCTGGAACAGGCTATGAGCGCGGGTTTTGTGGCGATGGGGATGGATGTTATTTTGGTTGGGCCCATTCCGACCCCCGGCATTGCAAAATTGACGCGTTCACTGCGCGCGGATGTCGGCGTTATGATTTCCGCCTCGCATAACCCATATCAAGATAACGGTATAAAATTATTTGGCTGCGACGGATATAAGCTTGCGGACGATGTTGAGAACAGTATTGAATATAAAATAGATCAGGATTTAAGTTCTGAATTGGCGGCTCCCGAAAATTTGGGGAAGGCCAGCCGCTTGGAAGATGCGCTGGGGCGCTATATCGAATCGTTAAAACGTTCTATCCCGCGTCGTGGTTCTTTAGACGGGCTGAAAGTTGTTGTCGATTGTGCCAATGGCGCGGCCTATAAGGTTGCCCCGCAAGTGTTGTGGGAACTCGAAGTGGACGTTATCGCCATTGGAAATACGCCTGATGGGCGCAATATCAATGATGGTTACGGCGCAACGGCGACAGGCCGCCTGCAAGAGGCCGTGGTTGATAATGGCGCGCATCTTGGTGTTGCGCTTGATGGTGATGCCGACCGTTTGATTATGGTTGATGAAAAGGGCGATAAGATTGACGGCGATCAGATCATGGCGGCGCTCGCCTTATCAATGAAGGCGCGCGGCACGCTTAAGGGTGGCGGGCTGGTGGCGACGGTGATGTCGAATCTGGGCTTGGAACGTTTAATGCTGGCGAATGACTTAACCATGGTGCGCACAGCCGTGGGCGATCGCTACGTGGTTGAGCATATGCGTAAGCATGGCTTTAATCTGGGCGGGGAGCAATCAGGGCATTTAATTTTAAAAGATTTTGCCCCGACAGGCGATGGTTTGTTGGCGGCCTTACAGGTATTGCATATTATTAAACACCAAGAATTACCGGCGAGTAAGGCACTACGGTTGTTTGAACCGTTGCCGCAAATCCTTAAAAACGTTAAGTATTCCGGCGATAACCCACTAAGTAACGACACGGTTCGTAAGGAAATAGAGGGCGCGCAACAGAAATTTAATGGCTCTGGCCGCGTCTTGGTACGCGAATCCGGTACGGAACCGCTGATCCGCGTGATGGCCGAAGGGGATGATTTCGAAATGGTTGACACAATCGTAAATGATTTGTGTGAAGTCATTGAAAAAGCCGCGCGTGTGGGATAGTGTCCCAACGACTTTTTAATATTGTGCCACTGTATAGTTGGCCTGATTAATGAAATGAGTTTAATGCCAATGAGCGATACGGACGAGAGCCTGGCTTTGCTGCCGAATGGATTTGTTGACATTTTGCCTCCTGATGCGGAAGGGGAGGCAAACTCGATTACTGTACTTATGCAAAAATTCCGTTCTTTCGGTTATCGCCGTATTAAACCCCCATTACTGGAATTTGAAGATAGCCTTTTGGCGCCGGGGCCGGGGGAAAGACTGGCATCAGAAACATTTCGCCTGATGGACCCTGTATCACACCGCATGCTTGGCGTGCGTTCCGATATTACCGCGCAGGTGGCGCGCATTGTATCCTCTCGTTTGGGGAATGAGCCACGCCCACTGCGTTTGACCTATGCGAATGATGCTTTGCGCACACGCGGCAGCCAAATGCGCACAGAGCGCCAATTTACGCAAGTCGGGTGCGAGTTGGTGGATGATACGGACGAATCCTTTGCCGATGTTGAAATTTGCGTTTTGTCGCTGCTGGGGCTTAAGGCACTTGGGCTGAAGGATATTACGCTTGATCTGAACATTCCGGGCTTTGTTGATCATTTAATGAACGATGTGCCGAAGGGCGATCAGGATAAAGCAAAAAAAGCTGTTGAGCAGCGCGATGTCGATGTTTTGCGCGCGATGCCGTCACAGGCGGCGCAGTTGATCGCGCAGGCGATGCAAGCCTCAGGTCATGCGCAAGAGGCACTCAGCGCGCTGGAGGGCGGGGCGTTTGATGCGACCATTAAGCGTAATATCGCAGGATTGAAGACGCTGTGTGATTCTATTCAGGCGGCGCTGGATGATTTGGGCATTGAGGATGTGAACTTAACCATTGATCTGGTTGAGCAGCATGGCTTTGAATATCATAAAAATTACGGCTTCACTTTGTTTTCTGCAGGATCGCGCGGCGAGCTTGGGCGCGGCGGCGCGTACGATATTCATTTCGGGCAAAAGGGCGTTGCTGAAACAGCGCGCGGCTTTACGCTTTATATGGATACAATATCAAAATTTACACGCGCTCCGGCGGCGATAGAGGCCGTTTTTGTGCCTGCTGATACGCCGTGGCGCGATATTACGAAATTACAGGAAGAGGGTTATGTTACCGTGCGCGGCACAGAGCATAATCAATCCGCATCGACTTGTAGTCACATCTATCATAATGGAAAAATTGAAAAACGATCATAGATTTTGGTCTTAAAAGAGAGGTTTAGCATGAGTAATGTTGTTGTTGTCGGCTCACAATGGGGTGATGAAGGAAAAGGGAAGATCGTTGACTGGTTGTCTTCGCGTGCGGATGTTGTTGTGCGTTTTCAGGGCGGTCATAATGCCGGTCATACGCTTGTCATTGACGGCACGGAATATAAATTGAACCTTTTGCCATCGGGTATTGTCCGCGAGGGTAAAATTTCCATGATTGGTAATGGCGTTGTGATCAGCCCTTGGGCGTTGCTTAAGGAAATCACGATGATCAAGGAAAAGGGTGTAAAAGTAACACCTGAAAATTTTGTGATCGCGGAAAATGCGAACCTTATTCTGCCTGTGCATCAGGCGTTGGATCAGGCGTTGGAATTGACACGCGGGGATTCAAAGCTGGGAACGACCAAGCGCGGTATCGGCCCATGTTATGAAGATAAAGTGGCACGCCGCGGCATTCGCGTTTGTGACTTGCGTCACCCTGAATTGTTGAAAGACAAAATTTCAAAAATGATGATGCATCATAATATTCTGCTCAAAGGGATGGGCGCGGATACGCTTGATTCCAATGAAATGTATGAAAAATTGCTCGAAATAGCGGATGATATTTTGAAATATGCAGGCGTGGTGTGGCGTGATCTTGATCGCGCGCGGACTGCGGGTAAAAAGATTCTATTCGAAGGCGCGCAAGGTACGATGCTGGATATTGATCACGGAACATATCCGTATGTGACGTCATCAAATACGGTTGCGGCGCAGGCGGCAATTGGTTCGGGCGTGGGCGTGGATGCGCTGCATTACGTGCTCGGCATTACCAAAGCCTATACAACGCGCGTTGGTACAGGGCCGTTCCCGACAGAGCTTGATGATGAAATCGGGCAATTCTTGGGCGAAAAAGGCAAGGAATTCGGCACAGTAACGGGGCGCAAGCGTCGTTGTGGCTGGTTTGATGCTGTTTTGGTGCGTCAGGCTGTGCGTGTGAACGGTATTCATGGCATCGCATTGACCAAGCTGGATGTTCTTGATGGTCTTGAAGAGATTAAAATTTGCGTTGGTTATAAACTGAATGGTGAGGAGATTAATTATTTCCCCGCATCGCAGGCTGATCAGGACGCGGTTGAGCCGATCTATGAAACGATGGATGGGTGGAGCGAAAGCACCTATGGCGCGCGCTCTTGGGGGGATTTACCCGCCGCCGCTGTTAAATATGCCCGCCATATCGAGGAGTTGATCGGCGCGCCGGTGAGTATGCTCTCCACCAGTCCGGAGCGTGAAGACACCATTTTGATGCGTGACCCGTTCGTTGATTAACCAACGATAGAGCCACATCTCAAACATTATGATTCTGAATAAAACGGCATGGAGCGTACATGCCGTTTTACTTTTGTGGTGATCCGTTTTAGACTCGTAACCCTCATGTAACAGGATGTTGCGAAGAATGATGCTTGTAGAAAACAATAAAGCGCGGATTTTATCAAAGGGCTTCTCCTTTGATGTCTGGATGAAGGGGGGCGACGATGGCTGATCCTGAGAACAACAAAACGCCCCCGAGGGGCAATATGGTCGCGTTCGGCAAATTCATGTCCATTGATTCCGGAAAACGCTTACCAGCCTATGATAACGGGCGTTCCTTTGCCTATGAGGCGACGGATAACCGCGACAAATCAAAGAAATTCATCGCCATTGTTTCTGATCCTGCGCAATTGCCGCGCTGGCCGTTTATCGATAGCTATGACGGGCTTGCGGAAACGTCATTTTTGCATTTGGTTGGCTCTGGTGTGTTGCATTGGCCGCTGAAAAACAAACAACAATATATATTCCTTTATCAAGGCGGACTTGGTGAATGCCTTGTGAGGCAAGGCGAATTTAGTAAACATTCATGGAATCACCATGATGTGATGAGCTTTTTTATTACGCCGATGATCAACCTTCTGAAGGAGATGTCGGAAAAAGGCTTTAATCATGGCTCGATCCGCCCCAGTAATATTTTCTATGCCGGCGGGGATAGGAATAAACCTATTATTCTGGGGGATAGCCTGTCCGTTCACTCACACAGCACCCAACCTGCCGTATGTTTGCCCATTGATAAAGCGCTCGCCGTGCCGATGGCGCGTGGTAACGGGTCTTTGGCGGATGACATTTATGCCTTTGGGGTGACGCTTGCGCTGTTTCTACGGAAAAACGATGAAATGGCTGGGCTTACTGATCGCGATATCGTGCGGAAGAAAATAGAGGTCGGTAGTTTCGCGACTATCGTGGGGGTGGAGCGCTTTCATGCTTCTTTTTTAGAATTGTTACGCGGGTTATTGCACGATGACCCTGCGCTGCGTTGGGGGCTGGAGGATATTTTTTCATGGCTGGATGGCTCGCGTATGTCGCCGCCTGCGCTCTCTCGCCGTATAAAAGCCAACAGACCATTGGTTTTTCAGGGTAAGAAATATTTGTATCCTGATGTTTTGGCCTTGGATTTACAGGCTCATCCTGACGCCGTTGCGAAGATTGTTGAAAATCAGGAATTAACACAGTGGATCGAAAAATCCTTTACGGATAAGGATATAGAAGATCGCTATAGGAAAGCGTTGGAGCGGGTCGCATCTGTCGGCAGCATCCACGACAACAAAGACTTGGTTGTGACGCAAATCAGTATCGCGTTTAATGCGATGCTTCCAATACATTACAAGGGCGTAAACTTTACCCATGAGGGAATCGGCGCAGGCATGGCCAGAGCGGCCTATGATGATGGTGACTTGTCGGTTTTTAAGGATATTTTGTTACTGAATATCCTCGATCATGCTGTTGTCGCGAAATCCTTATCACATAATGAAATTATGGTGCAGATCAAAAACTTTGATGTATGCCGCGCAGTTTTACGTCAAAAGAAAAAGGGCGGCGGGATTGAAAGATGTATTTATCTGATGTGCAGGAACGCGCCATGCTTAAGCCCTCAATTCAAAGATTTCTTTGTATATAATGATGTGTCGGCCTTACTGACGTTCGAAAGTTTATCAAAAAAGGGCGGGCAAATCGGTTTGTTTCTTGATGCACACTGCATTGCATTTTTTGCCACGCATAATGCGCGCCTGATGGAGCGTGTGATCTATGATTTGAATTCAGAAAGTAAAAGTAAGCAGATTGCTGGGAATCTAAGGTTTTTGGCGATTGTGCAACATCGATCAAAATTATCAACACCGGCCATTGCCAATGTGTTTTTGAGCGCGTTATCCGATGTGTATAAGACGTATAACAATATAAAGCTGCGCCAGAAAATAGAAGACGGGGTGAAATTCGAAGCCAAAGAGGGGAACCTTGCAGGCATGTCGTCCTTCATTGATAATGATAAGGTGATGCGTAAGGATCGTAAGGCGTTCGAATATGCGCGGCGCGAGTATAAAATGCTTCAGAATGAATATAATCAATATAATGCAAGGCTGGCGCATAAAAAAACATATGGTGTCACCAATGGACGCGACGCGGCGGCGCTGGTTTCATGGGTTATTGCAACAGGTATTACATTGATGAGCGTATTGGCTTTCTTATCCGGCTACAGGGTTTTTTGAAAAAAACGTGAGATATGGCAAAAAAAGAGAAAAAAGAAAAAGAAAAGAAGGTTAAGAAGGCATCAGGGAAGATGGGCGCTAAGGGGCTGCTGTTCTTAATCCTTTTTGTTGCTATGGCGCTGATTTTCTTGCCGACATCTATATTATTGTTTTTTGGTATGCTTCCAAGCATGGCGGCGTTCTTCGCCAGCGGTCGTGGCATCGGTGCGCGCGCATCGACGATAACCGCGATGAATTTGGCGGGCTGTATTCCCTTTGTGTTTAAACTCTGGTCAACGGGCAATGATTTCGATACCGCCGTCGAGACCGTAACCAATATGAATTATATGTCTATAATCTATATGTCTGCGGCCTTTGGCTATATGATTGACTGGGTTATGACGGGGCTTGTGTCTTCGTTTTTGTACCAAAAGGGCGTTAATCGCATGAAGCTTATTAAAAAACGGCAAGAGGTTTTGATAGAGCAGTGGGGCGATAGTGTAGCGGGTAAGGATTTGCGAGACCCATCAGAGCGCAGCAAAGATGAAAAAAAGGCACGTTAGGGTAGGGTGCTTCGTCATAACTTAACGATTTATTTAGGATTTGGCCGATACAATGGTGGAATGGCAGGGCTGTCTTTCTTGTAAGATGTGCCACGGTAACAAAAGCGGTGAGGCCGCTTTTTTTGTGCCGAAAAACAAGAACGAATTTGATTTAAATACCATGTAAATGGATGAAAACTTAAGGGTTCAACGCGTATGATAACATTATTCAATAAGTGGATCAGACGAAAAGATGGCGCAACAGCCATTGAGTTTAGCATGTTGTTTATGCCGTATTTACTGATTAGTCTTGGTATTATTGAATTATCACTTATGTTTCTCTCTGCCAGTCTGGTTGAGGGAGCAACGGATTCTGCCGCACGCCTGATCAAGACAGGGAAAGTTCAGCAAACCAACGGTGATCCGGAACAAATGTTCAGAGATGCACTTTGTCAGTTTGCAACGGTTTTGGTTGATTGCGAAGACATGGTTATAGAGGTCACAACGATCAATAGTTATAATGATTACGCACCGCCAACATATGATTCTGATGGCAATCTCGTGCCGCAGCCATTTGATCCCGGTGCATCAAACAGTAAAGTCGTTATCCGCGTTGCATATCGTTACCAGATGATTACACCCATTGTCGGCCCGCTTTTGAATGGCCCCGGGGGATCGACGTTATTCGTATCGACGATTGTAATGCAAAGCGAACCTTATGAATTTCAGGGGGCTTAAATTGAATATATTTTCAGGTTTACGTACATTATTATCACGGTGGAAGCGCGAAGATGACGCGCTGGCCGCGATTGAAGCTGCGATGATTTTCCCGATTATGCTGGTTTTGCTCGTGGGTGTTTTTGATGCGGGCAATGCCATTCTCGCCGATCAGAAAACAATCAGAGCGTCTCAGGTCGTTGCGGACTTAGTGTCGCGCCAGAATGTTGTAACGCAGGCTGATATTGATGAGGCTATTGAGGCCGGACGTCTCGCCTTTGAGCCATTGAACAGCTCAAGTTACGGCGTTGATATTGTGAGTATTAGATTTGATGAAGACGCCAACAGCGAGATTGTTTGGCGCGATACTGTTAATATGCCACCTGTGCCCGATCCATTGGGCGCGGTTTCTGCCTTGGAAGAGGCTGATGAGGGCGTGGTTATGGTTTCAGTCGTTTATGATTATGAGCCATTATTTGTAGGATTTGTAATGACTGCATTTCAAATGCAGGAAGTCGCCTTTAGTCGCGGGCGTAGTACACCGGTTATAACAAAGGTGCCTTAAAAAGCGACAGCCAATGAAAGGAATACACCATGGAACACGCACGGAATCTATGGAGCATTGTTAAAAGTTATATCCCTGATTCATCAGGGACTATCGCGATATTGTTCGGGATCATGGCGCCGATATTGATTGGTGTTGCGGGCATGTCATTGGACTTTTCCCAAGCTTATCTGGTGAAGCAGCGTTTGGCGCAGGCCTTGGATGCGGCGGCCTTGGCGGCGACGGCGTCGGCAACGGATCAGGCAACCATTGAACAAAAAGTGAAAGACTTCTTTGAGGCGAATTACCCGGAAGAAAAGCTAGGGGTGACGTTTGACCCCACCGTACAATTGGTCGGCGATGAGGTGATTGTGTCGGGAACAGCGGAATACCATACATTGTTCTTAAGAATTATAGGTATTGATACGATTGATGTTGATGCCTCCACAACAGTGCTGCGCGAAGTGCAGGGTATTGAGGTTGTGATGGTTTTGGATAACACCGGCTCAATGTCTACGAACAATAATATAAGTGCATTACGCAATGCGGCCTCTAACTTTGTTTATATTCTCTATGGTATAGATACGGATGCGGGTAAATCTGCAGATCCAACGGCGTTGGATAGTATGGCAACGCGTGATCGGGATTATATCAAGATCGGTATCGTGCCTTATAGTACCTCTGTGAATGTTGGGCCTTACGGTTTGGGGAAAGATACGAACGGCGATTATTACGGCACACCCTTTGTTAATAACCCTCATGGTTTAAATTACACCACATATACAAATAACTATGAATGGTTGGGCTGTGTGCTTGCTGCGGATTATCCGCTGGATACACAAGATCATGAAGGCCCATGGGAAATGTACCGTTATTGCCGCGACAGTGACGATGACCCGTATTGTCATGGATACTGGAATAAGGGCAACTATTATCCGTATAAGAAACCCAATGAAATATGTCCAAGAACACCTATCGTGCCTTTGACCACCAGCCCAACGATGTTGAAACAATCAATTGATACGATGCAGGCCAATGGTCACACCTATGGTAACTACGGTATGGTTTGGGGCGGACGCGTGCTTTCATCCGACTTCCCCTTTGAAGAGGGGCATCCATGGGAGAACCAATATTGGAGAAAAGCGATCGTGATGATGACAGATGGTCAAAATACGATGCACCCATATTATTCAGCCTACGGTCCGACGCAGGATCACAACATCTCTGCAAATAATCTGAATACACGTTTTGTGGAGGTTTGTAACGACCTGAAAGAGAAGGGAGCCATTATTTATACGGTGACATTCTATTCCGGTGTACCTGAATCAACAAAAAATTATTATCGTCAATGTGCGACGTCCGAAGACTATTACTATGATGCTCCTAATCAAGAAGACCTTGTGGAAGTATTCGAAACGATTAGTCGCGAGCTTAGCAACCTACATATTGTTGATTGATCAAGAAATATTAAACAGTTATTTCCTTGCCTCCGAGTAATAGTCGCCTTTTGGCTTCTGTGCTCGGAGTTTTTCTTTTCTATTTTTGGATGCGGCAAGTATTGATTGCTATGATTACTTTGTTTTTATTCTATTTTGAATTTATATAAAATTTTATATAAATATATGTAAATTATTTACTTTAAAAAAATGCATATTACTTTATTTGTTAAGGTTTTTTTAAGTAGTTGGGTGTTATTCTTAGATTATCGGTTAAGGAGCTTCACAAATAATTTTGAAGTATGGGAACACCGGAAATAAATTTAACAATCTTGTAAAGGAGATAAACATGTTTACTAAATTGATCACAGCTTATGTAAGAGACGAAGACGGCGCAACAGCGATTGAATATGGTCTGATTGCGGCAGGTATTGCGGTTGCTATCGCGGTTACTGTTGGTCTGGTCGGTACAGATTTGAATACTCTGTTCGGTGACATTCAAGCCGCTATCTAATTTAAATACAGTTTAAAACAATAGGAAGTCCGCCAGCTATCTCCGGCGGACTTTCTTATTTTCTACATATAATGATTGGTGCAAGCCTCTCGATTTTCAAACGATTTTAGTGTAGCGTTTAACTCATGATCCTTCTTATTATATTTCTTATATGCATGTTTGTGGCTCTGGCTGTTTCTGTTATGGCGGGGGTGTCAGATTTTCGTACTTTGAAAATTCCCAACATGTACAGCGTCTATGTCATGGTCTCTTTTTTCATTGCCTTTTTCGCGCTTTATATCGGCGGACAAGAGCACGTTTTTAGTGCGCTGCCGATGCATATCTTATCCGCGTTGGTGACATTCCTTGTGACGTTTATTCTGTTCGGTTTGAAGTTACTGGGGGCAGGGGATTCAAAATTTGCGACGGCATGTTCGATTTGGGTGGGTTTAAAGTATCTTCCGATTTATTTGTTTTTTATGACTCTTTTTGGTAGCGTGTTAGGGATCGTTGCGTTATATTTGAAAAATAAGAAGCCATTTAAATCCCCCATTGAGGGAAGCTGGATTGCACAAGTGCAAAACGGCGCAAGCAAGGTGCCGTACGGCATCGCCATTGCTTTTGGATTGATTGTGTCTTTTATGCACACTGGGTATCTGACGACCAATGTTTTGACATCATTTCTTTAGTCATTTGGTCGCGAAGTTGAGTTCACTAATTGTTAAGAAACAGCCTGTATGATGGGATACATATAAGTATTTCTGTGTACAGTTTTCGTACAATTATTTCTCTTAACTTCAACGTCTGAGTTTTTATCATGAATATTATTAGTCCTGACTCGGGGTCAAAGAAAATGAATAAAAATATACTCATAGTGCTGGGGGGAGCTGTTTTAGCCGCCGTTCTTGTTGCCGTTTTGGTACAGGTAACATTGGGTGGTAAAAAGTCTTCACCGGTTTCAGACGGAGTAGAAGTACTTGTCGCTGCGAAAGATCTCAAAAAAGGCATAGAATTGGGCGAAGGCGATTTACGCTGGAAAGAATGGTCGGAAGATTCCTTGTTTAAGGGCGCCATTACACGCAAGGAAGACCAAGAGCCGCATGACGCGCTTACAGGGCGCATAGAGAGAAGTTTTGTGCGTGGTGAGGCTGTTGTGCGCAACGCTATACTTAAAGACACAACCGGTAATTATGTTGCTGCGCGCCTGAATCCGGGCGAACGCGCGATGTCAATTAAGGTGAAGGCAGAGGGCATGGTTGCGGGCTTTATCGCACCTGGGTCTTTTGTTGACGTTATCCTAACCTATAAAAACCGAATCACGATTGATGATGATAATCCTGCCGTTAAGACGATGGTGGAAATGAATCTTGATGGTGTTGCAACGGAAACGATTTTAGAGCGTGTTCGGGTCTTGGCGATTGACCAGAAAGCCGAACGTGAGGAAGACGATAAAATTAAAGTCGGTAAAACCGTAACACTTGCGGTTCCTATCCGCGCCGCGGAAAAGCTGGCTTTGGCCTCTCAAATGGGGGATATCACTTTGGCGATGCGCGGTGTTGGTGACGACGCTCCGAATGCCAAGGCACCGACCATTACAGATGCGCGCTTAACCACCATCGATGATGAAATTTACGAAGAATATAAAAAGTACAAAAAAGAATCAGGTGTTGCCGCGAATACCGTCAGAATCTACAGCGGGTCGAATGTTCAAAAAATGCCGGTTCGTTAGTTAACGGATCGGATCAAGACTGTGTTTAAAATTTTTCTCTGTGTTTAAAGATTTAAGGTGAAAGAAGGAACCATGACAGGTTTACGAAGATATTCATTAAAGGCTCTTATGCTATTGGCAGTATTCTGTGCGGCTGGGCTTGTGTCTGGGAATAGTGCATCTTTTGCATCAAAGGGCGACTTGGTTTCCTTGAAAGATATATCAAAGACAAAGCCACCGTTGGAATTAACGCTGGGTAAGGCCGATATTATTCACCTGCCTGATGGCGTTTCTGATGTGTTGGTTGCAAACCCGACCATCGTTGATGTTCAGGCGGTTAAATCAAACAGATTATATGCCGTTGGCCTTAATATTGGTGACACGAATATCATTGTACTGGATTCAAGCGGAAATGTTGTAAAACGCATCGATATCCACGTAACCTATGACTTGCAGGCTATCCAAAGCCTTGTCGAAAGCCTGTTTCCTAACGAAAATGTTAAGGTCGGCGCAATCCATGATCAGATTATTTTGACAGGAACCATATCAAATGCGGAAGTCGCGAGTAAGGTAACAAACCTTGTCGCACATTATGTTGGCGATTTACAGGATGTGCAAGGTGATGTTGATACGTTGATTTCGAATCTTCTTGAGGTGCGCGGCGAGCAGCAAGTTATGTTGCAAGTAAAAATTATCGAAGCAGAGCGTAGCGTAATTAAAGAGCTTGGCATTGATTTTAAAGCCAATGACCCGAATGAACTGGCTGTCACAACCTTGTTTGGAAATGCACCGTTGAGCAGTACAGCAGGCGTTCCGAACGCTATTGGTTTTGGCGGCGGGCCTGGTTTGGGCTTATCACAAGATGCGGTTGGAACGGCGAGTGCGTTTCTGGATTCCGGTATTAACGGTATCGGAACGTTGGGGCTGTTCTTGTCAGCATTGGAAGAAGAAAATCTGATTAACGTTCTTGCTGAGCCGAATTTAACAGCGGTTTCAGGGCAGCAGGCCGGTTTCCTTGCGGGTGGTGAATTTCCCGTGCCAACAGGGCGTGACCAGTTCGGTAATATCACCATTGAATTCCGTGAATTTGGTGTGTCTTTGAATTTCAAGCCTATCGTGCTTTCCGATGATCGTATCAATTTGCAGTTAAACACCGAAGTGTCGTCTTTGGACACCACAAATGCGGTTGTCTTGGCTGATCTGGTTGTGCCGGGTCTTGATATTCGCCGCGCTGAAACGACAATAGAATTACCAAGCGGCGGCAGTTTGATGATTGCCGGATTGCTACAATCGCAAACCGCAAAGGGTTTGTCAGGCTTGCCGGGCATTAAAGATACACCTGTGTTGGGGGATTTGATCTCATCTGACAGCTTCAGACGCGATGAAACCGAGTTGGTTGTCATTGTAACGGGCTATCTGGTTGAGCCGTTTGCGAACAACCAAAAGGCCGATCATATTCCTAAAGAAAGACGCAGTGAATTGGCTAAAATCTTTTCGAAAAATATCACCCGCCACTATGCATTAAAAGACGATAACTTGTTCGCAAAGGCTGGCACTTTCGGGTATATTGTTGATTAATAGGAATCACCCATTTTATCAGGAGTGAAAGAAAGCAGTTATGGCGACTTCACACAAAACCAAGCATAAAAATCCCTTAAGATATTTTCTAAATGCCGGACTGGCATTTATGTCTTTGTCTGTTGGTGGTTGTATGGGCGTAGATTTATACGAGCCCCCAACCATCAATGAGAGCCGTATTCAGGTTGAGGAAGAAACGTTTTTCCAAGATGTTGCGGTGGATGATGTCGATGATGCGTATCTCGGTATGCTTGCCCGCCATTATACCAAACATGGCGGCAGCCCTATGGATTTGATTATTACCTATGATCCGCGCTCTTACCGCAACACGGCGATGAAGGCCACGGATATGGCGGCAAGCATTGCAGGCTCTTTGCGTGGTTATGGCGTGTCCAAGGTTAATGCCGGTGTGATGCCGATTAAATCTCAGGGCGATGAAGCCAGATTATTGGTGACCTATGATTCCTATAACGCACGTCCGCCTGAGGGCTGCGACAATAATATGCCGGGGATGAACAAATCACCGTTGGAACATGACAAGAGATATAAACTTGGGTGCTCTATCGATACGTTGGTGGCGCGTCAGGTGTCTAAGCCGTCTGATTTACTGGGCCGCGGCAAAACAGAAACCAAGAGCGACGGACGTCCAATATCCAACATTATCGACTTATATCGCGTGGGAACGCCGAATACGTCACTTGATGGTGAAAAAGCATCGGACGAGTAGTTATATTTAATCGCCAAAGGGCGCAATTATATTTACGAAAACACTGTTCTGTTAGGAGAATGTTAAGGGCTGAATGTTATCGTGAGCGTGATGATTTAGTCTTAATAACAACTCCCCGTCCGTACCAGGGCAGATACAGGTAAAAACAGATGAGCGAGGCAGAGCAGCAGGCAACAGATACCCTTCTTCCGGAAGCGCGTCTTTTCGTCTTTTCAAAAGACAAAGACACTTTGGTATCGACGTCCGAATTGCAAAAAGATTGGCGTTTTGCTCGTGTTGATATCAAGGCCGAGGCCGGTGATGTCAAAGCGGCTATCGAAACATTCAAGACGCAGCCATCCCCCGATCTATTGATTATACAAACAGATGAGATCAACGATCAATTCACAGATGATCTTGGCGAGCTATCCAATTATTGCGAAGAGGGTACATCGGCCATTATTATCGGCCCCGTCAATGACGTGTATTTATACCGCGAACTGATAAATATGGGCGTGAGCGATTATCTGGTACGCCCGATTAAACCTAACGTTTTAAAAGAAGTCGTTGCCAAGGCACTCATTTCACAATTAGGCGTGTCGGACAGTCGATTGATTGCATTTATCGGTGCAAAGGGCGGTGTCGGGACATCTTCCTTGGTTCAGATTGCGGCTTTGACCGCGGCCAAAACACTTGAACATAAAACATTATTGATGGACGGCGCAGGTGGCTGGTCATCTTTGAGCGTGGGGCTGGGCTTTGACCCGTCCGCAACATTGCACGAAGTTGCACGCGCCGTTGAAACAGATAACGAAGACGCCCTCAAGCGGATGCTGTTCGAATATTCGGATAAGTTGATGTTATTGGCCAGTGGCGCGGATGCGATGCTCGATCCATCAATCGCCAGCACGCAGTATGAGGCGATCTTAGACAATTTAATGGTTAAATATCCGGTTGTGTTCGTTGATTTATCAGGCGCAGATCCGGCATTGAAAAAAACCGTGATCTCACGGGCGCATAAAACCATTGTGGTGACAACGCCAACGGTCACATCTTTACGCTTTAGCCGTAGTTTGATTAAAGAAGTATCAGAAGTGCGCGGCGGTGATAGCGATGATGTATCACTTGTTGTGAATATGGAGGGTGTATCCAAAGCCAATGAAGTGGATCAAGCCGCCATTGTCGAGGCCTTAGACATCAAGCCCGCATTATCCATTGCCTATATGCCAGCCTTATTTTTAAAGCATGAAAGTGAAATCGCACAAATGCTTGCCGATAAAGAGGGCGCGGTGATGGCGAATGCCTTTTTACCGATGCTCAGAAAAATTATCGCAGGCGGTAAAGAAGAAAGCACAGAGAAAACAGATCAAAATGCCGGCATTCTTGGCGGTTTCTTAAGTAAACTATCGTCAAAATAGATCAGAAGATTTTTTAACGGGAAGAGACTATGTTCGGAAAAAAGCAGTTAAAATCGACACCCAAAACATCGGCTGATAAGCCGAAGGAAAAATGCGTTGACGCGGCGGCGAAGGTCGAGCCGAAAGTGGAAGAAAAGAAACCTCCCGAAATAAGCGTAGATCTGGAACTTAATAAAATCGAAGACATATCCAATCAGGTGGAAGCCGCGCCTGTCAGTATCGGCGATGTCCAAGATGCGTTGGCATCAGCTGACGCGGCTGTCGCACAAGGCGATTCTAAAAAGGATAAGGCCGACAAACCATTGAAGAAAATGGACGCCGACCCATTGATGGCCACCGCGACAGAGGGCGATGATGAAGAAATAAAAACGCAGGGCGATACGGTAACATCATTGCGTTTGCAACGCTGCCGGAATCGTATCTGGCTGGATTTACGTGACGGTATTGATTTGAAAGCCTTGGCACGTATGGATTCACAGGCCGCGCGTGAGGAAGTGTACTCCGCGGTTGAGGAAATTTCGCGTTTCCGTAATCTTGATTTAACCCCCGTTGAATTACAGCAAATCGGTAAAGAATGTGCCGATGATATGCTGGGATTCGGGCCGTTGGAAGAGCTTTTAGAGCGCGATGATATCGCCGATATTATGATTAACGGGCCTGATATTACCTATATCGAGGTTGATGGTAAAATTGAACGCACCCACGTTAATTTTCGCGATAACCAACATTTAACAACGATTTGTCAACGTATCGTGGGCGCAATCGGACGCCGCGTTGATGAATCCTCACCGATTTGTGATGCGCGTTTGGCCGATGGCTCGCGTGTGAACGTGATTATCCCGCCTTTGGCCGTGGATGGTGCGTGTATGACCATTCGTAAATTTAAGAAAGATAAATTAACGCTGGAAGATCTTCTTGGCTTTGGCTCTATGAGTCCGTCTTGTGCCAAATTGATTATGGCGATTGGCCGTTGCCGCGTGAATGTTCTGGTTTCCGGCGGTACGGGTTCGGGTAAAACAACAATGTTGAACTGTTTGACGCGCTATATTGAGGCGGGTGAGCGGATCGTGACATGCGAAGATGCCTGTGAATTACAATTGCAACAGCCGCACGTTGTGCGCCTAGAAACGCGCCCACCAAACCTTGAGGGTGTCGGTGAAATTACAATGCGTGATTTGGTTAAAAACTGTCTGCGTATGCGCCCTGAACGTATTATCGTTGGTGAGGTGCGTGGCCCCGAAGCATTCGATTTATTGCAGGCCATGAACACAGGTCACGATGGATCAATGGGAACCGTTCACGCGAACAACCCACGCGAAGCCATATCACGTATGGAAAATATGATTGCGATGGGGGGCTTGAACCTGCCCACGGTTGCCGTGCGCGAGCAGATCGCCTCTGCGGTGCAAGTGATTATTCAGGTACAACGCCTGCGTGACGGGTCACGTAAGACAACACATATTACCGAAGTGACCGGTATGGAAGGTGACGTTGTCACCATGCAGGATTTATTTTCGCTTGAGATACTTGGTGAAGATGAAGATGGTAAGTTGATTACCACTCAAAAATCATCTGGGTTACGCCCGAAATTCTATGACCTTGCCCGTCAATACGGCGTTGAGGATATGGTTTTGGACGCAATGGAGGAGGCGTACGGTTAAACACGTACGGATCTGCACATGACAACACTTCAAATTATTTTAATCGCGGCGATTGTATTCCTTTTGGTGGGTATGGTGTTGTTTCTTGTCATGAACACAGGATCGAGCCAGCAAAAGAAAAATGTCGAGATGATCCGCGGCGGTAGTGGATCGGACAGCCGCGTGAATGAAAAAGATGTTCAGAATAAACGGCGCGCAGAAATCGCTAAAAAGCTGAAATCCAGTAAAGAAGAAGAACAAAAAGACGAAAAAAGTAAAGTTTCTGTCGCCATGAAGCTTCAACAGGGCGGATTGACGATGTCGGCCAAGCAATTTTGGCTCATATCTATTGTATCGGGCATTTTATGTGTGGGTATAGCAAAATATATGGCACTTTCGCCGCTTTTGATGGGGTTGGGCTTTATTATTGGTTTGCTCGGTATTCCGCGTTTTGTTCTTAAGAAAGTCATTCAACGCAGACAAAAGAAATTTTTGGAAGAATTTTCAGATGCGCTGGATGCGGTTGTGCGCCTGTTAAAGGCGGGTATGCCTGTATCAGAGGCAATCGCCATGATTACGCGTGAATATGACGGCCCCGTGGGCGAAGAAATGTCGATTATTTACGATAAGCAGAAAATTGGCGTGCCATTACATGAAGCCGCGTTGGAAGGGTGTCGCCGTATGCCCTTACCGGAAATGCAAATGTTTGCCGCAGGTTTGGCCATTCAGGCACAGACAGGGTCTTCACTGTCAGAGGTGCTCACCAACCTTTCAGGTGTGATTCGGGCAAGATTTAGGCTGAAACGGAAAGTGATGGCTTTATCGGCAGAGGCAATTGCATCGGCTAGTATTATTGGTTCTTTGCCGCCGTTGGTGGCGTTCGGGCTTTATTTTGCGAATCCGGGCTATCTGGATCCATTGTTCAACACCCCCACCGGACAACACATGATTATGGGCGCTGTGTTCTGGATGAGTTGCGGCATATTTGTGATGAAACACATGATTAACTTTAAGATTTAAAGAAACGGGAATATCCAAATGGATAACGAATTTATTATTACAATATTTGCAGCACTGGCGGCCGGCGTTTCATTCGCCGCCTTTGCCTTCCCGTACTTACAAAAAACCGAGAAGAAGGAAAAATATAAATCCATCATCGAAAAACGCCGTAAGGATTTGTTTCAGGCCACGCGCGAAGGCCAACAAAGGATTATTAAGGACGATAATGTTTCGGCGCGCGATAATATGGCGATGTTTTACCGCTTTCAAAGGCTTGCGGGGAATATGGGTGAAAAGGCACGCGATAAGATGCTTCAGGCTGGTATTCGTAACCCCAAGGCGCACATTAAATTTATGTTACTGCGTGTGATTTTGCCGATTGTATTCGCTATTCTCGCTGTGCTGTATTTAACGGCTCTGCCGGATGAGAAACAATATGAAACATATCAGAATATTTTGATTGTTGTGGGCGTTGCGCTGTTTGGCTTTAAGTTGCCCGACATTATAATTAAAAATAAGATCTTGAAGCGTCAGGAAGAGTTTAATCTAAGCTTTCCCGACTCTTTGGATATGATGCTGATCTGTGTGCAGGGTGGTATCGGTCTGGAGCAAACGGTCGAACGCGTTGCCGCCGAAGTTGCGGAAGGGTCGGAAGTCTTGGCCGAGGAGCTTGGAATTTTGAGCGCCGAGATGGCGATGTTGAATGACCGTAAGCAAGCCTTGCAGGATTTTGCAAGACGCGTGGGTAGCGGGGCAGGGAAAACCTTTGCCACTGCACTTATTCAGGCGGAGCAATATGGTACGTCTATATCGAATGCGCTGCGTGTGATGTCTGATGAATTGCGCGACATGCGTATGGCAGAGGCAGAGCGTAAGGCCGCGTCCTTGCCGCCAAAATTGACTGTGCCGATGATCGTCTTCTTTCTACCCGCGTTGTTCATTATTATTCTTGGGCCTGCGGGGATCGAAGTATCGACAATGCGCGGCGGTGGCTAAGCGATTTATTAAAAGAACATTTAAGAGGGCGGGCGTTATGACGTGCCGCCCTTTTTGTATGTGTACGTACAATGCGTAGCACTGCCAACGAAGGGCTTGCCGCAGCTTTTATCAATAGATATTTATTTATGGAGTGGTTTTATGAATTAGCGCTCATTCAATGTGCGGATAATACGAAGGTTGCGCTCAATTTCCACACGGTCGGGGGAGAGTGCCTTTGCCTTTTCCAACACTTCGATGGCTTCGTCAATGAAGCCCTGTGTGGCCAGATTAAGTGCCAGATTATTCATGATCGTTGTTGGATCACCTTGCCAATGTTCAAGCCCCTTACGAAAGGCGCGCTCGGCTTCGGGGTGCATTTCTTTGGCATCAAGGGCTATCCCCAGATTTTGAAAGGCGAAATGATCTGACGGGTTTTGTATCACCGCCTGTTGTGCATATTTCTCAGCTTTATCGTAATCACCAACACCTAAGGCAATCATCGACATTTCTGTTTTCGTGCCTGCCATGGCATCATCAGGTTTCGCAAATGGCTCTAGAACCAAGGCTGCGCGGTTCAGGTAGCCAGCATGGCGTAGCCCCTTGGCGTAAGAGAGCGCATAAGCCGGATCGGTGCTGTTACGTTTATATTGTTTTTCAAGAGCCAGAAGTGTAGCAGAGGCCGAGCCGTTTTGAGATGCGGTGATCGCAGCCTTTTCAATGGCGGAATCGAGGCGATCTTGCTTGCTCATGGGGGCGTCTGAATTATCCATCTTGCTGCTGCCTGTTGTTTGACATGCTGCCAAAGAAACAGTTGCCAATAGCATCAATGGATAGGTGTGTATTTTTTTCATAGTATTCTCATGCTCTTAAATTAAGTATGTACCTTGGTCTTGCTCTATGTCTGTCGTTTGGAACGACTTATTCATCGGCTGGTGTTTCAGAGGAGGCTGCGTTCTTTTGTGGACGACCGCCTGCGTTATCCTCTTTTTTATCAGCCTGTCCTGATGATGATTGTTTGGCATCATCTTGCGCTAATCCTATTTCATGGCACATGTCAGGGCAATAGAAAACGCTGGTTTTTTGACACCCTTCTGAATCTTCTGTGCATGTTTTCTTGATGCGGAGATAACCATCCTTGGGGCTGGCCACAATTACATGACGCTGCATAAGGATTTCACCCGTTTTGCTCAAAACTGTGAAATAACCGGCGCCTGGTGCTCTTGGAACAATCACAAGTGTCTTGGATGAATCCGCGATAATGTTGATGTGTAGCGGGTTGCCAATGATGATACTGCCCGCGGGCTTATCAAGGCGAACCAGTTCTGATTTATCAGGGGTAAGCCTGAGAATAGGATGCGTCATGTCTGCATCGGCGATGGCTTGTTCACCTTCTTGCGCAGTGATGACAGGTAGTATGTCCATGACTTTGCCTTGGTTGCTGTCGGCACTGGCAGTATGAGGTGCGCAGAATAACAGGGCAGCCGCGAAAGCGGGCAAAACAAGGCAAGACTTCATGAATGAACTCAGTGGATATATATGTTTCATAAGGAAACCCCTTAAATCGGGATAAAAAGACTAATGCGTTTACAGTCTATAACTATATCGTGAAAAAGTTAAAAAATCATGCATTTTTTCTAAAACATCTCTTTTAGGTGTTTTACCAAGCGAATCGGTTGCTTGACTTTATGTCGGTAGAGAAGAATGTGGGAGAATATAAGGTATTAAAGGTATCTTAGTGTTGTTTTGTCATAGTGTATAGTGAGTGCGGGCGTTGGCGCGTATTAAAGGCGTTTCGCAAGGGATGGGGTTTATTTTGTTGCATTTTTTTCGATGACCCTTTAAACAGCACATTAGAACGTTTGCATACATCTTGATGGAGAACGAGAGGATGAAAAAACGTATCATAGGCCACAGAGGGGCTGGCGTTTGTGCGCCTGAAAATACCCTCTATGCGCTTAAGGTCGCACACGATTTGGAGTTAGAGCATGTTGAGTTTGATGTGCGCCTGACACGGGATCTTGTTCCCGTAATTTCCCATGATAATAGCCTTATCCGATGCGCGCATAAGGATATTTTGATATCCGATTCACTGTACGCTGATATTAAAGACATAAACCTCGCCGCGCATTATGCGCTTGACGATCTCAATGAAACCATCCCGACATTGCAGGAATATCTGACAGAATCCAAACGTTTGGGTTTGCATTGTCAGGTCGAATTTAAGCCGAACGCGGATGATAAGGACGTTCTGGTTTCGTTGGTGACAGATATTCTGGACGATTTTTATAAAGACGCGAGCGAAGACGAGAAACCCCTTGTGACGAGCTTTTTCGCTGAGTGTTTGGCGGACTTTAAGGTGAAGTCAAAGCTGGATTATAAGACCGGCATGCTGGTTAAAGTCGAAGAAACATCACTTTGGAAGAAGTACGCCGAAGAGTCTGGCTGTGATTTTATGCATCTACACGCATTGTACCTCACGGATGCAATCGCAGAGGATGTAAAAACATCAGGGCGCAGAATTAACGGGTTCCATTTAAACCATCCGGAATTAGCGCGGCAGGCCATAGCGCGCGGTTGTGAGAAATTCACCTGTGATGTGCCGGATGTTTTTGCGGAGATTAAAATTTGAAATACTAAACAAAACGGATTTAGAAATAATCATTAGCCTAGGAGAAGAGTGAGAATGGTTGAAAGTGTAGATAAGAGTCACATTGTAGGACATAGGGGTGCTGGTAACGCGGCGCCGCCCAATACAATGGCAGCATTGAAAAAAGCAGTAGAGTTGGGGTTAGAGTGGGTTGAGTTTGATGTCCATTTGACATCCGATGACCAGTTGGTCGTCGCTCATGAAAAAGATCTGTCTAATTTGCTTGGTGAAAACGTTATCGTTTCCGAGCGAACATTCGAAGATTTATACGATGTCGATCTCGCCAGAGATTTTAAGGGCGCACGCGGCGAAGAGCACATGCCCCGCTTTGAAGAGGTTCTTGAGTTTTGTTTGGAACACGATCTCAGAACACAAATCGAATTAAAGGCCAATGGTGATGATGCAAAGACATTGGCGAGCGCTGTTGTCGCAACATTGAGCCAACCCCAATATGCCTTCCCCGAAGGGAAGGGGCCGTTGATTACAAGTTTTGAGCCGGAATCTTTGAGAGCGGTGAACGCGGCATCGGGTAGCCAAATTGATACAGGGCTGTTGATCCATACGCATGAAAATGGCCAATGGAAAGAAACCGCGCAAGATACAAACCCGACCTATATCCATTTTTATGGCGGTGCGTTTGAAGAGAGCATAAGGCTTCCTGCTAAGTTTGGTGATGATGTTAGGGCAGCCGGATATAAACTCAACGCATTTAAGGTGAATACTGTTGCCGATGCGCGAGCCGCTATTGCTGCGGGCGCGGAGCGTTTTACCTCTGATGAGCCTGAAATCTTATTGGGCGTAAAGGATACAAAGCCCAAGATTGGTATAGAGAATAAAGGCGATGTTAGCTTTGATACGGTTGTTATTCCTGTCGGTGGATACGGCACGCGTATGGGCGAAATCACAAAGGCCATACCAAAGGCTATGCTGCCTGTGGGAACGAAGCCATTGATTATGCATGCCGTTGACGAGGCATTAGAAGCGGGCGCAAGCCGCATCATAATCCCATGCCGCCCCGAAGATGTTGATTTGTTCGAGAAACAATTCTTTGGTAGCGAAGGGCGCAGATCGGTCATTCAGCAAAATAAAAGAGATGAATTATTGGATGAAGGGAATGCGTTCAAAGACGTTGTTGAGGTCGTGCCTATTTATGCAAAAGAAGGCCCCGCATCAACAATCGCGCAGCTTGTTAAAGAAAGAAAAATCGGAAACTTTGGCGTTATTCTACCCGATGATTTAATCGTAGGTGAGCAAGGCGCGATGAAGCAGATGGTTGAGAAGTTTAAGGGCACAGGCATGCCGACAATCGGTGCAAGGCGTGTGGAAGACAACGAAAAGAACAGTAATGTGACATTCGTAAAGATGGAAGAACGCGACGACGGTGCTTCGATTACTACAACGATACAAATTAAACCCGGTAAAGATGATCCTGTATCCAGAAACGGTACAGCAGGGCGCTATATCTTTACGTCTGATTATGTCGATACGGTCAATGATATTGATACGGAAGGTTTGAAAGAGGTGTCGATGAGCGCGGTTGTGCGTCACTATGCTCAAAATGGCGGCGTTGGCGTTGCTGAACTTGAAGATGTCACGTTCTATGATTGCGGCGACATGGGCGGTTATATGCGAGCGACGGCGGCGTTTATTCCTTCGGATATTCTGACGCAACAGTTCTTGTTGAAGAATGACAAGGTTTCGATCATGAACCATGATTCCCAAAAGGGTGATATGGCACGGAGCGCTAACGGTGTGGACAAAAACAAGGCACATCTGAATGGTGATGTGCATGACGCAGAGCATGATGATTTGCATGAAGATGAAGTTATTCCACATATGGATGAAGACGATCACGAGCAGCGCACTGGTGACACTCCGGGGCCTGTATAGGCGGAGCATTTTCATAGCGCAGCGTTTTATTTTCTTTAAAGTCCCGATCTTCGGGGCTTTTTTGTTTCTTTTTGTGTGTGATATCTGTTATTTTTTATAAAAATAAGAATAGGGTGCCATTATTAATGAGTGTTGAAAATATCACATTGAAGTTCAAAGATGGAAATCAGGAGCACGTCGATTTCTTTGCTTCTGAAACAGATAAAAATCTAATCACCGAATTTTTACAATATGCACACGATGAAAAAATCGTTTATTACGAAGCGCTGGTTGATCAGGATGCTTTGTCAGATCTGATTGGTGACTTGGAAGGTAAGACAATCAGTGATGGTGTCTTGAACTTGTCTTATCTCGAATTCTGGACGATTCATACACTGTATAATATGCATAAACGCCGGATAGAGGAGTATGATGATTTTTCCTTTGCTGCGTTCTCTGCTGTCTTCAATGCCTTAGAGCAAGGGGCAAGCGCTGTTTTCTCTTCTAAAAGAGATCGGGGTTAAAATGCCGAAAGATGTTCTGAAAAACCTAACGTTAGATGTGATGATCGAGCATATTGCGCGCGGTCACGCTTATCACAAACACGTACAGGGCGAGGATAAAGCGCCCAGTATGCAAGGTATCAATGCCTTTACATCGACATATGATAATAATGGCGTTTCTCTTGGCGTGGACTTGAAAATCGAAACTCCGCTGGATTTGAAACATTACATCAATCATTTGATTGATGATCCGCAAACCATCGGGTTTGTTAATCCGCGCAATGGTTCTGTCACATTATATAATACAGGCGATAATGTTTTGATGCACTTTAATCAAAATGATGGAGAGCATGATTATGGCTCTATATACAGATACCATGATAGCCGCTCTGATTATTTTGACATGCAAGATGCAGCCGAGGGGCTGCCTTTTGAGCATTCTCGCCACCTCTATCAAACGCTTGATAATGATCGCTCTGGCGGGTCTGTACGCCGTGCGCTCGACACCATGATTGTAAAGATTCAGCGTGAGCCTGAGAAATTTACGTCCAAGCCCACGACGCATGTTGAGCATGCGCGCTTTATCAGTGCGTTGGAAAATCATGCGCGCCCCGGGCGAAAAGACGTACAGGGAGCAAGGAATAATGAAATCCTGCATAGTGATGATTATGCCGCCACCCATGAGCGTAATATCTTCGGCCCGCCCAGTGTAACAACGCCGCGCGTTGCGTCCTTGGCTGTTGTTAATAAGGAGAGTGCCGGCATCTTTGTTCTGGCACAAAAACTAAAAGACAATGGCGCTCTTGATCGTTTGGAATCGGAAGATTATGGTCCTGATGAGCGACCAAGTTTGGATATGTTTTAAGATCATCTTGTCGTGATATTTTAAACGTATTATGTGCGTGATTAACGCCCGAATTGATCGAATATAGCCAATGTTTTTTTGCTGATATGGTGTTCTATGCCTTCTGCGTCAAATTCCGCA
>TARA_R110001592_G_scaffold19231_9_pt1 | contig 51975 bp, 46 predicted proteins | sample TARA_R110001592 | Tara Oceans TARA_R110001592 (sample SAMEA4398387) | marine metagenome | biome: Polar Biome; feature: [SRF] surface water layer (ENVO:00010504); material: water (ENVO:00002006), including particulate matter (ENVO:01000060) such as... | depth 5 m | reverse complement strand
GCCAACACCCACCGACTGACTGAAGTCGAGGCCGGTGATTATGATGCTGTGTTCTATCCCGGTGGTCACGGTCCGATGTGGGATCTCTACCGTGATACCCAGTCGGTAGCACTGCTTGAAGCCTTCCTGCAGGCGGACAAGCCCATTGGCGCGGTGTGCCACGCACCGGCTGCTTTGTTGCAAGCCCGATCCGCCTCTGGCGAGCCGTTGGTCAAGGGTCGTCAGGTGACTGGTTTCTCGAACTCCGAGGAAGAAGCCGTGGGCCTGACAAAGGTGGTGCCGTACCTGCTTGAGGATGTCTTGCGTGAGCGCGGCGGACTCTACAGCAAGGGCGATGACTGGGCATCCTATGTCAAAGTCGATGGCAATCTGGTGACGGGTCAGAATCCGGCCTCATCGGAAAAAGCCGCTGAGGCTTTGCTGGAGCTGTTAAATCACAGCAAATGATCCAGTGGCAATGACAAAAAACCGCTACCTCACAGTAGCGGTTTTTTTTTGCCAATAGACCGTATAAATGCTGTCTAGATGCGTGGTTTGCGACCCATTACGAGAGACACCACGAACAGCACCAAAAAGACCAGGAACAGAATCTTGGCGATCCCGGTTGCGGTACCTGCAATGCCGCCAAAGCCTAAGACCGCAGCAATAATGGCGATAATCAGAAAGGTAATTGCCCATCCCAACATAGCTATTTCTCCTTGAAATATGAAGCGAATCGGGTCGATTCCGAATCGCCAAACATAGGGTCCTTGAGCTTTTTCTCAGGCGCTCCTGCTTGTTAGTTAACGCATATCTGATTTAGTTCAGCGTAAGACGTCAAGTGCCCCGGCATCGACATTGTTCACGCCGCGGATGCCCTGTGCGATTTCGATTGCCAGTTCGCGGCTTTGCTCGCTATCTACTGAGCCGCTAAGGGTTACGTCGCCAGCGCGCGACGTGACCGAGATGTTCACGCCATCGAGGCTGCGGCTGAACAGCAGGCTTGATTTGACCTTGCTGGTAATCCAAACGTCGCTGACGGCATCTGCAGCATCTTCGGCAGCCTGTCCTGCAGCTTGCTGGGCACGCACCGCAGTCCCTGGCTCATTGGTGGTGACCAAGTTGTTGCGCACCTCGAGCACGCCGCGGGTATTGCGGGCTAATCGTTCAGCCAGTTCCCGCGCGGCATCGCTATCAACTGCCCCGGTCAGCGTCACCACGCTGTTGTGGGTATCGACATCGATATCCAGGCCTTGGGTGTAACGATTCCACAGTAGCTTGGACTTTACTGCCGCGGTGGTTGTGGCGTCGTCGAGACTGTTTGCCAGGCTGGTTCGCTGCGCATCGCTTTGATCGACATTGGTATCGATGGCAATCTGATTGTCGACCCGGTCGATTCCTTCGATGCTCAGGGCGATCTGTTCAGCCAGATTCCGGTTTACTCCGTTCTCGACTGTTCCGGTCAGCACCGCTGTCTGATTGTCCACCGCTACCTGTATGCGAAAGGGGTTCAGATGGCGGTTCAATGCAAAGGCAGTAGTGACCGAGCCTTCCAGTCTTGCTTCAGCAATATCCTGATTCGGGTTGGTCTGGGCATGGGCTGGTGAGAGTGCAAGTATGCCGACAGTTGCAGTGGCATAGGCCAGGGCTTTCAGCTTGTGCATGGGTATCTCCCTATTATGATGCGTGAAATCATAGCTTAGACGGCCATGGACTGCCCCGCCTGTAGCCCGAAAATCTAGGACTAACATCAGCTCGCCATGCAATTTGCACGAATGTTACACTCGGCAGAGCAATATCTATTCTGGAGCGCAGTCATGGATACAGTGGATCAAAACAGTGGACGTATTCTTCTGGTCGATGATGAAGCGGCAATCCTGCGCACCTTTCGCTATTGTCTGGAAGATGAAGGCTATGAGGTAGCCACCGCGAGTACGGCGGCGAATGCCGAGGAGGTCTTGCGTCAGCAGGTGTTTGACCTGTGCTTTTTGGATTTGCGTCTAGGAGACGACAGCGGCCTGGATCTGTTGGCGACCATGCGCACGCAGGCGCCCTGGATGGTGGTGGTTATTGTTACCGCGCACTCGGCGGTCGATACGGCGGTCGATGCGATCCAGGCGGGCGCCTCGGATTATCTGGTCAAGCCCTGCGGTCCCGAGCAACTGCGCATGAGCGCTGCCAAGCAGCTCAAGGTGCGGCAATTGGCAGCGCGACTGGAACTGCTCGAGGGCCAGATGGGCCGGCCCGAACACGTGATCGAGTCCCATTGCCCGGTGATGATGACCGTGCTTGATACGGCGCGTCAGGTAGCCATGACCGATGCCAATATTCTTATTCTGGGTGAGTCGGGTACCGGCAAGGGCGAACTGGCCCGCGCGATCCATGGCTGGAGCCGACGGGCGAAAAAGAACGTTGTCACTATTAATTGTCCATCCCTGAGCGCCTCTCTGATGGAGAGCGAGTTGTTCGGTCACGCTCGGGGCGCCTTTACCGGAGCCAGCGAGAATACGCTGGGCAGGGTCAATCAGGCGGATGGTGGTACTTTGTTTCTTGACGAGATCGGCGATTTTCCATTGACCTTGCAGCCCAAGCTGTTGCGTTTCATTCAGGATAAGGAATACGAGCGTGTCGGTGATCCGGTCACTCGGCGGGCGGATGTGCGCATTCTGGCGGCGACCAATCGTAATTTGTCGGCGATGGTCAAAGCGGGTGAGTTTCGTGAAGACCTGATCTATAGACTGAACGTGATCACCTTGACTATTCCGCCGCTGCGCGACCGCCAGGATGACATTGTGCCCCTGGCGGAGCGTTTTCTTGCGCGTTTTGTGAAAGATTACAGTACCCCGGCCAAAGCCCTCAGCGAAGACGCTAAAAAGAGTCTGCGTAGCTATAGCTGGCCAGGCAATATACGTGAGCTGCGTAATGTCATGGAACGCGCGAGTATCATTTGTGCGGACAAGTTGGTGGGTGTCAATCATCTTGGTTTCACCGGTCCGATAATCGTCAATGCGCCACGGATCGGCGCCGAGATGAGTCTGGAAGAGCTGGAGAGAGCGCATATTGCTTCGGTGTTGGCCAATAGCGAGACACTTGACCAGGCCGCCAGAACCCTGGGTATCGATGCCTCGACGTTGTATCGAAAGCGCAAGCAGTTAGCCTTGTGAAGCTGCGGAACCGACTTTTTCGCGGCATCAGCGGGTTGCTCGCCGTGGCCTTGCTGGGTCTTGTTCTCGGTCTTTACAGTGTGTTGCAACTGACTGATGCACAGAACGGGGTGATGAGTCGCAATCTAAGTATCATTGAGTCCAGCCAGGGGCTGGGACAGGAACTGAGCACCCAAGTCACATTATTACTGGCCGAAAACCTTGATCGCACCGCTCTGGCCATATCTGACCAATCCTTTAAGGGCTGGCTGGACGGCGCGGCAATCAGCGTGGTTGATCAGCTTGACCGCGAAGCCATTACCGCTATCCAATTAAATCATGCTGCGTTCCAAAAGATCCTGCAAAGGCCTTATGCTGGCCGCAGCGAGTTCTCGCAGAATGTTGAACTCGTTGCAGCGATCACGGCCATGCGTAACCGGATTAACGCGGTCCAGACTCGCTATGTCGATAACGTCAAGCGCTCAACGGCTGAGACGCAGGACCGCGCAACACTGATTGCCATGCTACTGGGCCTGGTGATTATTGCGGTATTGCTTATAGGTTTGGTCATTGCCAATAGCTTCGCACAACGAATTGGACGCCCCATCGAAGCGCTGGCTCGCGCTGCAGATCGCATTGGCAAGGGTGACTTCCGGGTCATGCTGCCGATCTCAAAAATCGCCGAACTGCGTGTTCTCAGCCGGCGCTTCGGGCTCATGGCGGACTCTCTGCAGGCGTTCAAGAACAGCGATCTGGCGGCGCTGCAGGCGGGGCAGAAGCGGCTGCAGGCGGTGCTTGATAGCATGGACGGCGGTTTGTTGATCTTCAATCGCGATGGCTCTCTGGAACACATCAATCCGGTGGCGCAGCGTCAGCTTGGCTGCGCAGAGAAGGATCTAGGTCTGCGGTTGGGTGAGCTGCTTGATTATCCAGAACTGGACGAACAGCTGTCCCGGGTTTTGCAAGGGGAAACGCGTGAAGAAGGCGAGCAGGATCTTCGTGTAGTGGCAGGAGGTGAGCCGCGGGTACTCAGTTATAGTCTCTCATCGGTCAGCAATGATGAAGGCTGTGTACTCTGCGCCGTTATGGTGTTGCGCGATGTCACGGACCAGCGTGCCTTCGAGCGGGTTCGTAGCGAATTTGTATTACGTGCTTCCCATGAGTTACGTACGCCCGTTGCCGGTATGCACATGGCATTTGCCCTTTTGCGTGAGCGCCTGAAACTGGCTGATGACGGACGCGAGGCTGACCTGGCGCAGACAGTGGATGAAGAAATGCGCCGGCTGGTCCATCTGATCAATGATCTGTTGAATTTCTCACGCTATCAGAGCGGATTGCAAAAGATTGAACCAACTCCCTGCCATGTCGAAGCCTTGTTGCTTCAAGCGCACCATCGCTTTGCCAGTCAGGCGCTGGAGCAGGGTGTAAATTTCGAGGTCGAGTTGAGTAGCAAGCTGCCTGGCCTCGATCTTGACCATCTGAAAATCAGCCGGGTACTGGATAATCTGATTGCCAACGCGCTGCGTCACACGGAAAAGGGTGGCCATGTTACCTTGCAAGCAAGACGCAAGGCTGACCGGCTGGTCGTACAGGTCAAGGACGATGGGGAGGGTATCCCTTACAGCCAGCAAGCGCGTGTTTTCGAGCCCTTCGCCCAGGTAAGCCACAAGCGTGGCGGTGTGGGCCTGGGATTGGCCTTGTGCAAGGAAATCGTGCTGTTGCACGGCGGCAGTATAGGAATGGAATCGACGCCAGGCCGCGGATCGCGTTTTATCTTTTCGCTACCGCTTTGACGCTCCCACTCGGCTGAGTAGTTCTGACAGCTGAACCAAAAATCGGGATTCGAGTCGAAAAGGACAAGCCCGTTAGAATGAGGTATCGCTCATGCTGCCTTTACGATTGTCTGATGTGCAGACGAATACATCCGCTGTTGCCCCGGTGCGGTGCGGCGCACTGATCGTCGTCTCTGCCCTGCTGCTAGTGGCTTGCCAGACTGCTCCTGTTGAGCGCGATTACGATACCAGTCGTGATTTTACCCAGTACCGAACCTGGACCTGGGCTGAGCAGGCCATCACTTACACGCCCGCGGAAGATCCGCGGGTACGCAGTGATCTGACCAGCCAGCGCATCCGCGATGCCGTGGGTGACCAGCTCGACGTCCGCGGTCTGCGGCCGGCCAGGGAAGACCTGTCGGCCGATTTGCGTGTTCAGGTGAACGTGATCAGCGAAGAAAAGGAAGATCAGGTGACGACCAGCTTTGGCGGCTCCATTGGCTACTGGGGATGGGGTTGGGGTGGTGGACCTTCTTATACTCAGTCACGCTCAGTTGATTATCAGATGTTGACGCTGCAGGTCGATTTGCGTGATGCGGATGACGGCCAGTTAGTTTGGCGCGGCAGTGACAATCAGCAACTATGGGATGCATCACAACCGCCAGCGGAACGCGCGCTGCAGATCCGTGGGATGATCACCCGCATCCTGAGCGGTTATCCACCGTCCTGACTGCCTACGCAATCAGCGACCCTTGAACGATCCCAGCAGGCCCCGCACGATCGCGCGGCCGAGCTGGCTGCCGAGACTGCGCATGGCACTGCGGCCCAGGGATCCGGCCATGCTTTCCAACCCGGACTTGCGGGTTGATCGAGCGGGGGCACGTTCGCGATCGGCCTGCTGCTGGGTTCGGGTGCGGGCGGTCTCGTTCGAGAGCGCTTGTTCAGCCTGGCGTCGGAGTACTTCATAGGCTGAATCGCGGTCCAACTCCTGGTCATATACGCCGGCCAGGAGTGACCGGGTCAGCAGCTGGCTTCGCTCATCGGTGGACAACGGTCCCATCTGGCTTGCCGGGGGGCGCACGAGGATACGCTCCACTGCACTTGGCACGCCCTTTTCATCCAGCACTGATACCAAAGCCTCGCCTACCCCTAGCTCAGTGATTACCTGCTCGGTATCCAGTTTCGGATTGGATCTGAATGTTTGTGCAGCGCTGCGTACTGCTTTCTGGTCACGTGGGGTGAACGCGCGAAGCGCATGTTGTATTCGATTGCCGAGCTGGCCGAGGATGGCTTCGGGAATATCCAGCGGACTTTGGGTGATGAAATAGACGCCTACACCTTTGGAGCGAATCAGGCGGACTACCTGTTCGATCCGGTCGACCAGGCTCTTGGGTGTATCCTTGAACAGTAGATGCGCTTCGTCGAAGAACAGCACAAATCGTGGCTTGTCGGCGTCGCCCACCTCAGGTAGCTGCTCGAAGAGTTCGGATAACAGCCACAGCAGGATGCTTGAATAGGCCAGTGGCGCATCGCGATAGAGTCGTGAGGCATGCAGAATGTTAACCACTCCCCGACCCTGTTCGTCGGTTTGCAGGAAGTCTTCCAGGGTGACGGCTGGCTCGCCGAACAGGCGCTCGCCGCCTTCGCCTTCCAGGCTCAGTAGCGAGCGCTGAATGGCGCCGATACTGGCTGGGGAAATGTTGCCATATTGCGGGCCTATCTCGGCGCGGTGCTGGTTCAGGTGTGACAGCATGGCGCGTAGATCCTTGAGATCCAGCAGCAGCCAGCCGTTGTCGTCCGCTACGCGAAAGAGTATCTGTAGCACACCACTCTGGGTTTCATTGAGGTTCAACAGCCGTGCGAGCATGACGGGACCAAAATCGGCCAGGGTTAGCCGCAAAGGATGGCCATGCTCGCCAAACACATCCCAGAAAACCGTCGGTGCACCGCGCATCTGTAGATTTTCTAGCCCGGTCTGGCCTGCCCGCTTGGCAAGCTTGTCGCCCATTACTCCGGCCTTGGCTATACCGGAAAAGTCCCCTTTGATGTCGGGCACCAGCACAGGCACACCCATGTCGGAGAAACTCTGCGCCAACACCTGCAGGGTGATGGTTTTGCCCGTACCGGTCGCGCCGGCAATCAGGCCATGGCGGTTTGCCATCCGTGGGCTGATGACCACTCGTTGTTCGGTATTGGCGCCAATCAAGAGTTCAGGCGTGGTGTTATCGGACATGGGTATGGCTCCAGCGGCGGGTTAATCCCCGACTCAGAAGTTTGCCGGCGTAGTTGCGCTGACCAGTACGCAGGGTACGTCGAAGGGGTTGCGGAAACGATGGGGTTGGCTACTGTCGAAATAGTAACTATCACCGGTGTCGAGTATATAAATTTCACTGGCCACGGTGACTTCAAGTTGGCCTGCGACGACAGTGCCTGCTTCTTCGCCTTCGTGGTTCAGCATATCTGGTCCGGTATCCGAGCCAGGCGGATAAATCTCGTTGAGAAAGGAAAAGGCGCGATTGGGGTGGCCCTTGCCGACCAGCTTCATTGTGACTTTGCCAGCGCCGATATCCAGTAGCTCATCGGCACGGTAGATGACCTTGCGCGGGTTATCCTGGTCTACTTCGAGTGAGAAAAAATCCACCAGCGACATGGGTATGCCTGACAGCACTTTTTTCAGGGAGCTGACCGAGGGGCTGACGCTGTTCTTCTCGATCATCGATATGGTGCTGTTTGTTACGCCAGCGCGTTTAGCCAGTTCACGCTGTGACAAGCCTTTGAGCTTGCGGATGGTTTTCAGGCGGGCACCTACGTCCAATATCGGATCCTCTTGTTTCATGGGGCAATTAACGGATCAAATCATTGCATGACTGTTCAGAATTTACAACGGAGCAGAGGGGTAGCTTGAACACCTGCTATCATGGGCGTCGTTTAAGCTAACAGAGAGGCGCGTGATATGGATCTTGAAGACCTGCATTTGACCTTGCGGACCCTGAGGCCCAGCGATTATCCGCAGCTAAAGGTATTGATGGACAAGGTCTATGACGATATCGGCGGTGCCTGGCCAAAGAAGACTATCAACCGGCTGATCGGTGACTTTCCGGATGGTCAGCTGGCCATCGTCGATGGCAAGAATCTGATTGGCGTAGCCCTCAGTGTGATGGTCGATTACGATATTTTTTCTGATCCGCACAAGTACGCAGACCTGATTGGTCAGACCGACGTTATCCCCAACAAGGAAGATGGCGACGCGATATATGGCCTGGATGTTCTGATTGATCCGGAGTACCGGGGGCATCGTTTAGGCCGGCGGCTTTATGAGGCGCGTAAGGAACTGTGTCGCTCGCGCAACTTGCAGGCAATCCTGGCTGGAGGACGTATACCCGGTTATCACGAGCACGCGGACGAACTCAAGCCAACAGAATATATCGAAGCGGTGGATCGCAAGGAAATTCATGATCCGATCCTCTCTTTCCAGCTAGCTAATGATTTCCAGGTCAAGCGACTGATGCGGCGCTATCTGCCGGAGGACAAGAAGTCCATGGGATACGCGACGCTGCTGGAATGGAACAATATTCTTTACGAGCCGGTCGAGCAGCTACTTCAGATCAACCGTAACCAGGTTCGGGTGGGTGCAGTGCAGTGGCAGATGCGGCGCTTTGTCTCGGTGGAAGCGGTACTTGAACAGGTCGAGTATTTTGTCGATGCCCTGTCGGATTACCAAAGCGACTTTGCCGTTTTTCCAGAGCTGTTCAATGCCCCTTTGATGGGACTGCGAAACCAGACTGATGATATCGAGGCGATCCGCTTTCTGAGCAGTTTTACCGAGCGTTTTCGGAATGAAATGTCGCGCATGGCGGTGAGCTACAACATTAATATTGTCGCCGGCTCCATGGTCGAGGAAGGCGAAGATGGCCGTCTGTATAACGTGGCGTATTTATTGCGGCGCGACGGTACTGAAGAGCGCCAGGCGAAACTCCACATCACACCGCAGGAGCGGCGCGACTGGGTGATCGAAGGCGGTGATGAACTGGCAGTATTCGAGACGGATGCCGGCCGCGTCGGCATTCTGATCTGTTACGACGTCGAGTTTCCCGAGCTTGGCCGCCTGTTGGCCGACCAGGATATGGATCTGCTGTTTGTGCCATTCTGGACTGATACCAAAAACGGTTATCTGCGGGTTCGTCACTGTGCCCATGCACGGGCGATCGAGAACGAATGCTACGTTGTGCTGTGCGGCAGTGTCGGTAACGTACCCTCGATTGAAAATCTGGGTATTCAGTACGCCCAATCTGCGGTGTTCTCGCCATCGGATTTTCCCTTTCCGCATGATGCGGTCCTCAATGAGACAACGCCGAATACCGAGATGATCTTTTTCTCGGACCTCGACTACACACGCTTGAAGCTGGTGCGCAACGAGGGTTCGGTCACCAACCTCAAGGATCGGCGCACGGATCTGTTCAGTCTCAAGTGGCGGAAGCAGAAAAAGAAGAAGTGAACCGCCGCGGTACCCGGTTCAGGTTGCAGAACAGCTGATAGGCGATGGTCCCGGCGTGAGCCGCCACTTCGCTGGCGTTGAGCCCTGTGCCCCAGAGTCTTACCGTGCTACCCAGGCCGCTATGGGGCAGATCGGTCAGGTCCACGGTCAGCATGTCCATGGACACGCGGCCGATCAGTTGGCTGCGCTGGCCGTCGATCAGCACGGGCGTGCCGTCAGGTGCTTGCCGGGGATAGCCATCGGCGTAGCCTATGGCTACCACTCCCACACGAGTCGGACGCCGGGTAATAAAGCGTGAGCCATAGCCAATGGGCTCGCCGGTTGGCAGCTCGCGTGTCGCAATGACTGTCGATTGCAGCTGCATGACTGGCTGCAGCTTGTCGGCATGGGTCTGGGGGAAATCGAATGGCGTGGCGCCGTAGAGCATGATGCCGGGACGCAGCCAGTCATTGTGCGCTTGCGGCCAGGCCAGAATACCCGATGAGTTGCACAGGCTTACAGGGCCTTGAAGGCCTGATGTTGCGCTGTGGAACGTCGTGATTTGCTCTTCGGTTCGGCCGGTTTCTGGCTCGTCCGCACGGGAAAAGTGGCTGATTTTGGTCAGGCTGGCGACCTGACTGCTCGCCTGTAGTTGCCGCCAGACCAGGGGGTATTGTTGCGGTGCAAAACCGACCCGATGCATTCCGCTATCCAGCTTGAGCCAGATATGCAATGGCTCAGCCAGCGTTGCGGCCAACAGATCCTCGACTTGCCACTGCTCATGCACCACCGCCCAGAGCTGATGCTCAACGATCAAGGGTAATTCATTGGCCTCGAACCAGCCCTCAAGCAACAGAATGGGTTGGGTGATGCCGCCTGCGCGCAGTTGCAGTGCTTCCTCTATGCAGGCAACGGCGAATGCATCGGCTTCGGGCGCCAGCGCCTGAGCACATTCCACCGCCCCGTGGCCGTACGCGTTGGCTTTGATCACCGCACAGGCGCGACTCCCTGACAGGCTCTTGGCGAGCCGGTAATTGTGGCGCAGGGCATCAAGGTCTATTACGGCATGGGCAGGTCGCATTGTCAGCTTCTTGTTGGCAAACGCGGGGCCGGCAAGCCCCGCCAAAGGCTTAGATTATCAGACTGGGGCACCTTTCGGGACAGCGGCAATGACTGACATTTCAACCAGAATCTCCGGCTCGCACAGCTTTGCTTCAACCGTGGCCCGAGCGGGTGCGGTGCCGTTGGATAACCATTGATCCCAGACGCTATTCATCGCAGCAAAGTCGGCGTCAATATCTTTCAGGTAAATGGTCACCGATAGAATGTGCGTCTTGTCCGTGCCTGCCTGCGCCAGCAGTTTCTCGATTTCGCTGAGGGTGCTTTGTGTCTGTTCGCCTGCGTCTTTCGCCAGATATTCATCCGCGGCGACCTGGCCCGCAAGGTACAGGGTATTTTGATGAATAACGATCTGGCTCATGCGTTGATCAGTGTGCAGACGCTGTATCGACATGTCGGCGAGTCTCCTTGGGGGTGGTGTAACGGGATAGCGTCAGACCTTCGGTGCTGATCGCAGGTTTGCGCTCGCTGACCAGGTCGGCAAGCAGCTGGCCAGAACCGCAGGACATGGTCCAGCCCAGTGTGCCATGTCCGCTGTTCAGATACAGATTGCGTCGTGAGGTAGCGCCGATAACGGGTGTGCCGTCGGGCGTCATCGGACGGAATCCAGTCCAGAAGGTCGCCTCTTCCAGTCGGCCACCCTCGGGGAACAGATCGTTGACGACCATTTCCAGCGTTGCCCGTCGCCGGGTCTGCAGGCTGGCGTCGAAACCGGTGAGCTCGGCCATGCCGCCGACACGAATGCGATCGTCAAAGCGTGTCATGGCGACCTTATAAGTCTCGTCCATCACGGTTGATACCGGTGCCATGGTATCCCTGGCCACCGGCAGGGTCAGTGAGTAGCCCTTGACTGGGTAAACCGGCAACTCGATACCCAGGGGTTTGAGCAACTGGGGCGTATAGCTGCCGAGCGCGAGCACATAACTGTCTGCGCGCATAATCGCGCGATCGGTCGCCACGCCGACGATGCGCTCGCCATCGTCAAGTAAACGCTGGATAGGGCAATCATAATGAAAGATAACGCCGAGCTCACGACACTTGTCGGCCAGGCGCGTGGTGAATAAATGACAATCCCCCGTCTCGTCGTTGGGCAGCAGCAGGCCGCCGACAATTTTCTGGGCGCTGGGCTTGAGTCCGGGTTCATGCGCGACGCAGCCAGCTCGATCAAGCAACTGATAGGGTACGCCGCAGTTTTCCAGTACCTGAATATCCTTGCTCACCGCGTCGAGCTGTTGCTGGGTGCGAAACAGCTGCAGTGTGCCTTGCTCGCGGTGTTCATAGGCCACACCCGTATCGCGGCGCAGTTCTACCAGGCAGTCGCGACTGTACTCTGCCAGACGCATCATGCGTCCCTTGTTCACGGTGTAGCGTGCCTGGGTGCAGTTGCTGAGCATCTGCATCATCCATCGGTACTGGTGCGGGTCGGCCGTGGGGCTGATGGCCAAGGGTGCGTGCTTGGCCAGCATCCACTTCAGGGCCTTGAGCGGGACGCCCGGAGCAGCCCAGGGCGACGAGTATCCAGGCGAGATCATACCGGCATTACCAAAGCTGGTTTCCAGGCCGGCGCCTGGCTGGCGATCAATCACGCTGACCTGATGGCCGGCGCGGGCCAGATACCAGGCACTGGTGACTCCGATGACCCCACTACCCAGAATCATGACGTGCATGCTCGACTCCCATGGTTACTACCAATAGAAAAAGAATTGTCGCGTTGGGCGATATTGCTATTCTAGTGCTAACCAAATGGTGTCTTGGTTTGAATAATTCGGAAATTGCAGGTTAAAAAACTGAATATTAAAAACTAAAAAGAGGTTTCAATTGAAAACACGTAGAGCATCGAGTCGCGAGCTGGACAAGATCGACCGACACATACTGCGGCTGCTGCAAGCGGAGGGACGCATGTCGTACGTAGAACTGGGTGAGCGGGTCGGATTATCTACCACGCCGTGCATGGAGCGGGTCAAAAGGCTGGAGCGGGAGAAGTTTATTCTCGGTTATGGCGCTCGCTTGAATCCGCAAAAACTGGAAGCCAGCCTATTGGTCTTTGTCGAAATCAGTCTCTCGTCGAAATCGGCGGATATTTTCGATGAGTTCCGCCGGGCGGCGACAAAATTACCCCATGTACTGGAATGCCATCTGGTGTCGGGGGACTTCGATTACCTGATCAAAGCGCGAATATCCGAAATGGCGTCCTATCGTACGTTGCTGGGCGATATTCTGCTCAAACTGCCCGGAGTGCGTGAATCGAAGAGCTACATCGTCATGGAGGAGATAAAGGAGAGCCTGGCGATCTCTGTACCTGAAGCTGAATAATGTTTATCCTTGTGTCAATTTTTATTTACACACTTTCGTCATATATCAAACGGATGCCGCTATGCTTGACCATTCGCCACAACAGACCCCTGCGCCATCCTGGTACCGCGCTACTGCCAACCTCGATCTGAGTTGTCCGCCACTTGCCGGCGCGATTGAAGCCGATGTATGCGTTGTGGGTGGTGGCTATACGGGTGTTAACACGGCAATAGAGCTGGCTGAGCGGGGGTTGAGCGTTGTATTGCTGGAAGCCAGCCATATTGGCTGGGGCGCCAGCGGGCGCAATGGTGGCCAACTGATTCGCGGTGTCGGTCATGGGCTCGAGCAGTTCACCAATGTTATCGGTGAAGCGGGTGTTCGCGAGATGAAGTTAATGGGGCTGGAAGCCGTGCAACTGGTCAAGCGTCGGGTAGAGCAGCATGGCATCGATTGCAATCTGGTCTGGGGCTATTGTGATCTAGCCAATAAAGCGCGGCACATGGACGATTTTCGCGCCGAAATGGAAGAGCTCCGATCACTCGGTTATTGCGCCGAGATGCGCCTGATCGATCCCCAGGATATTCGACAGGTAGTCGATTCGGATTTTTACCTCGGCGGCATGACCGACATGGGTTCCGGACATCTGCATCCACTCAATCTCCTGCTGGGCGAAGCCGCTGCAGCGCAACGTCTGGGTGTGCGATTGTGCGAGCAGTCCCGCGTTACCCGTATCGAGTACGGATCGCGAATCAAGGTGCATACCGACGGCGGCACCGTCAGCGCGGGGCAGTTAGTGCTTGCTGGCAACGCCTACCTGGGTAACCTACAACCGCAATTGAGTGGCAAGGTGCTGCCCGCCGGCAGTTACGTAATCGCCACCGAGCCGCTTGATGAAGAGCTGGCGCGCAGTCTTATCCCCCAGAATATGGCCCTCTGCGACCAGCGCGTGGCGCTGGACTATTACCGCCTCTCAGCGGATAACCGGCTTTTGTTCGGCGGCGCGTGCCATTACTCCGGGCGAGATCCGAAAGATATTGCCGGCTACATGGGCGCGAAGATGCGGCGGGTTTTTCCGCAGCTGGCCAAGGTCAAGATCGAATACCAGTGGGGCGGGATGATCGGCATAGGTGCCAACCGGCTGCCACAGGTAGGCAAACTTGCCGATCACCCCAACGTCTTTTACGCCCAGGCCTATGCTGGGCATGGCATCAATGCCACGCATCTGGCAGCCAAACTGCTCGGCGAAGCGATCACAGGCCAGGCCAGTCACGGTTTTGAGTTGTTCGATCGCGTACCACACATGACCTTTCCCGGGGGCAAGCATCTGCGCGCTCCGCTGCTGGCGTTGGGCATGATGTGGGCGCAGATGAAGGAAGTGTTCTGAGCGCATTTATCCGCTAGTTTGACCTCTTTGTCGCTGCGTTTTGCCTGCCTTTGGCCGATACATATAATAGGTGTTTAATTTCGCCGGCCGGCACTTGTCGCCGGGTTAATGGCCGCAGCGTTGGGAGCAGTCGATGAGTCACGGTTTTCTTGGGCACTTCATGCCTTCAGGATTGACCCTGCAATTGGAAATCCTGCAGGCGCGTACGCTTGCTTTCAGCGGTATCTGTTCAATAGTCGTGGCTCTGTACAGCGGTATCAAGTGGTGGCACCTGGGTAATGATGCCCTGGTCACGGGCTCTCTGGTATTGCTGTTGGGCATGCCGATGGTGTTGCTGGCGCTGCGCAGTGGTGTTGTTCCTGTTGCGCTTGCAGCCAATGGTGCGCTCGCTTTGGCGACCGCCTACAGCACTCAACTGATCTATCAGCTCGGTGGGCTGCAGTCAGCCCATATCATCTGGCCAGCAGTCATGATTGTGTTGGCCTATTTGCTCAGCGGTTATCGCAGCGCCGGTTTCTGGAGTCTGGTACAGCTGATCTTCGTTTTCTGGCTGATCTATCAGCAGCGCAGCGGCGCAGTCCTGCCGACGTTCGAGCTGAGTCCCCGCGATGCGATGGTCAACACCTATTCCGGTTTCCTACTGCCACTGCTGACCCTTTGGTTAGCACAGTGGTACACCCTTAAATTACGCCGCGAAGCACTCGAGGAAGCGCAGCAGGGTATTGTCGAGGCTCATGAGTTCGGGCGGCGTGCAGCGGGGCAGGAACAGCAGCTCACCGCCCTAGTAGATGAAGTGCGTACCAGTGCAGCCGACCTCCTGCAGATGGCTGATCAGTTACAACTCACGTTGCGTAATATTCGCGAGCGCTGCCAGAGTATCGATCGGGATGCTGGCCAGCAGGCCGATGCCATGCAGCAGCTCGATGAGGCGGTGCAACAAGTACTGCAGGAGGTTGATGAAACTCACCTGCAGATGCGGCAGCTCGAAGTGCAAACGGTCGATAGTACACGTCAGGTGCAGCGCTGCGCTGACAGCATGGGCGAGGCGGAAGTCAGCATGCTGGCAATTCAGCAGAGCAACAGGCATATAGCTGATGCGATGCAGCAGATCACGGCAATTGCAGATCAGACCAACCTGCTGGCGCTGAACGCGGCGATCGAAGCCGCCCGAGCCGGGGAACAAGGACGCGGTTTCGCAGTGGTTGCTGACGAGGTTCGCAGTCTGTCACAGCGCAGCAACAAAACGGCCGGTACGGTTCACAGTGTGCTCAACGAATCACGCGGTATTGTCGAAACCGGTGTTGCCGAGGTCTCGGGCGCGGGCGTGGCCATGCTCGAAAATGTCGAATGGACCATGAGCCTTTCTCGCAGTATTGGCTGTCAGCAGGCTTTGCTTGGTCAGGCCCATGACCGGTTGATAACGGTGCGCAGCCAGAGTGCTGAGCAGCGTGCCGCCAGTGAACGCCAGCGTCTGGCCAGTAGTGAACTGCTGGATGCCCAGGAAAACCTCAGCCAGCTTGGCAACAAACTCGGCGAGATTTCACAGTTATTGCACAGTCGGGTAAAAGGTTAGCTGGGTAGCTCATTTGAGCCCTTGCCTTGAGATAGACCTGACAAGGCCTGCACACGCCTGAAAATGGGTCCCCGCGTTCGCGAGGATGACGTTATTAGGCCGCACGGTACCAGGGGAAAATACGCAAGGTGTACCAAAACACCGTCATTACCACGCAAGCGGTAACCCATTTTGACTTTCACTAGGCCGGCACCGAGGGTCTTGTCGTTCGCCCGAAGGTTACTTCAGCCGCTGATATATCGTCATTCCCGCGCACGCGGGAAGCCATGTTGACCTTCGTTTAGTCAGCACTGGTGACTATTCCATCTCAGCGCTGAATATCGACCAGACCCCAGGGCAGTGTGCCGATCTTGCGCGGTTGACCGCTGAGATCGATCAGGTCACCGTTGGATGGCAGGAGCCCGCCGAGGCCCAGGGTGCGGCCAAAGAGCATATGAGCCTGTTGGTGATGGTGCTCACCATGCACCGGCAGCAGATATTTCGCTTTCAGCCAGCCATAAAGCTGACGGAGATCTTCCTGTGGAGGGTGACCTGAGGCATGGATGGGTGCCGTATCATCATCGATTACCGTCACGCCCTGCGCCTTCAGGCCGGCTTTGATGCGTGCGAGTGCCTCTTCGTTGCCTGGAATCAGACGTGAAGAGAACAGCACAGTATCCCCTGGATCAAGAGTGAGGTGCGGATGATTGCCGCCTGCCAGGCGTGCCAGGGCTGCGGCAGGTTCGCCCTGACTGCCAGTGCAAATCCATAGCTGTTGTTCACGTGGCAAATAACCGAGCTCCCACGGCGAGATAAATCCGGGGCGTGCTTGCAGATAGCGTTCTGCCCGGCCCGCAGCCTGCATGGTCACCAGGCTTCGACCCAGTAGCGCGGCATAACGACCGCCATCGAATGCAATGTCGGTTAGGCTTTGCAAGCGGGCGAGATTGCTGGCAAAGCAGGTGACGATCACCCGCTGCTTGCACGGCCGAATCGCATCCTGGAGGCCATTCTGCACCTCGGCCTCAGAACGGCTGGCGCCGGCGTTGGGTGCGTTGGTGGAATCGCCGATGATCACGTCCACGCCGAGACGACCCAGGCTTTGCAGCCGCCCCTGTGCGGTCAGCTCACCGATTAGAGGTTGCGGGTCGAGCTTCCAGTCGCCGCTGTGATACAACCGTTTGCCGGCGACATCCAACATGATGGCATTGGATTCCGGTATGGAATGGGTCACCGGGATCCACTCTGCCTGGAATGCACCGATGCCGATCGGCTCAAGGGGCTTGATCTCATGCAGGCGGGGCCACTGCTGCTTTGGGTCGAGCTTATTACGGATCAATCTAGCGGTGAACCGAGTGGCATACAGGGGACAATCCAGCTTTTGCCACAGATGTGCGATGGCGCCGATATGGTCCTCATGGCCATGGGTGATCAGCAGGGCAGAGAGTTTGATATCGTACTTGTCCAGTGCGGCGAGACTGGGCACTGAGACCTTGTTGTTGCCGCCTGGTGCGGCAGACAGTGCAAAGCCACAATCGACTGCGATCCACTCCCCGCCGGAGCCGAATAGATAGAAGTTGGCACCAAACATACCCGCCCCACCCAGCGCGAGGAAAAAGGGGCCGGTCTGGCGATGCAGCTGTTCAAAGGTGGGGTTGGACATCAATTTCTCCGGCGGATAAGAGGCCTCAGCTTAGCAGCCGGAAGTTATCGCATGCCAGCAGGCCTCAGCCTTCTGCGTGCAGGAATGCGTTCAGATGTTTGGCTACCTCTTCGGGCTGTTCTTCATGCACGAAATGTCCAGCTTCGACCTCCTTTACCTCGATCCGATCAAAGCAATTCTCGATGTTACGCAGGTAGGTCGGGATTATCACCGGATCCTTGTTGCCGTATATGTAGAGGCTGGGCATGGGCCAGACATGTTCAGTGAGTCCACCCCAGCGTTTGGCATCATTTTCAAATTCGCGGTAATAGTTTGCAGCAGCTCCGGCGGTACCGGGAATACGGTACATACGAATATATTCGGCGATCGAGTCTTCGGGTAAAGGCTTACCCCAGCCACCGAGAAAGAACCGTAACCAGGTCTCTTCGTTGCCCGGAATCATTGCTTCGGCGAGACCTGGCGCCTGCTGGAAATGTTGATACCAGTAGGCCTTGCTACCCTTGGCTTTGACCTGCTCGGCGACGGCCATGTTGCCCTTGAGATTGTTGATCAGGGCCATGTTCATGATCACCATCTTTTCTACTCGATGGGCCACAGCCAGCGCGACTTCCTGGGCGACCACCCCACCCCAGTCATGACCTATCAACTGAAACTGTTTGATACCCAAGTGGTCCAGCATGGCGACTACATCCTGCGCCAGCGCCTGCTTACTGTAGTGCGTCTGGCCGGCGGTGCGCTCGCTGTCACCAAGTCCGCGCAGGTCCGGCGCAATAACGCGCAGGCCCGGCTTCAAATGGCGAGCCATATGCTCCCAGGTATAGGAACACTCCGGCCAGCCATGAATCATTACCACTGGCGAGCCGCCGGCATCACCGCCCTCCCGATAGGTAAACTGACCGCGAGAGGTGTTGATATGCTGGGGTTCGATGAAAAACATGCTATTGCTCCTGAATGGCAAGTATCGGCTGACCTGAACAATGTAGCCTATTCACGTTTTTTCATCAGGCCTCTCTCCGGGAAGTCGCGGCACATTTACGTTTGGCTAATCAACTTACTAGCCTATAAACGCCATTAGATAATCCTATTTCATTTAATGTCCGCCACAGCCCAGACTCATTTCATTAAATCGCTATGAACACACCAAGGAAATATCATCATGTCCACAGAAGCAAAATGTCCCTTTTCCGGCGGCGGTGCAAAACTGGCTGAGCTGGGCAATAAAAATGCTGATTGGTGGCCCAATCAACTGAATCTAAAAATCCTGCACCAGCAGTCCGAGAAGTCGAACCCGATGGGTGCAGACTTCAACTACGCGGAAGAATTCAAAAGCCTCGACCTGCATGCCGTGATCGATGATCTGAGCGCGCTGATGACCGACTCCCAGGATTGGTGGCCAGCAGATTACGGTCATTATGGCCCGTTCTTCATCCGCATGGCCTGGCACAGCGCCGGTACCTATCGCATCTATGATGGTCGCGGTGGCAGCGGCTCGGGCTCACAACGCTTCGCACCACTGAACAGCTGGCCGGACAATGGCAATCTGGACAAGGCGCGTCGGTTGCTCTGGCCGATCAAGCAGAAATATGGGCGAAAGATTTCCTGGGCAGATCTGATTGTGCTTACCGGCAACGTCGCGCTGGAAACCATGGGCTTCAAGACCTTTGGGTTTGCTGGTGGGCGCGTGGATATATGGGAGCCTGAAGAAGATATTTCCTGGGGTCCGGAAAGAGAGTGGCTCGATGACAAGCGCTACACAGGTGATCGCGAACTGGCTAATCCCCTGGCTGCTGTTCAAATGGGTCTTATCTACGTCAATCCAGAGGGTCCAAACGGCACGCCGGATCCTCTTGGCTCGGCGCGCGACATTCGCGAGACCTTTGCCCGCATGGCCATGAACGACGAAGAAACTGTTGCATTGACTGCCGGTGGCCACACCTTTGGTAAGTGCCACGGTGCAGCTGATCCTGGGCAGTACACCGGTCCTGAGCCAGAAGCTGCGAGCGTTGAAGAACAAGGTTTCGGCTGGACCAACAGCTTTGGCAGTGGCAATGGTGGTGACACTATTACCAGTGGTCTGGAAGGCGCCTGGACGAATAATCCGATCCAGTGGGACAACGGTTATTTCGAGAACCTGTTTGGTTACGAGTGGGAGCTCACCAAGAGCCCGGCGGGTGCGCATCAATGGACGCCCACCGACCTTGCTGCGAAACAGACTGTGCCGTCCGCGCACGATTCGAGCAAGCGTGAAGCGCCAATGATGTCGACAGCAGATATGGCGATGCGCATGGATCCAGCCTACGAGAAAATCTCGCGCCGCTTTATGGCTAATCCACAGGAGTTTGCCGATGCCTTTGCCCGCGCCTGGTTCAAGCTGACGCACCGCGACATGGGCCCGGTTGTCCGGTATCTAGGCCCGCTGGTGCCCCAGGAAGAATTGATCTGGCAAGATCCGGTACCGGCGGTTGATCATCCCCTGGTCAATGAGCAGGACGTTGAGTCTTTGAAAAAGACTATTCTTGAATCTGGCCTGTCGGTTTCCGAGCTGGTTGCGACTGCCTGGGCGTCGGCCTCCACTTTTCGTGGCAGCGACATGCGCGGTGGTGCCAATGGTGCGCGGATCCGTCTTGCACCGCAGAAAGACTGGGAAGTGAACCAGCCTGAGCAATTGGGCCGAGTACTGGCAAAGCTGGAAGTGGTAGGCAAGGCATTTAATGAGGCCCAGTCCGGCGGCAAGAAAGTCTCGCTGGCCGATTTGATCGTGCTTGGCGGTACTGCTGCGGTTGAGGCGGCAGCACACAAAGCGGGTCATGCTGTGAAGGTACCCTTTACTCCTGGTCGCACAGACGCCTCGCAGGAGCAAACGGATACGGACTCCTTTGAGCCGCTGGAGCCAGTTGCTGACGGCTTTCGTAACTATACCCGAGAGGGATTTCAGGGTTCGGTCGCTGAGTGGCTGGTCGATAAAGCACAGTTGCTGTCCCTGAATGGTCCGGAGATGACTGTACTACTGGGTGGTCTGCGCTCGCTGGATGCGAATGTGGGTCAGTTGCAACACGGTGTCTTCACCAAGCGCCCCGGTACCTTGAGCAATGACTTCTTTGTCAATTTGCTGGACATGAGTACCAAATGGGAAAAGTCAGCTGCCTCTGCAGATGTAATGGAAGGACGGGACCGGGCGACCGGCGAGCTGAAGTGGACCGGTACCGTGGCTGATCTGGTGTTTGGTTCCAACTCGCAGTTGCGTGCACTTGCCGAGGTGTATGCCTCCAGTGATGCGCAACAGTTGTTCGTGCATGAGTTCGTTGCCGCCTGGACCAAGGTAATGAATCTGGACCGTTTCGACCTGGCATAATCTGCTATTAAAGGCCCCAGGGCCTGCACTATCCAGCCTCTGACCGTTGCGGAATTGACTGCATCGGTCAGAGGCTTTTTGCTTTCGGCAATGTACTGGAATTCGTCATAAGTAAACCGTCCTGCTGATACAGGGTTGAACCTGCCCACCTATCCAGATGGTCGTGCCCGCGCGCTCTACCCAGACTCTCCCCCGGCGGCCGATAGCCGTCCCCTGGCTCGACACATAACGTTCGGGTAGTTCACCCTCGGCAATCAACCACTGTGCCAGACTGGCATTCAGACTGCCGGTGACCGGGTCTTCTGCATACTCATCGCCCATGAAAGCACGGACCTCGACATCAGCCTCGGCCCGGAGCCCTGTCCATTTGCCCAATACGCCCACATTAAGCCCGGCCAGCGCAGAATAGTCAGGGCGTAACGCCAGCACTTCATCGCGTGTGGACAACATCACGGCGAACACATCCACCTGCTGAAACAAAAAGGGTACGGACATAGTGGTTACCTGGTCAGATCTGGGGTGGCGAATTATCGGCAGGCATGAGTCCGTTGGTCATATTGTCCGCTTCGCGCGCGAGCAGGATACGTTTGCGTTCAATACCCCAGCGGTAACCCGAAAGCGCACCGTCCTGGCGGACCACGCGATGACAGGGAATAGCGACGGCGATCCCATTGGCGGCACAGGCTCCGGCGACGGCGCGTGCGGAGGTTGGACGATCGATATGCAGGGCAACATCGGTATAGCTCATCGTCTGACCAGGCGGTATCGCCCGCAGTGCTTGCCATACCTGTTGTTGAAACGCGGTGCCGCGAATATCCAGGGGGAGGTCGAGATCGATGCCGGGGGTCTCCACCATTGCTATGACGCGTGCGATTTTACTTTTGTAGTCGGCCCCGGCATTGATCATAGACGCCGCCGGGAAGCGATCCTGCACGTTCTGTATCAGCTGAGCAGGCTCGTCGCCGAGAATAATACAGACCACACCCTTGATACTGGAAGCGACCAGAACTGCGCCAAGGGACGTATTGTCGACCGCAAAGTACAGCTTCTCACGGCTACATAGTGAGTCTTCAGGGGGTGTCGCAGGGCGATGAAAGGGGTGTTGGTTCACGGTGATTGCAACCCACTAAGCCCAATAAGAGATCCCGGAGCCTAAGCCGCCGGGATTGCTACAGGGGGCCGCAGTTCAGCGACCCACGACTTTTTCTGCTTCTTCTACAGGAGTGTGTCTTACATCCTGACCCTTGACCATAAAGATCACATTTTCAGCGATATTACAGGCATGATCGCCGACTCGCTCCAGCGAGCGCAAAATCCACATGACTGACATGCAGCGGGATATGTTTCGGGTATCTTCCATCATGAAGGTCAGCAGACTGCGAGTGGCAGCCTGATACTCTTCGTCGACGCGCTTGTCTTCCTTCATGATCCGCAGGGCCTGGGTAGAGTCTAGCCGAGCGAAGGCATCCAGGGCGTCGCGTAACATGCTGATGACGTGATCACCGATGTGTCGGACTTCCAGGTAGCCCCGTGGCGCTTGTCCTTCCTCGGATAGTTTGATGGCGAATTTGGCGATTTTCTTCGCCTCATCACCTACCCGCTCCAGGTCAGCAACCATCTTGATAACGGAAATAATCAGGCGCAAATCCCGTGCGGTAGGCTGGCGGCGAGCGATAATCAGCGTTGCCTCCTCATCTATGTCCATTTCCATCCGGTCTACTTTTTTATCACTGGCACGCACTTCTTCAGCCAGCTGGCCATCGTTGTTGATCAGCGCCTGGATAGCGCGCTCAACCTGCGATTCGACCATGCCGCCCATTTTCAGGAACTCGGTTTTCAGATCCATCAGCTCATCATTGAACTTGTTGGAAATGTGATCGCCGTACACCTCATGTTGTTTATCTGTCATCACGCTTCTCCAGTGTCCAATAATCCAGGGTTAGCCAAAGCGCCCAGTAATATACGATTCGGTAAGGTCGTGCTCCGGTGAAGTGAAAACCTTTGTGGTTTCGTTGACTTCCACCAGATGCCCCAAATGGAAGTAGGCTGTGCGGTGGGATACGCGCGCTGCCTGCTGCATGGAGTGGGTGACGATAACGATTGTGTAGCTTTCCGACATCTCGGCGATCAGCTCCTCCACCTTGGCGGTGGCGATAGGGTCCAGTGCCGAGCAGGGCTCATCCATCAGAATGACCTCTGGGCTTACGGCGATGGCCCGGGCAATACACAGACGCTGCTGCTGACCGCCGGACATACCTGTAGCCATTGCATCCAGACGATCCTTGGCTTCATTCCACAGGCCAGCCTTGCGCAAGCTGTTTTCGACGATCTCATCCAGGTCCGATTTACGATTCGCCAGGCCGTGGATTCGTGGACCATAGGCGACATTGTCATAAATGGATTTAGGAAACGGATTGGGCTTCTGGAACACCATGCCGACTCGCGCACGCAGCTCCACTACATCATTCTTGGAATGATAAATGTCTTCGCCATCGAGCATCAGCTCGCCTTTGACCCGGCAGATGTCGATGCTGTCGTTCATGCGGTTCAGGCAACGTAAAAAAGTCGACTTGCCGCACCCCGATGGACCGATAAAGGAAATTACCTCGTTACGCGCGATATCCAGGCTAATATTTTTGATCGCGCGATCTTCCCCGTAAAACACTTCGACATTGCGAAGCTTGAATTTGGGGTCTTTCGACAAGGGCTTGCCAACCGTTTTGCCTTCTTCGACATGGATACTTTCGCGTGTCGTTTCGACTACCGGATCTTGAACTGGGATAACGGTTTCTTTGCGCATTCCAGCCTCACTGGTAATGGTTTGATTAATACTCATAGATATCTCCTTTACCACCGGCGTTCAAGACGTTTACGTAACCAGATAGCCAATGCGTTCATACTGATCATGAAAGTAAGCAGAACCATGATGCCGGCCGAGGCCAGTTCTACAAATCCCTGTTCCGAGCTGCTTGCCCACAAATAAATCTGTACCGGAAGAACGGTCGCGGAATCAAAAAAGCCATCCGGTACATCGACAATGAAAGCAACCATGCCGATTAACAGCAGTGGTGCTGTTTCGCCCAGCGCTTGCGCCATGCCGATAATCGATCCGGTCAACATGCCCGGCATCGCCAGCGGTATCACATGGTGCAAAACCACCTGCATCTTAGACGCGCCGATGCCTTCTGCGGCCTCGCGAATGGAGGGCGGCACGCTCTTGATTGCCGCTCGGCTGGAAATGATGATCGTTGGCAATGTCATCAAAGCCAGTACTAGCCCTCCCACTACCGGCACTGAGCGCGGCATACCGAACAGGCTGATAAATACGGCCAGACCAAGCAGGCCAAAGATGATGGAAGGCACGGCGGCCAGATTGTTGATGTTCACTTCGATAAAATCGGTGAGTTTGTTTTGTGGGGCGAACTCTTCAAGGTATACCGCTGCTGCAATTCCCATGGGGAAAGAGATCACCAGGGTAACCAGCATGGTCAACAGGGAGCCAACAATGGCCCCCAGAATGCCAGCATTGCCAGGATTACGGGAGTCGCCCCCACTGAACAGGGTGTCGTTGAAGCTGGTGCCGATAACCCCTTTTTCCATCAGCTGATCGACCCACTGTTGTTGTCGCTCCGATAGCCGGACACTGTAGCGGGGGTTGTCAGCATGTTTGACGTAAACCGACACCTGATCGTCTGCCTGGAAGACAAAGGTCTCGGTGGTGTTGAGTAGCTCCGGGTTGGCCCGCAGCCGATCACTGACATCATTGGCGGCAAAACTGCCTACGAGTTTAGCGAGTTCCCGCCTTTGTGCTGCACTCTCAACGCCGGGCACTTGCTCCTGCAGTGCGGTGATGATGGGTGCTGAAAAGTCAGCCATCGAGCGTTGATCTGCGTCGGTTGGGTCGGTCAGGTACATCTGCTCGGAGTCCAATCGAACATCAAGGGTGACCGTGGTTTTGATGAAACCGGTATGGCCCTTGTTGATGATGTCCGCAAACAGAATGAACAGCGATGCCAGCGCAATAAAAATCGCCACCATGCCGTAAACGCGAAATCGGCGTTCCTTACGATAGCGCTTCTTCAGTGATTGGCGGACGCGCTCCGCCTGAGAACGTTGATCAGTCATACTGTTCCCTATATTTACGAACGATTTTGAGGGCTACCACGTTGAGTGCGAGGGTGACGATAAAGAGCAGTGCGCCCAAGGCAAAGGCTGAGAGGGTCTTGGCACTGTCAAACTCCTGGTCACCCACCAGCAGGGTAGCAATCTGCACCGTTACCGTAGTCACGGAATCCAGCGGGTTGGCGGTGAGATTGGCCGCCAGACCTGCTGCCATCACCACAATCATGGTTTCACCGATAGCGCGGGATGCTGCGAGCAGAATCCCGCCGATAATGCCGGGTAACGCTGCCGGGAAAATGACCTTCTTCATGGTTTCGGACTGGGTCGCACCCAGGGCCAACGAACCGTCACGCATCGCCTGAGGCACTGCGTTGATCACATCGTCTGACAGGGACGAGACAAAAGGGATAATCATGATACCCATCACCAGTCCTGCCGCCAGCGCACTTTGTGACGAGGCTTCAAGGCCAACCATACTAGCCAGATCGCGAATGAAGGGTGCCACCGTGAGAGCGGCAAAAAAGCCGTAAACCACTGTCGGTACGCCCGCGAGCATTTCCATTAGCGGCTTGATGACTGAGCGTGCTCGCTTGCTGGCGTATTCAGACAGATATACGGCAGAAAGCAGACCGGTGGGTACGGCTACCAGCAGTGCTATGGCCGAGATCAACAAGGTGCCGGTAAAGAGCGGGATAACGCCAAAAGCGCCCTCTGAACCGATCTGATCGATCCGCAATGCAGTTTGCGGGCTCCATGTTGTGCTGAACAAAAAGTCAGTAATGGGGACTCTTTCAAAAAATCGCAGGGTCTCGAAAATGACCGAGAAGACAATTCCCGCGGTAGTCAGTACTGCGACTGCAGCGCACAGGAAGAAAATCCAGCGCAGGGTTCTTTCAACGTTTTCCCTGGCATTGATATGTGGCACTACACGGGTCCAGGCAAAGGCGGCGCCCAATACGGCGATAAGCACCACCAGCACAGCCTTGAAATTACCACTTCGATCCTGCAAAGCCTCCAGTACGCTGGCGGCGGCGGCAATATGTGCGGGCACGTTATCAGCGTTCAGTTTGCCAGTGGCCACGTTGCTGATCTGCGACAGTATGAGGCTGGCTCTACCGGCAGATTCGGGAATGACCTCCGCCGGCATCGATGCGATGACCATGCCCTGAATGACCTTGCCTTCAAAGGCAGCCCAGACGGCCAGCACGATGAGCGCGGGTATCGCGCACCACAGGGCTGCACGCGCCGCATAATAAAAAGGCAAAGCTTTGAGATTTCGGATGCCGCCAAGCGGCTGGGCTACTGCCCTGGAGCGCATAAGTGCCAGGCTGTAGGCAACAGGGGTAAGCACCAAAATCAGCAGTAAAAGATGGGCCGTTTGCATAACAGTCTCTGTGTTGATGGCGTAATGTGGTTAGCTACGGCGTGTAGTTTGCCAGCTTGCGGAGCAAAAATAATCACGCAAACGCAATAAAAGAACGCGAGCTAGGTAGCCCGCGTTCTCTTGTGTCATCCCTGACCTGTTCAGCAGAAGCTTACAACTCATTACCGGTCATCGGCTTCAACTCTTTGACTGCCTTGGCGACGGTCATGCGGGTTTCGCGCAGATTCGGAATCAGGCCGACGTCAACCAGATAGCCGTTGTCACCCCAAGCGCCTTCGCTGGTGAACTCGGAAACGTACTCCTGGATACCTGGAATAACACCTACGTGAGCGTTCTTGACGTAAAAGAACAGTGAGCGGGCTACCGGATACTCTTCGCTGGAAATCGTCTCAGGCGTTGGCGTGACACCGTCTACTGTGACAGCGTGTATTTGACCTTCGTTTTCCATCAAAAAGCTGTAGCCGAAGATACCCAGAGTACTCTTGTCCTGCGCCAGACGCTGAACGATCAGGTTATCGTTTTCACCGGCCTCAACGAAGGGGCCATCTTCACGCATGCTGTGACAAGCGCTCTTGAAAGCGTCTTCTTCCATTGCTTTGATAAAGCTGAAGCCTTTGCAGCCGCCTTCCATCGCAATTTCAACAAAGGCGTCACGGGTACCGGACGTCGGGGGTGGCCCCATGACGTTGATAGCCATGTTTGGCAAGCTGGAATCGATATCGCTCCACTTCATATAGGGGTTGGCAATCAGCTTGTCGCCGCCCTTTGGATCTGGAACGTTTTTGGCCAGAGCCAGATAGACCTGCTCCAGACTCAAATTCATTTTGTCTGTTTCGTTGGACTGGGCGATAACAATACCGTCAGCTCCGATACGGACTTCAGTGATGTCTTTTACGCCGTTGGCCTGACAGCTATCAAATTCGCTTTTTTTCATACGGCGTGAAGAGTTGGTGATATCCGGATGCTGTGTACCAACACCCTGACAGAACAGCTGCAAACCACCGCCGGAACCGGTGGATTCCAGCTTCGGTGTAGGAAAGTCGGTGTTACGACCAAATCGCTCGGCAACAACGGTTGCGAAGGGATAAACAGTGGATGAGCCAACGATGTTGATGGTATCGCGAGCCATGGCCGGGGCTGATACAGCAGCAATGCTAACCGCTAGTGCTGCAGTGGTAAGAGCTGTCTTCAATTTCATCACATGTGTCTCCATTTATACGTTATGTACCGGATTTGTTTCGCCGATGGAAGAACAGTAATGGGTCAGTGTGACAGCTTTGTTACGGTGACAGAAATAGTTGCTCGGTGTTCAAGGTGGGTTGCTCTTAACCAAAGAACCAATAGCAAACGCCAATCGCTGTCAGCATGCCGGCGACATCGGCCAGTAGTGCGCAGCCCAGACCGTGCCGAATTCGCGTAATACCAACCGCGCCAAAGTACACCGCGATCACATAAAAAGTGGTTTCCGTGCTGCCCTGAAAGGTCGCCGCCAGTAGCCCCGGAAAGCTGTCGACGCCGAAGGTATCCATGGTTTCGATCATCATGGCCCGCGCACCACTGCCAGACAGGGGTTTGATGAACGCGGTCGGTAGGGCATCTATGAAGCGGGCATCCCAGCCCATACCCTCCACTGCCCAGCGAACGCCGTCGAGCCCAGCATCGAGCACGCCGCTGGCGCGCAGGGCGCCGACCGCAACCAGCATGGCTACCAGGTAGGGTAAAAGTGAAATGGTAAAGCTGAAGCCCTCTTTGGCGCCTTCAATGAAGGTGTCGTATACATTGACCTTGCGCAGCGCGCCAATGAGCAGAAAAGCGATAACGATTCCGAATAGCGTCAGATTGCCGACCAGGCTCGACGTGGCAGCCAGCGCCTGCGCAGACATGCCTGCCAGCGCCGCCAACAACAGACCCAGAGCAAGTGCGCCGCCGATCAGATAAGCCAGCACCACGGGATGCCAGAGCTTCAGACGCTGCATCAGTGCCACGCTCAACAGACCAACAAGACTCGATGCGGAGGTAGCGAGAAGAATTGGCAGAAATACCGAGGTAGGTTCTGCGGCGCCCTGTTGCGCTCGATACATGAAGATGGTGACGGGCAACAATGTCAGCGAAGAAGCATTGAGTACCAGAAACAGGATCTGCGCATTGCTTGCTGTGGTTGTGCTGGGATTGAGACTTTGCAGTGAGTGCATGGCCTTGATCCCGATCGGCGTGGCAGCATTGTCCAGACCGAGAATGTTGGCAGCAAAGTTCATGCTGATATGTCCGAGCGCCGGGTGTCCGCTGGGTACTTCGGGCATCAATCGACTGAACAATGGATCCAGCACGCGGGCCAGCACGCGAATCAGGCCAGCTTTTTCGGCAATGGCGAGAAAGCCCAGCCATAACGTCATGGTACCCACTAGAACGAGAATAATCTCGACGCTGAGGCGGGCCATATCAAACAGTGACGCGACCACGCGACTGAATACCTCAGCATCGCCCATCCCCAGCCATTGCCAAAGCGCTGCGGCGAAAGAGACAAGGAAAAAGCTCAGCCAGATTCCGTTAAGCATAGGGCGGTAAGCTCTTGTTCATGGGCTGACACAGGGAGGCAGAGTTGACTCGGACACTTTGGCTAAGGTGTGAAAGTGGGGGGTGCACCATAAGGACGAATCAGTTGACGCAGGAACCATGGCAGCCAGAATTGCTGCTGTTTCCGGATCCGGCAGACCATCATGAGTAGCGGATCGAAAACGCATCTGAAATGCTGCAATTACATTCTGTGTTGCTTTGGCCTGATCTGCTGGAGCGGCCGAGGGCTTGGGTTCAAGACTATAGCCAAACTCCTGCAGCGCCATCTGAAACCACTGCAGAGGGGGGGTGTGTTGGCCCAACGCTTTTCTTTGTCGGTCCACCTCGACGGGATCGGGCCAGATGGCGACACCCGCCTCCGCCAGCCGGTACCAGGGGAACAGGGGGCCGGGATCGACCTTGCGCTGGGGTGCAATGTCACTGTGACCAAGGACCCGATCCGGACTCAGTTGATGGCGTTGCAATATGTCGCGTAAAAGCGGTATCAGCGCGTCGATCTGCTCTTCCGGCCAGGGGTGCCAGATACGTCCTGCTGGACTGTCGGTATAGCCCGGATGCACGATCTCGATGCCGATGGTCGAGGCATTCAGCCAGGTTCGCCCCTGCCAGTTGCTCTCGCCCGCATGCCAGGCACGACGTGATTCTGGTACCAATTGGTAGATGGTGGGCGGCGCCTCGCCAATCAGATAGTGACTGCTGACATCGCCCAGCGTCAGGTGATGTAGCGAGCGGGCGAGACCGGAAGAGGTGTAATGAATAATGACATACTGCACGCGGCTGTCATGGTTGAGCGAGGTATAACGGGTATCGACTACCGGCACTTGGGCGCAACCGGCTAGCAGTAAGCCGATTGCGAGCATTGTCAGAAGTGTTTTAACCATGTAACTCTCACTCCAGACGTTCGACCATCTTGGCTGTTGCAGTGGAGCGTAGCCTAGCATGCCAGTGATGACTGGGTGATATATTACTCTGCCTGCTTGACCTGATTGCGGCCGTCGCCCTTGGCGCGATACATCGCCTGATCGGCCCGCTCAAACACCTGATCTAATGTGTCATCCTGGCGGAAATCGGTAAAACCGATCGAGATCGTGATGGTGACGCGTTCATTCTTGAAGTGAAACGGACTGTTTTCAATGCCGGCGCGTAGCTCTTCAAGTACGGTAGCGGCTTTTTCCACGGCAGTGCCAGGCATGAGAATAACAAACTCCTCACCGCCAAAACGACCAATGAAATCAGACTTGCGCAGGCGCCGGGACAGCTGCTGGGCGATCAGTCTCAGCACCTTGTCCCCGGAGAGGTGCCCAAACTGATCATTCACCCGCTTGAAATGGTCAACATCGAGCACTACCAGCAGCAGCTCACCACCGTAACGCTGCCAGCGCTCGTATTCCTCTTCCATGCGCTTTTCCAGGCCCGCTCGGTTGGGCAGGCCGGTCAAGGTGTCTATTAGTGCGCGTTCGCGTTGCTCTTCCAGATGATTGCGGAAGGTGGTTGCCTCGATTTCCATTACCTGGATGCGATCAGTCATTGACTTCAGCTGTCCAGCCACCTGTTCTTCACGGTCAGTGTGGAGGCAGCGTGATTCTTCGACATTCACTAGTAACGCATTAAGCTTGGTTTCGACATTGGCCTTGAGGGCCTCCAGATTGGTGGCATTGCTCACGTCGCTATGCAGGCCTTTCACCTGATCACGAATCGTTCCTTCCAGTGCCTTGCCCGCCTCAAGCGAACCGGTATACGCCACGTGAGCCTGTTCGAGATTGCCATGGAACTGTGCCAACCGGCTGTTGAGTTGTTGCAGGTACAGTTCAAAGTCCTGTTGACGGCTTTGCTGCGCACCCAGAACCAGTGTTGACAGATCATCCAATGCGGCGGCCAGCTCGTACCAGTTGAGCCCTCTGGAGATGCGTTCACGTAACTGGTCGGCCTGCAGACGCTGTTTGTCCAGTATCTGCAGCTGAGTTAGGACGTTGATTAATATTGTCTCGATATGGGCCGCAGCCTGGGAATAGTTTTTTTCCTCCCCGCTCAGATTACCAACAACCGAAGCGCCTTCAGCGCACTGCTCGTCGTCTTCGGTTTGCTCTCGCGCCCACTCAATGTCGGGGATCAGGGCGTCGTGGCCCACAATGTCGGCCGCTGGCGCCTCGGGCTCAGAAAGCCCATCTGTTATAGCCGGTTCGAGTAGCTCAGGAGTCTTTTCCGCCGAGGCGCTCGCGGGTTTGAAAAGACGCGCAAGAAATCCACCAGAGCCATCCGTAGCGGGCGCTTTCAATACATCCGCCTGTGCACTGACAATATCGGCAATCAAGGTCTGAATACTTGATGTGTATTCGATAGGCGTATCGATTCGACGGGCGAGCTGTTTTAGTGTGGCGTTGATGTCGCTGGGTAAAATACGCTGCTGAAGCTGGCGTACGAGCATTCGCAGTGAGGCGCCTATCTGGCGCAGGCGTTCTTCGCGAGCGTTGTCGGCAGCCAGGACCGCACGTTCAAGGTCGGGCATCAGCTCGGTCAGCAGGTGGGGAGGTGCGTCGCTGCGTAGGGCGTTACGTAACTCTTTCAGACGCTTGTCGAGCAATGGGTCCAGGCCGTCGGCGGCGATACTTACCCTGACTAGTGCACGTTTGAGCAATTCCGGCTCGAAGGAAGACTCGGCGGCTGATGCTTTATCTGCGCTGCCAGTCGTCCGGACGATATTGTGGGAATCGGTCATGAGTGCTCCAGCACACGGGTTAGCAAAAGATTATATTGAAAGGCGGGCTGTGGCTAGGATCCGTTCAGGTAGGTTGCGAGCCCTTTTTGATTTTTGCCGCGCACAGTTCCGGGGGAAGGCGAATGTGCATCGCTACCGGTAGGTGGTCCGAGATGGGTTGAGCGAGTACATCAACCTGCTCGATGCTGAGGCTGGGACTGATCAGTATATGATCCAATACGCGCGCAGGCTTCCAGCTGGGATAGGTCCCAGGGAGGCTTGCAGTATGCAACTGGCTACCTTTAAGCGGGGAATGTTCGAGCAAATCTTCTGCGTGGGTGTTCATATCGCCCATCAGCACGACATGCTTGTGGTCAGCGATACGCTCGCGGATATAGGCAAGCTGATTTGCCCTGCCGCGTGTACTCAGGGCCAGATGCATCATCACTACCAGCAGGGAATTCTGACCCTCACCAAAACTGGTCAGAATCGCACCCCGCCCAGGCAGAATGCCAGGCAATTTGTGGTCTTCAAGATAGTCTGGAGCGAAGCGACTGAGCAAGCCATTGGAATGCTGGGCAAAACGACCAAGATTACGATTGAGCTGCTGATACCAGTAAGGAAACTGGCCTTCCCGGGCCAGATGTTCGACCTGGTTGAGATAGCCTGAGCGCAGGCTTCCGCCATCGACCTCCTGCAGAGCGACCAGATCAAAATCACTGAGCACCCGTCCGATTTGACCAAGGGTGTTATGCCGGCCAGCTGCCGGCAGCAGATGCTGCCAACTGCGAGTCAGGTAATGTTGATACTTCTGGGTATTGATCCCTACCTGAATATTGAAGCTCAGGAGCTTGAGGACGTCAGGCAGCGGGTCCCCGTGGGCAGTGCACAGCTCATTTGTCTGCAAATTCCCCGGCAACATCTGTCCGTGCAGGGAGCGCCGACGGGGAGAATTTCCGGACTTGGCCATGGGCTGGTCTCAGAGGGCCTGACGTTCGCGAGCAATAAGGAATTCGGCGACTTCAAGCATGTTATCAAAGCCACCAACCATGCCGCCTTCGATGCGGTACTTGCCATTAACAATCAGTGTTGGGACGCCCGTTGCACGATAGGCTTTTGCCAGACGTCCAGCCTCTGACAGCTTGCTGCGTACCCCGAAAGAGGACCATGCTTTCTCGAATTGTTCTTCAGTGATGCCGTAGGGTTCGAGAAATTTGATCATCTCTGCTTCGCTGGCCAGACGCTGTTTTTCGATATGAATGGCGTTGAAAATGGCCTTGTGGGTCTCTTCCAGCTTACCGAGGCTCTGGACGGTATAGAACAGTTGGGCGTGAGTATTCCAAGTGCCGCCGAACAGCGCAGGCACCTCGCGGAAAGAGACGTCGTCCGCCAATCCCTTCTTCCACTCCTCAAGTACAGGCTCAAACTGGAAGCAATGACCGCAGCCGTACCAGAAAAGCTCGGCTACCTCGATCTTGTTTGGGTCCTGGGTCGCGGCGGGTGAAGCCAGTTCAATGTAGTGTTCGCCTGCTTTGAAGTTAGCTGGCGCGCCTGCTTCCTGAGCCTGAAGCAACGTAAAGCTACTCATTAACCAGATCAGCCCTGCTGTCATTAATATGCGCATGTTTAATTCCCTGTGTTGTTTGTCATGATGCCGACTTCAATGGGACAGGTCGGTACCTGAAAGGTTCATCGATTGGGGTTCTGCACTTGGCTTTCTACTAAACAACAAAAAGGGTGACCTAAGCCACCCTTCAAGTGAAGTCCACAGACATGCCCGGCAATATAATCAGGTTACCGCAGGCCCTGAATATAACTGGAAACTGCCTCGATATCGCGATTGCTCAGGCGGCCGGCAATAGTGCGCATAATCATGGCGTCGCCATCATTGTTACGCACGCCTTCGCGGAAATTGGTCAGCTGCGTTGTGATGTATTCCGCATGCTGCCCGGCAAGACGCGGGAAACCTGCAGGATCGTTACCCTTGCCGGTAGGCGAATGACATCCGGTACAGGCTGGTAGACCGGTTGCCAGATCACCGCCACGGTAGATCTCCTGGCCGCGGACAGCCAGATCGGCATCAGCGACGCCCATTGACGGTACTTGAGCATCATAATAAGCAGCGATGTCACGCAGGTCCTGCTCATTCAATGGGTCAAGGATCCCTGTCATCTGTACGATGACGCGGCGCCCTTCCTTGACATCCATCAGCTGCTTATACAGGTACTTTTCGCCCAAAGCGGCGAGCTTGGGGAAGCTGGGCATGACGCTGTTGCCATTACCGCCGTGGCAAGCGGCGCATGTAGCGACCTTGCCTGCACCGGCTTCAGCGTCACCCTGAGCTGCATGGGCCGCACCGGCCATACCGAGGGTCAACACCAGACTAATGAGTAATTTATTCATCGGCTAATCCAATTACGGCTGAAAGAGGGGCAAATCTGACCTTCCGGCTTTATCGCCGTGTTATGCCGGACAGCTTGCCTCGTTTATCCCGAACGTGACATCAGAGCAACGCAGCGGAACCTGATGTCCCATGCTATCCGTCGCCTTGAAGCGACGCAATGTCTAGAATGTCGCAGTAAGCTTTCGCGATATAAAACCGCAGCAGTATATACTAAGGTGACGCCCAAGGTGAATGTCATCAGCCAATCGACAGTAGCATAACGGATCTTCTCATGCCCTCAGCAACACCCCTTGTATCCCTCTGCCAGCAAGCCACTTTTATCAAAAGCGCCAGCCAGGTCGAACAGTGCCCCCTCGACCGTGGTTACGAGGTCGCTTTTGCCGGACGCTCGAACGCGGGCAAGTCGAGCGCACTGAATACGCTGACCCATGCCCGCTTGGCCCGGACCTCGAAGACTCCCGGTCGTACTCAGCTGATCAACTTTTTTGGCTTGGATGAACAGCGGCGGTTGGTCGATTTGCCCGGTTACGGCTACGCGAAGGTTCCGTTAGCGCTGAAAGAACACTGGAAGGAACACCTCGACGCCTACCTTACGGGTCGGGAGTCGCTGGCCGGACTGGTATTGGTGATGGATATTCGTCATCCGCTGTCGGACTTTGATCGGATGATGCTTGAGTGGAGCGATGTAACCGGTCTGCCGGCCCATATTCTGCTCAGCAAGGCCGACAAGCTAGCCTACGGAGCGGCCAAGAACGTGCTGTTGAAGGTGCAGACTATCGTGCGCAAGGAATATGGCAACCGAGCCACTGTGCAGCTGTTTTCAGCACCCAAGCGTCAGGGTCTGGAGGAAGCCTACGAGATACTGGAAAGCTGGCTCTTTACCGACGAAGATGAAGATGAGGAGGAATCAGTGCCGGGCAATAACGACGCATAATTTTCGGGGCTGAATGACAGACAAAAAAAACTCCGGACCTCATATGGGGAGGGAAGATCCGGAGTTCAAGAATCGGGCTGTGCTAGGAAATATTCGCCCGACATTCTGCCAACACTAAATCACATCTAGAAAGATGAAAGGCTTGACTGGCCATTCATATAGTACGACCTAGCATCACTTGGTTAAGTTCAAAGCTTTGATGGGAAAAGAGGATTTATTTTTCATCAGTGCGCTTCGTCCCAGTTATTGCCTACGCCAACGTCAACCACGAGCGGTACATCTAACTCGGCTGCATCGGCCATATGCTGCTTTAGCCCCGCGCTTACTTGCTCAACAAGATCCTGTCTGACTTCCAGAACCAGTTCGTCGTGTACTTGCATGACCACACGGGCGTCGAGACCCGTCTCCGTCAGCCACTGCTCTACGCTGACCATTGCCCGTTTGATAATGTCCGCAGCGGTCCCTTGCATCGGCGCGTTGATCGCGGTGCGTTCGGCACCCTTGCGCATGGCCTGGTTCTTGGCATGGATTTCCGGTAGATACAGGCGACGACCGAACAGTGTTTCGACATAGCCTTGTTCGCCAGCCTGGGCCCGGGTGCGCTCCATGTAGTCAAGCACGCCTGGGTAGCGGCTGAAATAGCGGTCGATATACGCCTGAGCCTGCTTGCGGTCGACATCGATTTGCTTGGCCAGGCCAAAGGCACTCATACCGTAAATGAGACCAAAATTGATGGCCTTGGCGCTGCGCCGCTGATCCATCGAGACGGCGTCAAGCTCGACGCCGAATACCTCGGCCGCCGTTGCCTTGTGCACATCCAGCCCATTTTTAAAGGCATGCAACAGGCCTTCGTCCTTGGCCAGGTGAGCCATAATGCGTAGCTCGATCTGCGAGTAGTCGGCGGCCATCAGCTTGTAACCCTGGGGCGCAATGAAAGCCTGACGAATACGGCGACCTTCCGCGCTGCGGATAGGTATATTCTGCAGGTTCGGATCCGACGAGGAGAGTCGGCCGGTGGCCGTGACGGCCTGATGGTACGAGGTATGAATGCGCCCTGTACGGGCATTGATCTGCTCGGGCAACCGATCAGTATAGGTGCTTTTCAGCTTGCTCACCGTTCGGTATTGCATGATGACCTGTGGCAGCGGGTAGCCCTGCTCAGCGAGCTCAGCAAGGACCGCTTCGGCGGTGGAAGCCTGGCCTTTGGCTGTTTTGGATATGACTGGGATCCCCTGTTTTTCGTAGAGGATAACGCCCAGCTGTTTTGGTGATCCAAGATTGAATTCCTCCCCGGCCAGTTCGAACGCCTGACGCTCCAGCGTGACCATTTTCTCACCCAGTTCCAGGCTCTGGATCCCCAGTAGATGTGCATCAACCAGCGTGCCGCAACGTTCTATGCCGGCCAGTACCGGTACCAGGGGCATCTCGATATCCTGCAACACGCTGGCTAGAGTGGGTTGGTCAGCCAGTTTGGCCCAGAGTGTCTGGTGCAGACGCAAGGTGACGTCGGCATCCTCGGCAGCATAGGGAGCGGCCTGTTCAAGGGCTATCTGATCGAAGGTCAGCTGCTTGGCGCCCTTGCCCGCGATGTCCTCAAAGCGCGTCGTCCCATGGCCCAGGTATTTCAGCGCCAGGCTATCCATGTCGTGACGGGTCGCGGTGGAGTCCAGTACATAAGACTCGAGCATGGTGTCGAATGCGACACCATGAACGCGGATGTCGTAGTGGGCCAATACGTTGATGTCATACTTGGCGTGCTGCGCGACCTTGGGCTTGTTGGCGTCTTCCAGCAGCGGTTTGAGAGCGGCCAGTACTCGGTTAAAATCGAGCTGTTCGGGCACACCCATGTAGCTGTGCCGCAGGGGGATATAAGCGGCTTCGTATGGGCTCACGGCTAGCGAGATCCCCACCAGCTCGGCGAGTTGGGCGTGGACGCTGGTGGTTTCAGTGTCGAAAGCGAACAGGGGTGCGTTGTTTAATTTGTCTAGCCAGCGCTCAAAGTCGTCCCAGGCAAGAATGGTTTCGTAGCGAGGCTCAACCTGCTCTATATGCTCTGGTACCGTACGTGCCATGCCGGCGGCCTTGTCTTCCCGGAGCAAATCGTCGATCCAGCTCTTGAATTCCAACTCCCGATACAGTTCAGCCAGAACTTGTCGGTCGGGCTCGCGGGGCATCAGCTCGTCGGCGCGCAGTTCCAGCTCGACATCGATTTTGATGGTTGCCAGCTGGTAGGAGAGGTAAGCCATCTCCCGATGCTCCAGTAGCTTTTCCGGCAGCTTTTTCGCACCGCGGATAGGCAGTTCGGGCACCTTGTCGAGGTTGGCATAGATCAGATCAAGTCCACCGCCTATACCGGCGACAAGGCCTACCGCGGTCTTTTCCCCGACGCCGGGTACGCCGGGAATATTGTCAGACTTGTCGCCCATCAGCGCGAGGAAGTCGATGATGCATTCCGGCCCGACACCGAATTTTTCTTTTACACCCGCGATGTCCAGCACGGTGCCACTCATGGTATTGACCAGCGTTATGTGCTCGTCGACCAGCTGTGCCATGTCCTTGTCACCGGTCGATATGACCACGGGACAGCCCGCAGCGGCGCTCTGTCTTGCCAGCGTACCAATCACATCGTCTGCTTCGACACCGTCGACGCACAGCAGCGGCAGTCCCAGTGCGCGCACACACGCATGCAACGGCTCGATCTGCCCGCGAAGGTCGTCAGGCATGGGTGGCCGCTGGGACTTGTAGTCTTCGAATAAGTCATCGCGAAAGGTCTTGCCCTTGGCGTCGAACACCACCGCGAAGGGGCTGTCAGGATATTGCCGGCGCAGGCTGTTGAGCATGTTGAGCACGCCCTTGACCGCTCCGGTGGGTTTTCCGTTCGAGGTCATCAGTGGCGGCAGAGCATGGAAGGCTCGGTACAGGTATGAAGAACCATCAACCAGAATGAGGGGGGCTTGATCAGTCATGCTTCAGGTCAACTTTCCGTGGCTAAAAGAGTCTAGAATGAGGGGGTCGCAATACAATAGTCACATCACAACAGGACAAGACTATCATGATACGCACACTAGGCCGCGCATTGGCCGTTACCGGTCTGGCGCTTGTTATGAGCCAGACAGTTCTGGCTCAAGCCCCTGTTACCGCTGAACCGGATGTTGTCATTCGTCAGGAAGGTAATCGTACCGTAGAGGAATACCGGGTAAACGGCTTTCTTTATGCGATCAAGGTTATTCCTAAGTCAGGCCCGCCCTATTATCTGGTTGCAGTGGATGACGAGGGCAACTTCATGCGCTCTGATCAGCCCGAGGGTATGCGTATCCCTTCCTGGAAGATATTCGAGTGGTAGGTTGAGCCCATGTCCGTATTCACTCCTCTCAGCCAGAATGAGCTGAGCACCTTCCTTGAGCCCTTCGGACTAGGTCGGCTGGTGTCGTTCGAAGGCATTAGCGCAGGCACAGAGAACAGCAACTTCTTCGTCAGCTGTGAGCACGGTGAATTCGTTCTGACACTTATAGAACGGGGCCCTGTAGATGATTTGCCGTTCTTCGTCAGCTTGCTCGATTGCCTGCATGCAGCCGATCTTCCTGTGCCATTTGCCGTGCCGGACCAAGAAGGACGCAAGCTACATCGTTTGAATGACCGTCCGGCGCTCTTGCAGCCGCGATTGCCCGGAAAGCACGTAAAGGTGCCCAATGCGCGCCAATGTCAGGAGCTTGGTAAAGTATTAGCGCAGCTGCATGCAGCCACTAGCCGCAGTGATCTGACTCGTCAGAGTGACCGGGGTCTAGCCTGGATGGAGCAACAAAGCCGTGAGGTCCTGGACGAACTGGACTCACCTGAGCGTGAGCTTGTGGAGCCACTGGGCTCGGTGATGCAGCGCCTGCTGACAGACCGCCCGCCGTTGCCGAAAGCGATTTTGCATGGGGATTTGTTCCGCGATAACGTGCTGTTCGAGGGGCCCAACCTGACTGGTTTGATTGATTTCTATAATGCAGCCAGCGGTTGGGCGCTTTATGATCTGGCGATCTGCGTCAATGACTGGTGTCTCGACGAGCATGCTCATCTTAATCCGCAACTGGCCCAGGCCATGCTTGCGGGTTATGCGTCGCAGCGGCGGTTTCTCGCGGTTGAGGCGGAACACTGGGCTGATATGTTGCGTTTGGCTGCTCTGCGTTTCTGGCTGTCACGGCGGATCGCAGCCGCCACTCACCAGGATCAGCCCGGCGTGCTGGTAAAGGATCCAGAACACTTCATGCAAGTGCTGGAAGGCCACCGTGAGGTGGCCGTGCAATTACCGCTCGCGCTCTGATCAGAGCGTTTCCAGACAATCGGCCAGGGTACCTGCGATAGCTTCTATGGTCAGCGCGTAGCCCTCGGGGCCGATATCGATGGCGTCGCCCAACGGATCCAGAACGCCTATGCTCACGGGCAATCCCTGGGTCAGGCTATTGACCAGTCTTGGGGTGAACTGCGGTTCGGTGAATACGCAGCTCGGGCCGGCAGTCTGCAATTGCTGGCGTAACAAGTTGACGTGTCGCGCGCCCGGCTGCACCTCGTGGGAAAGGCTGAAGATTCCCCATGGACGCACTCCGTAGTAATCTTCGAAGTAGCCGTAGCCATCGTGGAATACAAAATAGGGTTTGTCTTTCAGCGGAGCCAGGCGTGCTTGCAAGGCGGTGTCCATGGCGGTTAGACGCTGCTCAAAGGTCGCCAGATTGGACTGAAGCAAGTCGATTTTTTGCGGATACAGCTCCGACAGGTCGGTAGCCATCTTCCGGGCTATGATTCTGGCATTGGTCGGTGACAGCCAGATGTGTGCATCGAGACTGCCATGGTTGTTGTGGTCGCTATGCGCCTGTTTGCTGGTTGTCGATTTCTGCTCTGGCTGGAAGTTGTGTGACTGTAGCTGCTCTCTAACGGCCATTTTTGGCAGATGCAACAGGGCAACAGCATTGTTCTGGCGCTCAAGAAGATCCTCCAGAAATAGCTCCAATTCAGGTCCAATCCAGTAAATGCGCTCCGCTTGTGCCAGTGCGCGCCTGTCGGAAGGACGCAGCGCGTAGGTATGTGGCGATGCCCCGGGTTCCATCAGTAGCCCAGGGTTGTCGATGCCATGCATCACCGCTGCGGCTATCTGTTGCAGGGGCTTGATCGTGGTCAGCACCCTGGGTGATTCCGCAGCCTGAGCAGGGGTCAAACCCAGCCAGCACAGCAGGCAGAAAAATACGCGCAATCGCATGGTCATACCTCCAGATATAATACTGTTATATGATAACAGCACTAAGACTGTTGCATAGATACTCTTCAAAGGCCGCCCCGCGATGTCAGACCCGAGCATGCCGAACGATCCTCACCAACCCCACGACCACAGCGCGTGCGTCAGCGGCGCGCTGGAATCTGCCGAAAACCTGTGTGAGCGGGCTGGGGTCCGCTTCACCGCGCTGCGCAAGCGCGTTCTCGAGCTGGTCTGGGCCAGCCACAAGCCGCTTGGTGCCTATGACATACTCGATACTCTGGCCCGTGAAGATGGCCGCCGCGCTGCTCCACCTACGGTATACCGTGCCCTCGATTTTTTGTTGGAGCAGGGCTTGGTGCACAGGATCTCGTCGCTGAATGCTTTCATTGGTTGTTCCAGCCCAGAACATCGTCACCAGGGACAGTTTCTGATTTGCCGCCAGTGTCACGTAACGATCGAGCTTGATAGTGCCGGGATTCGTCAGGCCATAGCGAACAGTGCCAATACCGCGGATTTTCAAATCGAGGCAGAAACAGTGGAGATTACGGGTTTGTGTGCATACTGTCAGGCGGCAGCATGAGCGATCCGTTACTGGAATTAACCCATGTCAGCCTGCGCCTGCAAGGTAATACGATCCTCGAGAACGTGAGTTTGACCGTTAGACGTGGCGAAATAGTGACGCTCATTGGTCCCAACGGTGCAGGCAAGACCAGCCTGGTGCGCGTGGTGCTCGGACTGCTCAAGGCTGACTCAGGGTCTGTGGTGCGAGAGCCGCGGCTGCGAATCGGCTATATGCCGCAGAAGCTGCAGGTGGACGCCAGTCTGCCCCTAACGGTTCTGCGTTTTCTGCTGCTCTCCCCCGGTTCTTCCCATGGGCAGGCGTTGACCGCATTGGAAGATGTGGCAGCAGCCCATCTATCTGACAGGCCATTGCAGCAGGTGTCTGGCGGGGAGTTGCAGCGGGTGTTACTCGCCAGAGCGTTATTGCGAAAGCCTGATCTGCTGGTGCTGGACGAGCCGGTGCAGGGTGTTGACGTCAACGGCCAGGTCGAGTTGTACCAGCTGATCAACACGCTGCGCGATCGCTATGGCTGCGGCGTACTGATGGTATCCCATGATCTGCACCTGGTCATGGCGACTACCAATACGGTGGTCTGTATTAACCGCCATGTTTGTTGTTCCGGACATCCGGAGCAGGTCAGCACCGATCCGGCTTTCCTTGCCCTGTTTGGCGAGCGTGCCAGTGCGCTGGCGGTCTACAGCCACCATCACGACCACGCCCACGATTTGCACGGCGAGGTGGTTGAAGGGGCCCCCCACGAACACCGACACGGACCCGATTGCGATCATGCCTGATTTTCTGCTTTATGCTCTGCTAGCGGGGCTCGGTCTGGCCATCACCGCAGGCCCATTGGGCTCGTTTGTGGTGTGGCGACGCATGGCCTACTTTGGCGACACGCTCGCCCATTCCGCGTTACTTGGTGTTGCGCTGGGTATCCTGCTGGAAATCAATCTGACGGTTGCCGTTACCCTGGGCTGCGTTCTACTGGCCGTATTACTGGTGGCACTGCAGCACAAACAATGGCTGGCCAATGACACGTTGCTGGGCATTTTGGCGCATAGCACCTTATCTTTGGGTCTGGTTGTACTGGCTCTCTCGGATAATGTGCGCGTTGATCTGATGGCCTATCTGTTCGGCGACTTGCTGGCGATAGCCCGCGTTGATCTTTACTGGATGCTGGGTGGATTGTTGCTGGTCAGTATCGTACTGGCCTGCCTTTGGCGCCGACTGCTGTCGATCACAGTGCACGAAGAGCTGGCACGGGTCGAAGGGCTGCCGGTGACGGCCATCAGGTTGGCGCTGATGTTATTGATCGCTATCGTGATCGCCGTCGCGATGAAAATCGTTGGTGTACTGCTGATCACCTCGCTGCTGATCATTCCTCCCGCAGCTGCCCAGCGTCACGCCCGAACCCCCGAGCAGATGGCGGCGGGTGCTAGCCTGATAGGCTGTCTGGCAGTACTGGGCGGCCTGGCCTTGTCATGGCACCTGGACACACCCGCAGGTCCGTCTATCGTGGTCTCTGCTGCCTTGATCTTCATGCTGTCCGTATGCGTACCGCGTCGGGCCTAACGGTCTGTCAGCTCTGGCGTTTCACCGAGCTGTTACATCTGCTGTAACAGCTGGGCGATCCTGTTGTTCCATTTCTCGGATAGGCTGGAATCGACACAGACCAATGAGTGCCCTGCTGTATGCATGATCCTCTAGTGATTCCCACTGAACACGGGCTGTATTGTCCTGCCGGTAATTTTCATATCGACCCCTGGCGCCCGGTGCCCACAGCCGTGATCACCCACGCCCACGCTGACCACGCGCGATCCGGACATCAGCTTTATTACGCCCAGCGCCAGAGCGTACCGATCCTTCGCCACAGACTGGGCGAACATACATTCATCGGTCTTGAATATGGTGAACAGCATCGTTTTGGCCCGATCACCCTGAGTCTGCATTCAGCCGGTCATGTGCTGGGCTCGGCGCAAGTGCGAGTAGCCCATGACGATGGTCGGGTATGGGTCGTCAGCGGTGATTACAAGCGCGATGCTGATCCTACTTGTGCTCCTTTCGAAGTCGTGCCCTGCGATACTCTGATTACCGAAGCGACCTTTGCCCTACCCTGCTATCGCTGGCCCCCGGTCCACCTGGTGGGTCAGCAGATATGGGATTGGTGGTCCGACAACCCGGATCGGCCGTGCATCCTGTTTACCTATGCCTTTGGCAAGGCGCAGCGGGTATTAGCTGCGCTGGCCCAACACACCGATCGTACTGTTTATCTGCACGGCGCAATGGTGGCACTGACCGAGTTATATCGTGAGGCTGATGTAGCAATGTTACCGACCCAGCCGGTATCCAGCCTGCCGCGGGATGAAAGCTTCAACGGTCAGTTGATTCTGGCCCCGCCGTCGGCGGCTGGATCACCCTGGATGCGGCGTTTCAAAAATGCCAGTACCGGTTTTGCTTCAGGCTGGATGCGCATTCGGGGCAACCGCCGTCGGCGTGGATACGATCAAGGTTTTGAGCTTAGTGATCATGCCGACTGGCCGGCTCTGCTTGATACCATCCGCGATTGTGGCGCGAGCACGGTGCTGACCACCCACGGTCGCAGTGATGATCTGGTGCGCTTTCTGCGCGAACATGAGGGTATCGATGCCCGCGCACTGACCACCTTATACGGCGATGAGGACGACTGATGAAGGCCTTTGCCGATTTGTATGCCGAATTCGACGCTACTACCCGGACTCAGGTCAAGCTGGACGCTTTAATTGCTTATTTTCGCGCCGCGCCGCCAGCCGATGCGGCATGGGCGGTTTACATACTGTCTGGTCGGCGAATGAAACGTCTGATTGGTCCGCGCAAATTACGTGAGTGGCTGGTTGAGGTAACCGGGTTGCCGGACTGGCTAGTGGAGGAAAGCTATCAGCATGTGGGTGATCTGGCCGAAACCATCAGCTTGTTAATGGAAGATGGCAGCCAGCGCGAAACCGTCGAAGGGGCGCTGGCTAGTTGGATCGAGCAGACCATTGTGGGTCTGCGCAAGTTGGAAGAGCCTGAACAGAAAACCCATGTGCTTGCACACTGGCGCAGCCTGCCGCGCCGGGCCTGCTTTCTCTACAACAAGTTACTCACCGGCAGTTTACGCGTTGGCGTATCCCGCGGGCTGGTTGAGCGCGCACTGGCGGCTCTGGGTGATCTGCCTCGGGCATTGATTGCCCGGCGTTTGATTGGTGATTACGAGCCCACGGCTGCTTTTTTTACCGCTTTATTCGACCAAGAGCATCGAGAAGAACGCGAAGGTCAGCCCTATCCGTTTTTTCTGGCTTCGCCACTCGAGAATGAGCCGCAAATGCTCGGAGATGTGCAGGATTGGCTTGCGGAATGGAAGTGGGATGGTATTCGTGCGCAATTGATCGCCCGACCCGGTGGTACTTGGCTTTGGTCGCGCGGCGAGGAGCCGATGAACGGTCGTTTTCCGGAGGTGGAGACAGCAGCAGTGAACTTGCCGGAGGTGGTGCTCGATGGCGAAATTCTTGGCTGGGATACTGCGGTACTACCCTTCTCGCAAATGCAGCGGCGTATCCAGCGCAAAACCCTTGGCGAGAAACTGCTGCGTGAGGTGCCGGTGATCTTTCTTGCGTACGACATACTGGAATATCAGCAGCAGGACTGGCGAGAGCGACCGCTGTGCGAGCGCCGCGCTCTGTTGGAAACGCTACTGGCAGACAGTGGACAGACAGCTATCCGCATCAGCCCCAGGATCAGCGCGGCTCACTGGAGCGCACTGGCTATTGAGCGCGAAAGCAGCAGAGAGCGCATGGTTGAGGGGCTCATGCTTAAGCGAATGGACAGCCCCTACCGCAGCGGCCGAATTCGGGGTGACTGGTGGAAATGGAAAATTGAGCCACTGACCATTGATGCTGTCCTGCTCTACGCCCAGCCCGGACACGGCCGCCGGGCCAATTTATATACTGATTACACCCTGGCAGTGCGCGATGGCGACGCCTATGTACCCATCGCCAAGGCCTATTCAGGTCTGACGGATAAGGAAATTCAAAAGCTTGATCACTGGATACGCCGCAATACCGTAGAAAAGTTTGGTCCGGTGCGCTCGCTTAAACCTGAGCATGTGTTGGAAATTGCTTTCGAGGGTATTCAGTCCTCGCCGCGACATAAGTCTGGTATTGCTCTGCGCTTTCCACGCATCGCGCGTTGGCGCCAAGATAAACCGGTGGCCGAAGCCGATACGCTGGAGCAGGTAAAAGACCTGTTGCGTCTCTATGGCGCCTAAGGCTATGCCAGATGGGCTTGCTGCGGTCGAGGCCTGGTTTGGTGAACAGGGCTGGACCCCCGCGCCATTTCAGCGTGAGGCCTGGCATGCATTTCGTAGCGGTCGCAGCGGGCTTATTCACGCATCAACTGGCTCGGGTAAGACCCTGGCAGCATGGTTGGGTCTGGTGTCTGATGCGCTGGAAAAACCGATCCGCAGCGGCGGCCTGCGCGTTCTCTGGATTACGCCACTCAGAGCACTTGCCAACGACACCGCCGGGCACTTGCAGCGGGCCGTTGATGCCTTGGGCCTGGACTGGAAGGTCGAAACCCGTACCGGTGACACCTCTGCCAGTGTGCGCGCACGGCAGCGACGCAAACTACCGGAGACTTTGGTGACCACACCGGAAAGCCTCTCGGTTCTGCTTTCCTATCGCAATGCCGAGGAGAGCTTTAAACATCTGGATGCGGTAATAGTCGATGAGTGGCACGAGCTACTGGGGAATAAGCGTGGCGTGCAGTTACAGTTGTGCCTGGCCTGGCTGCGTGCCCGGCATCCCCAGTTGGCGGTCTGGGGGCTGTCGGCGACGCTCGGCAATCTGGACGAAGCTATGGCGGTGCTGCTCGGTGAGGGTGCTGAACCGGGTGTGCAGATCGCTGGCGCCCAGAGTAAGCCGCTTAGGATTCGCGGGCTATGCCCGGTCAGTGTCGAGCGTTTTCCCTGGGCCGGCCATCTGGGGCTGTCGCAGCTTGATGGTGTGCTGGATTATCTGGGTGAAGGCAAGACCTCATTGTTATTCACCAATACTCGATCCCAGGCTGAGCTCTGGTTTGAAGCTATTATTAAGGGACGTCTTGAGTGGGTGACCGAACTCGGTCTGCATCACGGCTCGATTGACCGCACAGTCCGGCGGCGTATCGAGAACGGTTTGCGTCAGGGTGATTTCCGCTGCGTGGTCTGCACCTCTAGTCTGGATCTGGGTGTGGACTTCTCGCCGGTGGACCGGGTAGTGCAGATCGGCAGCCCCAAGGGGGTAGCGCGGTTGATGCAACGAGCCGGTCGTTCGGGTCATCAGCCGGGTGCCGCCAGTGAAATTCTATGTGTGCCCAGTCACGCGCTGGAGTTAGTAGAGATTGCCGCTGTACGCCGGGCCTGGGAAGCAGGACAGGTGGAGGCGCGCCGGCCACTGCGACTGAGCCTGGATGTCCTCGTACAGCATTTGGTGACGTTGGCGGCGGGCCCGGGTTTCAGCGCTGAGTCGATGTTCGCGGAGCTGCGAAGGACCTATGCGTTCGCCGATCTGGACGACAAGGTTTTCACCTGGTGCTTGATGTTCATCACTCAGGGTGGGCCTGTGCTTGAGCATTACCCGCAATTTCAACGGGTGGTGATGTGCGATGGCCGTTATACGGTCGAAGACATGGGTATTGCTCGTCGTCATCGGCTGGCGATCGGTACTATCACCAGTGATGCGCAAATCCAGGTGCGTTTTATGAAGGGCGGCAGCCTGGGCAGTATTGAGGAAACCTTTATCGCTCGGCTCAAGCCGGGCGATGTGTTTCTGTTTTCCGGTCGCCCACTGGAGTTGGTCAAGGTGCGGGACCTGGTTGCTTACGTACGTCTGGCAAAAACCCGAAGGCATAGCGTGCCGCGCTGGTATGGCGGACGCCTGCCGCTATCCAGCGAATTGGCCGACAGCGTCCTCGATATTTTTGAAGAGGTACAGGCTGGGCAGTACACTGACGCGGAGGTACAAGCTATTGCTCCGGTGCTGGAATTGCAAAAGCAACAATCGGCTTTACCCAGCCGTGCGCGACTGCTGGTCGAGCGCTGTAGCTCGCGCGAGGGCGAGCATCTGTTCGTTTACCCGTTCGCTGGGCGGTTGGCCCACGAAGGTCTGGCGGCGCTACTGGCCTGGCGACTGGGGCAGTGGGTTCCAGCGACTTTCTCGCTGTCGGTTAACGATTACGGCCTTGAGTTGCTTACCTCGGCGAAGCTGCCTGAGCTGACAGAGGCAGACTGGCACTCACTGCTCAGCCCCGAGCACTTGCTGGATCATGTGCTGGCGTCATTGAATGCAGGCGAACTGGCGCGTCGTCAGTTTCGCGATATTGCCCGAGTCAGCGGTCTGGTATTTCAGGGCTTTCCCGGTAGCGGCAAGAGCGACCGACAATTGCAGGCATCCAGTGGCCTACTCTATGACACCTTGCTGCGCTACGATCCGAACCATCTGTTGCTCGCGCAGGCCAGCCGGGAAGTGCTTGAGGATCAACTGGATATTCAGCGGTTGAAGCGGGTACTGGATCGAGCCTCTGGCCAGGAAAAGATGCTGGTATCAATCGAACGCTTTTCGCCATTGGCTTTTCCGCTCTGGGTCGAGCGTCAGCGTAATCGAATAAGTACGGAAGGCTGGCGCGAGAGGGTCCAGCGTATGATAGTCAGCCTGGAAAAAAATGCCGCACGACAACCGAGAAAGCGCCTGTGAGTCGCACTTTGAATTGGCAATTAGCGGACGTCGACGTAGTACTGCATGGTGACCGGGCCTTGTTTTATCCGGCCGAGTCCGCGCTTCTGGTTGCTGATACCCATTTTGGAAAGGCTGCTTTGATGCGCCGCCGCGGTTTGGCTGTGCCTAGCGGTCAGAGCCGCGATGACCTGCAGCGCTTGAGTGTATTGCTACAGGTGTTTTCGCCACGAAGGCTTATTGTCCTGGGTGACTTTTTTCACCACCGACCCATGCCTGGTGAGCCGTTTCTGGATATATTTCCCGAATGGATGGCGCAGCATCGATCGGTGTCGGTGGAAGCTGTCGTGGGCAATCACGACAGGCACGCGGCCGAAGTAGATGTCGGATTGCTGTGGCACAAACACCTGGATCTGGGACCCTTCCGACTGCGCCACGAGCCCGAGGCGGTGCCGGGGCGCCACGTGCTAGCAGGACACCTACACCCGGTATTGACGTTGCAGGTGGCGGCCGACCGGTTACGCGCGCCGGTCTTCTGGTTCCGCGAGCAGGTCAGTGTTCTGCCCTCCTTTGGTGCGTTCACCGGGGGCTGGGATTTGCCACGCACGTCTGCAGGAAAAACGGTACTGGTGGTCGAAGGCGAGCTGTTTCCGGGCCCGGATTAACGTATCCGCTCTTTTGTTGTGTAATGCCCTGCGCAGGTCGGTTGAGCAAAGACTCGACAAAGCTTATGCTGTATTTATATACAGTATAAAGGTGTGATATGGAGCTGATTGAAAAACTCACGATTCTGGCCGATGCAGCCAAGTACGATGCGTCCTGTGCCAGTAGCGGAGCGCCCAAGCGCAGCTCCCGTGGAAAGGACGGTATCGGTGCGTCACATGGTATGGGGATTTGTCACAGCTATACTCCGGATGGCCGCTGCGTATCATTATTGAAAATACTGCTGACTAATTTTTGCCTGTATGACTGCCAATACTGTGTAAACCGTCGCTCCAGTGATGTACCGCGGGCGCGCTTCATGCCTGAAGAGGTGGTCAAGCTGGTACTGGATTTCTACCAGCGCAATTACGTCAGTGGTTTATTCCTCAGCTCGGGGATTATCCAGTCACCAGATTACACCATGGAGCAGTTGATCCGTGTAGCCAGGCTATTACGTGAGGACCATCAGTTTCGTGGCTACATTCATCTCAAGACGATCCCTGAGGCTGATCCGGCTCTGATTGAGGAGGCCGGACGTTATGCTGATCGGCTCAGTGTCAATATTGAGCTACCCAGTCCAGACAGCTTGATTCGCCTGGCGCCAGAAAAGCAGATGGGTAGTATTACCGGGGCGATGGCGACAATAGACAATGCCTCCAACGAGTCGCGTGCAGACAAACGCGCACCTAAATTTGCACCGGGTGGGCAGAGCACACAGATGATCGTCGGTGCCGATGCCAGTGACGATAGTCGTATATTGCATACGGCTGAATCGCTGTATGGCGACTACCGCCTACGCAGGGTCTACTATTCGGCGTTTAGCCCAATTCCCAACAGCCCTTCATCGGTGCCTTTCCAGGCGCCACCTTTGTTGCGCGAGCATCGGTTGTATCAGGCTGACTTCCTGCTACGTAGCTACGGTTTCAAGGCGAGTGAGCTGATCGGTGTGCAGGGTAATCTGCCTTTGGATATCGATCCCAAATTAGCCTGGGCGCTGGTCAATCGGTCGTTGTTTCCGGTTGATCTTAACGTGGCCGAGCCAGCCATGATTGCGAGAGTGCCGGGTATTGGATTGCGCTCTGCGCAACGTATTGTCAGTCTGCGGCGGCTAAAGCGCATACGTTTTGAAGATCTGCTGCGCATGCGATGCGTGATGGATAAAGCGCGACTTTTTATTGTCACCAGTGATTATCGTCCGCGTCAGGATACAGCCGAATCCAGCCAGCTACGCCGACAGTTGAGCGATCAACCCGCACAGATGGCCCTTTGGGCCTGAGGTAGCAACGTGCTTGTATTGTGCTGTGAGGATAACTTTGAACGCTGGCGAGATCAGGCCAGGACTCTACTGGTTCAGGGCGTAGCGCCCCATGCCGTGGTCTGGGAAGATGAAGATAATCGCCAGTTGTTTGCTGCTGAGCCACTACCCGCCTATGGCGACGGCATAAAAACCCTGCGGGTACCTGCCCAATTGCTGACGAAGCTAGAAAATGCGGCACGTTACCGCACGCCTGGGCGCTGGAATATCCTTTATCGGATTCTCTGGCGGGTAGTCAAAGGTGAGCGTGAGGCTATGCTGGCCGGTGATCCGGACGGTAGTGAACTGCATCGACGTATCAAATCAGTCAGTCGAGAGGCGCATCATCTACATGCGTTTCTGCGTTTTCATCCCCTGCCAGCTGGCGCTGATCTGGACTATGTTGCCTGGCATGAACCGGCACATGACATTCTCGCCAGTGCCAGCATGCATTTTGCTGAGCGCCTTGGACGTCAGCGCTGGTTGATTGCTACCCCCCGCGACGGGGTCTGGTATGACGGTCAGCAATTGCATTATCGTCAACCCTGTCCGCCAGATTGGCTGGCACAGGCCGAAGCGGTACGAGGCAAGAATGACGCGCTATGGGAGACCTACTATGCCAGCATCTTCAATCCAGCACGGCTCAATCCCAAGGTAATGCAGGGTCACATGCCGCTGCGTTTCTGGAAGGGACTAACCGAGGGTAAATTGATCCCGGTATTACTCAGCAAGGCGCGGGCAGGTGCACAGAAAAATGGCCAGGCGGAGGGCGTAGCGGCAAAGAAAGGTAAGGTTATTCGACTGGCCGGTGATGAGGTCTTTATCGGTGAGCCCGTAAAAGCCCCCATAGGGGGCAACATACGATTGCTCAGGGATTCATGATTCGTGGCAACCATAGGCTCAGTTCTGCGGCCTTGAATGGTGGGCGTATAAAGCCAACGTACTGGCCTTCTGCGTTGATCATAACTACCTGGCCGCTGTGATCGACCAGATAGTTTTCTTCACTGGTATCCGGTGGTATATAAGCGATCGAGAGCGCTTGGGCCAATTTAGCCAGCTCTGCCGGCTCGCCGGTGACACCCTTGAAGTCGGCATCGAAATACCCCAGATACTCGGCCAATTGCTTGGGTGTGTCTCGCTCCGGATCCACACTGACCATGGTCACCTGCAGTGTGTCCTGAGTCTCCTTTGGCAATGCCTGAACCACTGCACGCAGATCGGCCATGGTGGTGGGGCAGATGTCAGGGCAGAAGGTGTAGCCAAAAAACAACAGATCCCATTGTCCAATCAGGTCCTGTTGAGTCCAGGTTGCTTCGGTCGATGATTGCAGGATCACTTGCGGCAGGCTGCGCGGATTATCGAACAGAAAGATACCGGCATTAGACAACACATCGCGATCCAGCGGCACCTGCCGATTGACCTTGGCTACCACTGCGCCCAGTACCAGAGCAATAACTGCAACTGTAATCAGTACGGTCTTTTGCACGCCACTCATAGCCATCCTGCGACTCCAACATAATGATCTACCAGCAGCGCAACGAACAACCAAAGCAAATACCAGAGTGAGAATTTGAATGTCTTGATCGCTGCATGTGGCCGGCTGTCACGCCACAATGCCCAGGCCCAGTCGATGAAGCGCACACCCAGCACCAGCGCGGCGGCGAGGTATATCGGACCGCTCATGTGAATGACAAAGGGCAGCATGCTGACGGCCAGCAGGATGAAGGTGTAGAGCAGAATATGCAGTTTGGTGTACCGCTCGCCGTGTGTTACCGGCAACATTGGAATATCAACCTTGGCATATTCGGCTTTACGATGGATCGCCAGCGCCCAGAAATGCGGCGGGGTCCAGGCAAAGATAATCAACACCAGGAGCAGTCCTTCGGCATCGATCTGACCCGTCACCGCGGTCCATCCCAAAAGCGGTGGTGCGGCGCCAGCGAGGCCGCCAATCACGATATTCTGGGGTGTGGCTCGCTTGAGGAACAAGGTATAGATGACTGCATACCCGAGTAGCGAGCCCAGGGTGAGCCAGGCAGTGACCGGGTTAATCCAGGTCAGCAGAATGGCCATGCCACCGACGCCCAGTATCAGTGCGAAGGCCATGGCACTGATTGGGTTAAGGCGTCCCTGCGCCATCGGACGACGTTGTGTGCGGGCCATATGTATGTCGATCCGACGGTCGACCAAATGGTTGACCGTAGCCGCTGAGCCAGCGCAGAGCGCGATTCCCAGATTACCCAGTACCAGGATGGTCCATGGCACCATGCCCTCGGTCGCCAGCAGCATACCGATGGCTGATGTGATAATCATCAGCGCCACTACCTTTGGTTTTGTCAGTTCCAGGTAGTCTCGCCATAGAGCGCCTGCGGGGGCCGTATCGGTCAAGGTCGTCATAAAAGCTTCCCCAGAACGCCTCGGCGTTCGTCATTGTTTGAATTATTGGTTTGGTCGTCAGTATGCGCCAGGGTTCAACGGCTTGCCAGCGTGCCGGCCGACCTGTCAGTACTGAAGTAAACGTCCCTGGGAGGTGATCGCAAGCGGTAGTTGATGGCAACCATAACCAGTAATAACATCGCGCCGACGGCGTTATGAGCGACAGCTACGGTTAACGGA
>TARA_R110001592_G_scaffold67858_2_pt1 | contig 52053 bp, 45 predicted proteins | sample TARA_R110001592 | Tara Oceans TARA_R110001592 (sample SAMEA4398387) | marine metagenome | biome: Polar Biome; feature: [SRF] surface water layer (ENVO:00010504); material: water (ENVO:00002006), including particulate matter (ENVO:01000060) such as... | depth 5 m | reverse complement strand
TTAGGACACATGTTAGCTGGCCTAGATATGTACAACTATTTAATTGATGAAGGCGTATGTGCTGAACAAGCACGCTCTGTTCTACCACAGAATGTAATGACTGAGTTCATTGTAACTGGTAGCTTGGCAGCGTGGGCTAGGTTCTATAAGCTACGCTCTGATCCACACGCACAAGAGGAGATTCGTTGGTGTGCCGATAAGATTGACAAGGGCATTAAAAGCCTATACGCATTCACCCACTCTTGGGTCTCGCTTAAGGAGAACTACAGTGGTTAAAATTTTAAGAAAGAAAAACAAATATGGTCGTAGAAAAAAAAGAAGGAACAACTAGTGTCTCCGAAGAATAACAATGACTTTAGAAAACTTGATCGAGCGAAAGATAAGATTAAGTTACCTAAGAAAAAAGAAAGACAAGATTGGTCTAGCTCTGCTAGTGATAACTTAAATATACAAGATGATTCAGTAGATATACATCCAGATGATTGGCTTGACTTTAATGATAATTCAAATGAAAGTGAAGGTGCCGATTGACTGGAGCTGATGGCTTGTTAATATATCAGATGGGTTGTTTTGATTACTTCATTGCTTTAGGAATTACCGGGCTTACGTTAAGCTTGGTTATGAAACTTTTTGATAGAGAATAAGGAATTATAATATGTCACACGAAATTACTGCTACCGACTCCGCCGTCTTCCAAGGAACTAAAGCTTGGCACGGGTTGGGCTATGTTGTTGAAGACGAAATGAGTCCTCTCGCTGCCGTTGAAACTGCTGGTCTTGATTGGTATGTACATAAAACTGATGGTGTGTTTGGTTACACTGCTGGAGGTACAACTGTAACGGATTCTAAACGATGCATGACATACCGTGAAGACACCAAGGAAGTACTTGGATATGTGTCTGGTGATTACAACGTCTTCCAAAACGTTGAACTAGCAAAACTTGCTATGTCTGTTTCTGAGTCAGCTAATGTTGAGTCTGCTTTCTCTATGATGGGTGGCAAGCGTATCGTTCTGCTACTCAAAGGTGGCAGCATTGAGGTTGGTAATCAGAATGATGTTCTTGATGATTACTTCTGTCTTGTTAATGGTCACGATGGTAAGTTCTCTCTTCGTGCATTCGGTACGTCAGTGCGAGTGGTGTGTAACAACACGCTTCAGATGGCACTGGATAAAGCCAAGGGGCAAACTTACTCAATCAGTCACAACGGTAACTTTCAGACTAAACTGCAAGACATGCGTCAAGCATTAAGTCAGTACAACAAGTCACGCGATTGGTTTGCTACTACTGTTAATGAGCTTGCGAAGAAAGAAGTTAGTACTAGTATGCTTGAAACGTTCTGGATGGAATCATTCGCAATGACTGTGGGTGATGATGTCCTTAAGGATCGTGACCGTTCAATCAAGGAGTCCATCAAGTTCCTTGAGAACGTCAAGGTTACCTTTGAACAGGAACGTGACGAGAAGAATCTTCCCGCATCCATGTGGCTTGCTGCTAACGCAGTGACCAACTACGTTCAGCACAAGACTGCTGATCGTGGGCGCAAGGCTTCTTACGAGAGTCGCGCTGGTGATGTGCTTATGGGCAAGAGAGCTGACCTCTCCCGTAAGGTAATGAAGCACGCCATGACCTGCTAATCCCCCGCCCCCTTCGGGGGGCACCCGCCCTCGTAGCTCAGTTGGTAGAGCATTCGGCTTTTAACCGATCGGTCGCAGGTTCAAGTCCTGCCGAGGGCAATTCTTTTCCACTATCACTGCCTTAGGAAAACATCATGAACAACTTCAATTTAAAAGACGAGTTAATTAAAACACACGGTAAATTAGCGCAAAGAGATAACGCTAGTTCTAATACTATTATTAATTCGGCACAGTTAGGCAAAGATTTTTTTACTGCTGTTGCTTCTGCTCTGCTTACATTAGGAGAAACACATGGACCTCTTACACAAACATCAAATTTGTTTTCACATCCTAATCCAGTTGACTATGTTTTAAGTTTACTAGATAATGACTTCCTTATACCCGGTTGGGGTAGCAGCTTTGTCAAAGGTGAAGAAGACCCTGCGTTTGATATTATTAAAAATATTTTACAGGAGAAACATGAAGATGTATATAAAATAATTGGTGATGTAACAGCGGCTCTCCACTTAGAAGGAAAAAAACTATTTCCTAATGCTGCTTGTTATACTATAGCTACTATGTTTGCGTTAGATCTTGACCCAAGAATATCTTTTAAATTGTTTATCACCAGTAGGATTGATTGGTGGCATCATGTATATATGTGTTACTATCGACCCGGCCCTATCTAAGAAAGAAACTACAATGAAAAAAACTTATGAAATTGCTGTTAATATTTGTACTTCTACTTCCTATACTGCTTATGTAGAAGTGGAGGCTGATGATATTGATGAGGCTCTTGACCACGTAAATAATTGGCCTAATTCAAGCCTTGAGTTTGAAGGTATGACAGAAGAAGATCAGATTATTAATAGTGTTCAAGCAGATGAAAATAGTAGTCGATGTATTGATTGTCCTGATGATTGTGAACTGTAAGAAATACTATGATTATTACAAACCCTAATTGTCCTGTCTGTAAAGGCACTGGCACAGATACCCGTGGTCCTATCGCAGAGGAGTGTAGTACTTGTAAATAAACTACGGCTCTGTGGCGGAATTGGCAGACGCAACGGACTTAAAATCCGTCGAGGGTAAACCTCATGGGGGTTCGAGTCCCCCCGGAGCTATTAGGCTATAAGAATAAACTAATTCAATCTTAACTTTAGAAAGTATGTGATTCAACAAGCTTGGCCAAAGACAAGAGAGAGTATCTACGATAGTTTATTACGCCTCATCCCCTGTTCTCTAAGGTGAGAGCAGGAGGATTTAGAAAGGAGATATTTATGTATGGCAAAGGAGATAAGTATCGAGACGTTGATAAGAAAAAGTTTGACAAAGAATATGATAAAATTTTCGGCAAGAAAAAACTAAACAATGTAGAAAGTAATACTAAATGCAAACATGGAAAGACTACACAAAAGAAGAGCAAACGAGGTTGATTAATCTTCAGTTATCGAATGAAGATCGTGCTGCTAATCAATCTATTAGTAAATATCTTCATAACGTTAATCATAGTCCTTCTTCTTCACCAAGAGAAAAAGAATTTGTATTTGATTATAGTGAGTACTTGGCTAATTACTTAGAGTGGACTGATAAGCAATACAAAGACGTTAAGAAAAAACCTTATTGGCTTACAATTGCACAGTTGCTTGGACCAGAACGTTGCGCTTGTATTGTTGTAAAAGTATTATTAGATAGTTGTTTGTCATCTAGATTAATTCAAACCGCTGATGGTATTAAGTACGACAGTAATAACTTAGGTGACTTTAAAGGACAGACTAAACAGAGTGTACTCAGTCGCATATCTCGTGAGTTGTGGCTTGCTATTGGTATTAGAGCAGCTAAAGAACAATACTCTGAAGATTTCTTTAGACAATCACATTACTTTAAAAACTGGAATAAGAAACGCATGAAAGCGTTTGCTAAGAAATGCCAAACGTTACCTGAATGGGATAACAAAAAAAGAAATGTAGTTGCACTGTCGTTCTATGCGCTTATGGTAGGTGAACAAGATAGTGTAATGCCTTTTGTTGATGATACTATTACTATTGTTAAAAACAATCAGATTAAAAAGTATACTATTGTAACGCTTCGTGATGAGTTCACTAAAAACTTTCAAGAGTTTCATGCGTTCTATCAATACTACAAGTGGTTGTATTACCCTATGGTGTCACCCCCAATCCCACATCAATGGCCTTGTACTTCACCCGATGAATATGGTGGTTCCTTAAACATGGAGTATAGAAAGTCTTCTATTCATAACTCTCGTGCTGGTAGTTACCATAAGAATAACTCACAGCATTCCAAATCATCAGCAGAAACATTAAACAACTTGCAACAGACAGAGTGGCGGGTAAACAAACGTGTTCTAAAAGTACTAGAAAACCTGTATAAATCTAACAATTTAGTATGTAACTTACCACCCTATGAGTTAGATGAGTTTGTTTTCTCTGAGCCATTCCCTGAAGAAGGTACTAAAGAAGAAATAGGTAAATGGAAACAAAAAAGAACAGAGAGCTGGGGTGAGTGGGAGAAATCAAAACAAAAAAGAATGCAAATGGAAATGCGTTTGCTTATTGCTAATGACTTAGGAGATTTAAACTTCTATCATGCTTACTCATGTGATTTCCGTGGTCGTGCTTACACACAATCAACTATCTTATCACCTCAGAGTGGTGACTTTGATGCGGCACTAATTGAATTTTCTAATCCAACTCACGTAACTGATAAAGGTTTGTATTGGATTAAAGTTAATGTCGCTAACCTATGGGATCAAGATAAAATACCATTCGATGATCGCGTTAAGTGGGTAGATGATAATATCAACATGCTAAGTCAAGTAGCACAGTTTCCAGAAGAAAATGTAAGGTTGTGGGAAGATGACAAAAAGAAAAAGAATGTATCTTTTCGTAGACTTGCTGCTACTTTTGATTTGTTTTATGCTATGCGTCTTCAACTATCTTATATACCAGTTCATTTGGATGGCACTTGTAACGGTATCCAGCATTGGGTTGCTGCTATGCTTGATGAAGACTTGGCTCCTTATGTAAACGTGTGTGATACACCGAAGCCCGGTGACATGTATAACTTTATTGCTGGTATGTCAACAGATAAAATGCTTGCAGAAAGAACAGAAAATGATTACTTTGATTTGTTCTTAACACACTGGGAAGAAACTACTGATGATGAAAAAATGCCTCGTAACTTACCTAAGCGTACCGTGATGTGCGACCCTTACGGGGTTACATACTATTCAGCACGTCAATACATTAGATCAGAAGGGCACCTTGACTGGTGTCGTGAACTATTAGAACCTAGAGGATTAAGCTGGCAAGGAGCTATTGTCGAATGCACTTCAGTTATCTGGGAATCATTACAAGAAGCTTTAATTAAACCAAACTTAGCTAAAGAGTATATTAAAAGCTGCGTTGAATTGTGTTATAACGATGACGAAAGAAAAAAGAAACCACTTGAATGGGTGACACCTAATGGTTTTAAAGTTAGGCAATATTATACAGAACACATTGAGTATATTACTGATATAGCTTTATTACTTAAAAACGATGTACGCATTCGGCACACAGCAGAAATGTGGCAGTTTACTGATGAAATGAATCCACGAAAAATGATGACTGCTATCCCGCCTAATTGGGTACATTCATTAGATGCAGCACACATGAGCATGGTAGTAAATTACTTAGCACGTCAAGGGTGTACGCATTTCTCTATGATTCATGACAGCTTTGGTGTTACGTGTGACTTTGCTGAACAATTATGTGAAGTAGTAAGGAAAATGTTTTATGAGATACATAAAGAAAACCAAATTGTTAAATTCAAACAAAGTATTGAAAACTTTGTGGAACACCCAATCCCCGATCCTCCCGAAAGAGGAAGACTTGACCCAAAAGAAATCCTTAGATCAACCTATCTCTTCAACTGATTGGTTAAAAGAAATTGTAGATTCCGGTATAATGGTACGTATTGATTGGATTGATGCTCAAACCTCAGGTGGACCCGGATGGGTTGACGCTGAAGATATGAAGCAATGGGCTTACGATAAATGCGTCTTTGTTACTACTATAGGTTTTGTTTTAAATGAAGGAGAAAATTCTATTTCACTTACAGATGCTATCCAGCACGACGGATCAGCAGGTGGGGCAGTACATACTATTCCAAAAGAAATGATTAAAACCGTACACGAACTTGGAATTATTATGGAGACAGAAGATGATGACAACTCCACCACATGATGTTATGATACTAGGAGAAAAAGATATGGAAGATGTTTTATATATGATTGAAGACAATCTTAAAGACAACGAAAAGTCTGTGTTTAATATCTACTTACCTTCTATTAAATGGGTAAATATTATTCTTGATAACGTGAACACCATTGGAGAAAAAGTACTCGACCCTGAAAACGTAAACAGTGATCTTTTAACTATTGAATTTATTATCGAAGGAGCTGAATATGACGACGAACCAGACTACGGTTGAACTTGATCCTTTTAACGAAAAAGATTTTATTACTTGTATTACTATTGTTATCCGTACTATTAAACGTAACGGTAGGTGGTCTAACTGGGAAGAAGAAGAATGTATTAGTGAGGGTTACATCTATGCCCTCAGAATCCGTGAGTTGTGGAACCCTGCTAAAGGCCCATTCATGAAATACTTATTTTCTACTTTGCCTTTTAGAATTTCCGATGCTATGCGTATTAATATGGGGCACAAAAGAAACCAAAGAAAAGAACGTACTACTAATTCTCGTTTTATTAGTAAAGAGTTTCAAGTAACAAGCAACGAAGAGTATGATGGAATTGTAAATCTTCCAGCAAAAGAAGAGAAGTCATACGATTATGATTGGGAAGATAACTTTGATTGGTCTTGTTTAACACCTAAAGAAATTGAGTGTGTTAAAATGAGAGCAAAAGGTATACCCCAAAAAGAAATTGGCTATTCGCTTAACGTGTGTGAGTCTAGGGTATGTCAAATTCTTAAACAAGTAAAAAAGAAATGGTCTCATCACGATCTGGAGAACAACAATGAGTAAAGTATTAGTAATCGGTGACCTTCATGCCCCTGCAACACATCCAGATTATTTTGAATTTGTTAGGTCTATCAAGCGTAAACATCGTACAGATCAAACTGTATTTATTGGTGATATTATTGATCATCACGCTATATCGTTTCACAAATCTCACCCTGAGTCTACTGATGCGTTAACTGAGTACAATAAAACTTTTGAAATAGTAAAGAAATGGTACAAGGCTTACCCTAATGCGTACGTTACCATTGGGAATCACGATGAACGTGTCCACCGGCTTGCTGCGGACGCTGGTGTGCCCTCAGTCTACCTTAAAGACTACAGTGAGTTATACAAAACAAAGAACTGGGAGTGGGTAAACAATGTTGAAATTGACGATGTATATTATTACCACGGAACTGGTTCTTCTTCTGCTTATCCTGCATTTAATGCGGCAAAACTCCGCAACCAATCGGTTGTCATGGGACACTTCCATACTAAGGCTGCAATTAATTGGATGTGCGGCGCTAAGTCACATAGGATATTTGGTCTTTCCGTTGGATGTGGAGTAGATGTTAAACATTTAGCCATGAAATATGGTGAAAATTTTCTTGTAAAACCTATGCTTTCATGTGCAGTTGTGCATGATGGTTACCCGATATTAGAAGTAATGAGAAACTAAAAACCCATGCTATAACAAACTACGGCAACGTAGGGAAAGGAGAACACATGTCAGAAGAAACTACTACAACTGAAGAGATGAATACAAATGAAGAAACTACAACTACTGAACAGCCCGTTGGCGTTCAGGCTAAAGTTGTTGTGTCTTATCTAGAAGAAATCTATGGTGCCCTCACCATGCTTGCTTCAAACATTAACAATCAATCTAATCAACTTAAAGAACTTATTGAGAACTCTGCAAAGGAAACTAACAATGGCTGATCGAATTACTGCGTCCCTTAAAACTGATGACCTCACTGTCAAGTACTCCCACGTCTCCAAGCCTGATACTAAGTATAATGCTGAAGGAGAATATAAGGTTACTGTCGAACATAATGAAGAACTTGAAAATATTCTGCAAGAGTATGCAACCAAGTGGAAGGTTGACCAGCCTTTCGTTAAGACTGGCAAGGATGGATCACAATTCATTACTTTTAAATCTAAGTATCAACCCAAAATGTTCACCACTGAAGGTGTCGAAGCACGTACTCCGGGCTTCTGTTGGAAGGGCGATACAGTAAACATCAACTCTGTCATCTACCCAGTTGAGGTTATGGGTAAAACCTACCTCAGTCTGAAGTTCAATGCGGTTCTACTTAAGGAAGTTACTACTGACGGTGGCTCCTCATCTAACTCTAATCCGTTTGGTACAGGCAATGCCGTTAGTTCTTCAGAGGTTGTTTCCTCCGAAGGAGAGCAGCCCGACGAACCAACGACAGTCATGTCAGACGAAGTACCGTTCGGTTAAAGGGGGCAACATGAAGTGGCGATTTGATATTAACCCAGTCGCTGCTAGTCGTCCTAGAGTGTCTAAATATGGACATGCTTACTTTGCTGGACCGTACAAAGAGTTTAGAAAAAGTATGGTTAAATTAGCTGAAGTGGTCCTTGGGAAGCATCAACCTTTCCAAGGACCGCTTTCGGTTATGTTAGACATTTACGTTATTAAACCTAAGACAACTAAGCTGCGATCACCTCGTGGTGACGTAGATAACTACGCAAAGGCTTGCCTTGATGCATTGAATGCTGTAATGTGGGAAGATGATAAACAAATAGAAAACTTATGTGTTAGTAAACGTTGGACTGATGGTCCTGAACAAGATGGCTGGTTTGAAATTGAGGTACAAGAAATTGATTGAAGAAGAAAGTTATATGGTTAACCGTGAGCAGTGCCCTAAGTGTGCTGATAATGGTCATGACAGATCAGGTGACAACATGGTTGTCTACTCTGACGGACACAAGTATTGTTTTAGATGTGAGACGTATGTCCACGGAAACTCTAACACCTATAAGGAACCTACCCCTATGACAACAACTGAATTTACTAAGTACTCTGGCTCTTGCATTGACATTCAGGATAGAAAAGTTGATCACAAAACGTGTCGTAAGTATAACTATCAAATTGCAAACATTGGTGGTAAAGAGGTACACATCTCTAACTACTATCGTAATGGCGAAGTTGTTGCCCAGCACCTGCGTGGCCCCGACAAACAGTTCAAGTGGACTGGTACACCTAGAGGATGCGAGTTGTACGGACAACATCTGTTCAAGTCTACTGGTGGCAAGAAGCTGGTGATTACAGAAGGCGAGATTGATTGTCTGACTGTAAGTCAGTTGCTTGGTACGTGGCCTGTCGTAAGTCTCCCTAACGGGGCAACATCAGCAGTCAAAAGTGTCAAAGAAAACTTAGAGTTTATTAATTCGTATGAAGAAGTTGTTCTTATGTTTGACATGGATGAACCCGGCAAAGAAGCAGCTCGTAAGGTAGCTGAACTCCTGCCACCGGGACGTGCTAAGATTGCTTCTCTTCCATACAAGGATGCGAATGAGTGTGTCATCAAGGGTAACTCCAAAGCTGTTGTCACGGCCTTCTGGGAAGCACAGGCGTACAGTCCTGACGAAATCCTACACGTTAGTGACATCCAAGACAGTGAAGACGATAAGCAAGCTGAAGTGTGGCCTTTCCCTTGGGACAAGATGTCAGAGTTCTTTATTGGTCAACGTAGCGGAGAGATTACTCTGTGGACTTCGGGCACCGGCTCAGGTAAATCAACTGTCCTTAGAGAACTTATTCACCACCACTTAAATGATGGTCGTTCTGTAGGTGCTATTATGTTGGAGGAATCACCTAAAGAAACTATTGATGATATGATCTCGCTTATTCTTAATAAACCTGTGCGTGCTATTCGTGCATCGCGTATGATGAATAACCTTAGATCAAAGATGGGTAAAGAGCCTATTGATATTAATGTTATTGATGACCTTTCCGATGAAGAATATGCTAAAGCTAGAAAAGATTTGTCTTCTACTAAACTATATGTTTATGATCACCTTGGTAATAATGCTATGGCTAACCTCCTTGCTCGCATGGAATTCATGGCTATCTCATTGGGAGTAGAAGTTATTATTCTTGATCACATCACTGCGGCTGCGGCTGGACTGATGGGGTTCACAGGTAAAGACATTGACGGTGGTAGCAGTGAGCGTATTATCATTGACACCCTGATGAAGGAACTTAGGTCGCTGTGTGCGCGTACTGGTGTACACGTTGATATTGTTTCACAACTTAAGAAGACAGACAAAGCGTATGAAGAAGGTAACAGAATTACACTTCAAGACCTTAGAGGCTCAGGTGCATTGTCATCTGTGCCGAATACTGTAGTGGCCCTCGAAAGAAACAGACAGGATAATGATCCCGTGATTAGTAATACAACTATCGTTAGAGTACTTAAGAACAGACTTACAGGTCGCTGTGGAGTTGCGTCAGCTCTCTACTACGATCACACTACATCCAGATTGCTTGAGAAGGACTTTGCATTTGGAGATAATGGTGAAGTAATGTTTGATGAATCAGCTAACGCCAATCCATTTGGCGAAGGAACGTCCATTCAGGAGGATAAATGACTTGGAACTCATCTGGGACATCGAAGCGAACGGTCTCGCGTACACAACAATCAACAAAAAAGGGCAAGCAATCCCTGCGGCTACCAGAGTTTGGTGTATCGTGGCAAGAGAGGCAGGCACAGAGAGAGTCTACACGTACGGCCCCAACGACATCGAACGGGGTATTGAACTGCTTAGGGGCGCTTCTCTGTGGATTGGCCATAATCTTATCGGGTACGACATCCCCGTTCTTTCTAGATTTGGCCTTATTCGTAGCTGCCCTGTTCTTGATACTCTCGTTGTTTCTCGACTAATGTATCCTGATAGAAAAGACGTGAAGTTCCCTCTTCATAATAAGAAGGGGGTTCATTCACATTCTTTGGAGGCATGGGGTCGCAAGCTTGGAGAAGACAAGCAAGACTACGAAGGTGGCTGGGATGCGTACTCTGAAGAGATGCTTGACTATTGTGTACAAGACGTAGAAGTTAATAATAAAATTTATGATTACCAAAAACCTTGGGTTGAAAAAAACAAGAAGGTTGTTCAATTTGAACATCTTGTTGGACACGTATGTGCTGACATGACCAAGCAGGGCTTTGGCTTTGACACTAAGAACGGTACTCAACTACAGTATGAGTTACTTGGAGAGAAAGCAGAAATCGAGGATAACCTTCAAAAAATTTTTCCCACTATTACAGAAGAACGTTGGTCAGAAAAGACCGGGAAACAATTAAAATCTAAGGTTACAATATTTAATCCTGCTTCTACTAAACAAATTGCTCATAGGTTTAATAATAAGTATAGTTGGGATGCGCCTGTTAGTGATAAAGGTAACCCTAACTGTGATACTAAAGTTCTTAAAGCACTTAAGTTTCCAGAAGCCAAAGAAATTCTTCGTTACAGAGATATTCAAAAGCTTCTTGGTATGGTAGAAGATTGGATTGTTAGAGCTGAATCATCTAGTGACAATAGAATTCACGGTAACTTTAATCATCAAGGAGCCGCTACTGGCCGCGCTACTCACTCGCAACCTAACGTTGCTCAGGTTGATAAAAACCCTAAAGCTAGAAAGCTGTGGCTTCCGCATAAGGGTGACGTACAAGTAGGTTCGGACCTAAGTGGCCTTGAGTTGCGTATGCTTGCACATCACATGGCTGAGTATGATGGCGGTGAGTACGCTAAACAAATTCTTGAAGGTGACATCCATACTACAAACATGAATGCCGCAGGATTAACTGATAGAGATCAAGCAAAGACATTTATTTATGGTTTCTTATATGGTGCCGGATCAGAAAAAATCGGTAATATTGTAGGTGGTAATGCTCGTGATGGTCAACAACTTAAAGATCAATTCCTAAGGCGCTTGCCTGCACTTAAGAAAGTAATCCATAATGTCCAATTTCAATCGGCGAAGCATGGTAGTGTTGAATTGTTGGATGGTCGCCGTGTTCCTGTACGGAGTGATCACGCAGCTCTTAACACTTTACTACAAGGAAATGGTGCAGTTATATCTAAACTCTGGATCGTATTGGCCCACCGTAAAATGGTAAATAAAGGTGTAAAGTTTATGGGTTGGATACACGATGAGATACAAGTGTCTTGTAAAAAAGATATTGCTAAAAGAGTTGGCATTACATTGGTTGACTGTGCAAAAGAAGCTGGAGAAATGCTTAAGGTTAAAATGCCAGTGGATGCTGAATATGTGATCGGAGAGTCATGGGCAGACACCCACTAAAAATTTATTTATATAAACCGGACCACAACAGATGGCAACATAGGTTGTTAACAATAGTTTCAAGAGTACAGTGGGGACACATAGCTTTAGCTGTTGGTCCCGTTCTTTATTATATGGATCATAAAAAAGGCATGAGAATATGCAGCGAAAAAGCTGTACATAAAATTATGCATTGGGATGAATGTTTATTTTTAGAAGAATTAATTATTAGTGATCACAAAGTGTTAGACAATTTAAACAACAAAGAATATAAACAGTCGTCTACATTGTACACGACCTTATGGTATTACGTAGGTAAGTTACTAAAGCTACCTATACCTAGCTTATGTTCTACAGAAACGTGTGTTATTTTACAAAAACTTAAGTTTGATATTCCTAAATATTTAACAGCAGAAGAAATTAAGGAGTGGTTATATGAAAATGATTGCATTCGCGGGTCGCGCAGGCGTTGGCAAAACGACGATTGTTCGCGAACTAATGAGGTTATTGTACGAAGCTAAGTACTCGCCTATCTATATTCCTTTTGCTAAAGAACTAAAAGAAGAAGCTAAGGCATTAGGTTACGACAAAGAGACTAACCCCAAACAGTATCGTAAGCATTGCCAAGAATTAGGCGCTGCTAAAAGAAAAAAGAACCCAGACTATTGGCTTGAAAGGTGGGAAGAACATGTTGAGAAAGCCTTGCTTGAAGAAAACACCAGTGACTCATCTTACGAAAGAATTATCCTTGTCGATGATTGCCGGTATATTAACGAAACAGAAAGAATTAAATCAAGAGGCGGAAAAGTTATCTTCGTTTCTGGCGGAGATAGAAGCCTTATTGATGAAAAAGGAACGTGGAGAACCCACGAATCCGAAGCTTTAGCTAACCTAACAGATAGAACCCTTCAATACAAACATGATATGATCTCTCCATTTTGTGAGTATTACTGGAACACCGAAACCCTTGAAGAATTAGAAGAAGATATTAGTTTAATCTTTGAAGAATGGCTAGAGGAATTCCCTTGTACATGCGAACTATGTGTAGCGAGGCGACAAAATCGAAGAGTAGATACGGACAAAGTTATGGGCGAAATTAAAGATATATTGTTATCAGAAGATATTGACGTTAATGAGATTTTTAAAGATGATTCAACAACCGAAAGTAGCAGCGATTGATGGAGATATTATTGCTTATCGTTTAGCTTGCAAGGTTGACATTTATGGTGATAAATATCTTATTCAGAACATCCAAGAGTATGTAGCTGAATGGACACCGGGTGATGTTGACCATGTTATTTTAACGTTTAGTTGTAATCGAGCGGATAACTTTAGAAAGATATACTGGCCCTTGTATAAGGAACACCGGAATGTCGTAGCTAAACCTGACTCGATGTCGTATGTTATTGATGCTATGAGTGAGATCTACGAGAGCTTTAAGAAAGATATTATAGAAGCAGATGACATTATGGGTAAACTTGCGTCAGCAGGTAAAGCTATAGCTGTTACTATTGATAAGGATCTTAGAGGCGTACCCGGCTGGCATTGGAACCCCGATAAGGAATGGGAACCTAGATATATTACTTATGACGAAGCAGACAGATTCTTCTGTAAGCAGTGGATCATGGGTGATAGCACAGATAAGGTTCCCGGCATCCCTAAGGTGGGTCCGGTCAAAGCGGAGCGTCTACTCGATACTGTAGAGCCTCACAACAGAGAGCAATTAATTCTAGCAGAGTATGAAAAAAAAGGGCTATCAGAAGAATATGCCCTTGGTCAAGCTACTGCAATTCGTATTTTAAGGATTGGCGAAAAGCCGGTTCTTTGGCAACCAAGCTGGTATAGTTAAAAAACCCAGCTATTAGCTACAAAAGGAGAAGCACATGGATTTTTTTGGTAATTTTATTCACCAGTCTCGTTACGCTCGATGGAACGAAAGCGCAGAGAGACGTGAAACTTGGGAAGAAACTGTCAACAGATATTGGTTTTGGATGACAGAAAAGTTTCCTAAACTCAGCGAAAGACCTGACATTAGAGAGGCTATCGTTAATAAAAATATTATGCCAAGTATGAGGGCACTTATGACTGCTGGAGAAGCAGCAGATAGGGACAATACATGTACCTATAATTGTTCTTACTTGTGCCTTAATGGCCCTGAAGAAATGGGTGAATTAACTTATATTCTTATGAACGGAACCGGAGTCGGATTTTCTGTTGAGGAAAATGTAGCCAGTAAGTGGCCTACCCTACCAGAAGAAATTACTAGAACAGATAAAGTCATTAGTGTAGAAGATTCAAAAGAAGGTTGGGCTAACGCCGTAACTGAATTGATTACTAACCTACTCGATGGCAAACACCTTACTTGGGACATGTCCAAGGTAAGGCCAGCAGGAGAAAGATTGAAGATCTTCGGGGGACGAGCCAGTGGCCCTCAACCATTGGAAGACGTATTTAGATTTATTACGAATTTATTCTACAACAAACGTGGCTCTAGGCTCCGACCCGTTGATCTTCATGACATTGCTTGCTGTATTGGTAAAGCTATTGTTGTTGGTGGCGTACGCCGTTCAGCAATGATTTCATTAAGTGATCTCTCAGATATTGAGATGGCTAAATGTAAGTCCGGTAATTGGTGGGACACGAATGGACAGAGAGCGTTAGCTAATAACTCTGCCGTATACAACCACAAGCCCAGCATGACCGAATTCTTGAATGAGTGGGCTAACCTCTATGAATCACACTCAGGTGAGCGCGGTATCTTTAATCGGTACGGTGCCAAGGAAGCTATGGCAAAGACTGGTATGAGAGATAACTCCCAGCAGTTTGGTACTAACCCATGTGGTGAGATTACTCTGCGTCATAAGCAGTTTTGTAACCTTACCGAAGTGGTTGTCCGAGCAGAGGATACTACACCCGACATTGAATTAAAGATTGAACAGGCTACTATTCTTGGTACATGTCAGTCATCATTAACTCATCTACCTTACCTCAGTGAGGAATGGAAGAAGAATAGTGAAGAAGAAAGACTCCTTGGGGTTTCCTTGACAGGTATCTGGGACAACCCAATTACTTATGGAAAGATCTCTATGGGTCAGCTTCGGCAGAGACTCAAGAGATGGCGACAGTTAACTCATGAAGTTAATTCTGATTGGGCCGAACGTATTGGTATCAATCCTTCGGTAGCAATCACTACGGTCAAGCCATCAGGTACGGTGTCGTGTCTTGTAGACAGTGCCTCGGGTATCCACCCTCGGTATGCCAAGCACTACATCAGGCGCGTTAGGATGGACTCTAAGGATCCTTTGTGCAAGCTCATGATGGATCAGAACGTACCTAATGAACCGTGCGCTCTCAACCCAGATTCCACTATCATCTTTTCTTTCCCAATTGGTGCGCCAGACTCAGCGGTCACGAGAACAGATGTCTCGGCCATGCGTCACCTCGAACTATGGATGGTATACAAACAATACTGGACAGATCACAATCCCTCAGTCACAATCGAATACTCTGATGACGAGTTCATGGAAATCGGTGATTGGGTATACAAAAACTTTAATGATATTCAAGGCATCTCGTTCCTGCCTCGAACAGAGCATGTGTACAAGCAAGCTCCCTTCGAGCCGGTCAACGAAATAACCTACAAAATGGCATGTGATAAAATGCCTATCATTCGGTGGGACAAACTCCCTGAATACGAAAAAGAAGACAACACGAAAGCTAGTCAAACGTTTGCTTGTGTCGGCGGTCAATGCGAGATCGTAGATACAACAGATAATTAGGAGAACACTATGCACAATATTGATCAAGTTATTAGACGATTACGATTAAGTGGAAGCGGTGTGGCTATGTCACAAGGAGAAATGCGTATGCTTTTTATTCATTTAATCCAGAAAGTGGAGAACTTAGAAAATGAAATTTCCCTATGTAGATCCCAAACTTGTGGAACAACTGGAGAAGCTGTACCCTCCCTTGAACCCAAGCTTAGAGGACGTAAAGGATCCCTACCTAAATCTGAGCCTAGCTCATAGAGCAGGTCAACAGGAACTTATTGTAAAATTAAAATCTATTAGCGCAGAACAGAACAGGAGATAGCTATGGCAGGACCAACAGCAGACTTTGGAGACTTTGATTTAGAAGATATGCAAGAAACCGGCCAAGCAGAATTTCGTCTTGAAGATGTAGCTGAAAGAGTATATAATCAAGTCCACAGAGGTAATCAAGGGTCATGGGGTGGAGGAAATGCTAGCCTTCATGATTCTTTAGAAGGAAACGCGGGATTGCAGGTTCAATATAATATAATGGGAGAGTTTCAAAATCAGTTCGCTGGAACAGTTGAAGGAATCACAGGAGATTTTTACAATACCCTTAGAAAAATTGAAGTTAAAGATGACTACCTTCAATCTACACAAAAAGAATTAACTTCTATTGTTGGTAATATTGAAGAAGCCTCACGTTTGCTAGAAAGACCGTCTAATAAAAAAATTAGAACTTTAGGAGATTTAAGCAATCGTTTTAACCAAGTTAAAAAATCAAGACAAGCAGCAGCATCTCAACTTGAAGTTGGTAGTATTGATACAGGCCCAACTATTTCATACGTAGATCCTCTTACAGGTAGAACTGTTAGTAGAAACCAATATCAGTCTTCAGACCCTACGGATTACTTAGGTACGCCTAGCACAGAAGCTTTTAATGAATCAAAAGCATACTTTAAAAATAAAGTTGCTAACGATGGAATTGCAAGAGCTAACGAACATTTTAGTCGTTTACAAACTTATATGGAAACTGCAGAAATGAGTGTAATTGGCACGGACCAAAATAGTGGAGAAAGTGTTTATGGGTATAATTTGTCTGATTTTGATGGCATTCTCAGTGGACAAGGTTCTCATTACCTTCAAGGTGGTTATGGGTATGATCAGATAACGGCGGAACAAATGAATGATATTATGAGTAATGGAGCGCAAGGTTTATATTCCCAAGGACAACACGAAGCTTTTAATGCTTTAATAGGTTTTAGTGTTCTAAGAGAGGACAATAATTACCATGAATCTTTAAATACACCTTGGTTATATGGGCTGGAAGAAAGCCAACAAGAACAAATCTATAATGAATTAGCTAACCTTACTTCTGGTTTATATGGGGGGTTATACGGATCTGCTTTTGATTCTATGGCTGGTAGTCTTTCGGCTGCTAACTTAGGGTTTGGTACCGCTCAAGAAGCTTTTAAAGCAAGCACAGAACAGAAATACATTGCAGGAGAAAAACAAAAAGCACTTAGGCAGTCTATTTCAAAACTAGGAACTGTTTTTAATAAAAACAAACAAAGATTATTACCGAATCAAAAAGAACCTTTAACGAGGTTTTCTGGATTTAAGGGAGGTAGACCACAATGAAAAATTATTTTATTCCGCCGGGAAAATTAAACGGGTCTTTATACGGGCCTTATTACGGCGGTTCGCCAGCAGCCCCAGCACCTGTCGATACAGCTGCTATTCTTGCTGCACAAAATGCTGCTGCTGCACAGCAAATGGAATTTCAAGCAGCACAGTATGATCAGATGATGGCTTATCAATCAGAGCGAGAAGCATTTGCTTTGTCACAAAGAGATAATGAAACTCAAGTTGCTATGATGGAACAGTCTATTCAAGAAGCAATGGAATCTCTTTTAGCAGGTGAAATGGAAGAACAAGAAGAAGCAGAAGAAGGCGGTCAAATTAACTTAGACTTTACTACTTCTCTTTTAGATGCTATGCAAAATTACGGAGGAGCTGCTATGCCCGGTACTGGCGGAGGCTTAACAGGATCTGATCCTAATCAACCTAACCCAACTATGGGTGGGGGCGCACCTATGGGGAGGCCAGTCTAATGTCACCAATCCCACCAGAAGGAAGTATTTACGAACGCTTTAGAACTTTAGATACGGATAGAACAAGCAAGTTAGATCGTGCCCGAGCGTGTTCAGCTTTGACAATTCCCTCCGTTCTTCCTCCTGAAACTTGGACAGAACAAGAGGATCTTATTCAACCCTCATCATCTATGCCAAGCCGTGGGGTAACTAACTTAGCTAGTAGAATGCTTAGTGCTTTAATTCCTTTAAATGATTTACCCTTCTTTACTTTTGAAGCTGAATCTGGTATTAACTTAGAGCCTAAATTACAAGCTTATTTACAGTCATTATCACTGCAAGTTTACACTAAAATTGTTGGTAAAAACTTTAGAGAAACAATCTTTAGTGCTTTACAGCATTTGATTATTACAGGCGATTGTATTCTTATTATGGAAGATGATTTTAATTATCGTCTTATTCGACAAGATCATTATGTTGTTCGACGTGATATTGTTGGACAACCCATTGAAATTATTCATCTAGAGTTTGCCGCTAATGATTCTAGTTTACCTGCATTAGAAAACTACGGTGTCTCCGATTCTAATAATAGAAAAGGATATGAAACTGTATACGTACGCTTAACGTACAACAAAGAAGAAAAAGAATGGGATGTCTTACGTGAGAACGAAGAAGGCGACTTTATTTCCTCAGGCAAATACAAAGTTATTCCTTACGCTTGCCTTAGATGGATTGGTATTCCCGGAGAAAACTACGGACGATCTCACTGTGAAGAAATCTTTGGTGACATCCAGTCATTAGAAGCATACACACAAGCTATGCTTGAAGGTATGGCCGCAGCTAGTGCGTTCTGGATTGGGATTAATCCTGCAGGTGTAACTAATATCGAAGATGTAGCTGGTAGAGATAATGGTTCTTATATTTCAGCTCGTCGCGAAGATGTGTTTACCTTGTCTCCATCAGATACGCTGACACCACAAATTCAATCAATTTCTACTGCTGTTGAAGCTATGCGTCGAGAGGTCTCTGTGGCTTTCTTAATGTCAGCAGGTGCTATTCCATCGGGTGATCGCGTTACTGCTACAGCAGTGCGTATGATTGGCTCAGAATTAGAAACTATTTTAGGTGGTGCTTTCTCCTCTATTGCTAGAGAGATGATGGAACCTATCGTTAAACGAGCTGTATTTGTTATGATTGATGAAAAGCTTATTGATCCTCAGTTAGCACAAGAGTTTGCTGATGATGGTAAATTGTCAGTAGAAATTGTTACTGGCTTACAAGCTTTGTCTAGAGATACAGACTTGACTAAACTTATTCAATTAGGTGAGATGGTTAGAAACCTCCCACCACAATCATTAGCAACCTTTAAATGGGATGCTTACACAACTGCATTAATTTCCTCGCTTGGGTTTGATCCTACTAACTGGGTCAAGTCAGAGGAAGAAGTACAACTTGAACAACAAGCTGCAATGCAACAGCAGATGGCTATGCAAGCTGAGGCGCAAGGGGCGCAACAGGCAATGGCTGCTGCATCGGGTATTGCACAACAAGCAATTGGCCAGCGATTAGCTCCGGGCCAAGCTTAAGGAGAACACATGTCTGAAGAAATTACGAATAATGTCGAAGCCGCCCCCGTTGAGGCTGCTCCTACAGAAACTCCATCGGCTCCCGTACAGGGATCACCGGAGTATAACCAAAAAATGGCCGCTATTGGTCAAGCAAATCAAGATGTTCTAAACAACAACGTTCCTGAGAAGTTTCGTCAAGAAGATGGATCTGTTGATATTGCTGGAATGGCTAAGTCTTATGCTGAACTGGAAAAACAGTTTCATAATAAGGCAGCACAGCCAGAGACCCCTGCGGCGGAAGCTCCTGTTGAGCCTCCAAAAAACCAACCGGAATTTAGGATTCCTACACCTACTGAAGTTATCGAAGAGCTAACTTCTCCTCAACCTTCATCGGTGTCGGAAGAAGATTACAATAACTGGGGAAAAGAACTTGTTCGCGCAGGTGAACTTACTCCAGAAACTAGAGAATCTATTAAACAAAAAACTGGATTCAATGACGCTATGATTAATGATTTTGTATACGCACAAAAAGCTAAACAGAAAGAAGCTTTTGGCGTTGCAGCTCAGACGGTCGGCGGCACGGAACGATTATCAGGAATGCTAGAGTGGGCAGCGAGTAACCTTTCTAAAGAGAAGCAGATGGTTCTCAATGAAAGGCTTTCTGGACCTGATTATGATATCACCCTCCAAGGTATTGCCTCGATGTATGATAAGGCTATGGCAAATGCGCCTCGTGCGCAGGAGCCGGTTCCTCAGCCAAATCAAGTTTCAAATCCAGCGGGTAGATCTGTTGTAGAAGGCTTTGCTTCCTACGGCGAGTTTACCCAAGCACGATCAGACCCACGATACATGCAAGATGCTAAGTATCGGGGTGCTGTAGAGGGACGAATGGTGAAGACTAATTGGCAGAGTCTTCCACGTTAAGAAAACAACTAGATTAAACAGAGATGTTTATGATATTTGTTGGATTAACAAGCTTACGTTAAACCCGAAAGGATAATTTAACCGTGACTATTGCTGTAATTTATTACTTTATTATTAAACAATTACACAATTCTCAAGGAGAATTATTATGACTTATATCGCAGGAAATAATGCCTTTGGTGGCGTTGGTAATCTTGGAACAGTTCCAAGTACCGTCGATCTTTCTAACGATCCCTATCGTACGACGATGAACGCAGGTACCCCCGGTGGTGCTAACGGTACTTCTAAACTTTGGCTTCCTATCTGGTCTGGCGAAGTGATGTACGCTTACGATCAGTACCGTGTTTTTGAACCCCTTGTCGAGTCACGAACTATTGCTTCGGGCCGATCAATGGAGTTCCCAATCATGGGACAGGTCGCTATGAAGCCAGCTTGGTTTGCAGGCGAAGAGCTTTTAGGCTCACCTCAGAACCACACGACTCAGACGTTCTCGATTAACCTCGATGCTCGTCCTATTGCGTCGTACTTTGAACTTGATAACATTGACCTTATGATCACGCAGTGGCAGTATCGTCAGGAACTGGCCCGTCAGGCTGGTCAGACGCTTGCTAACGCTCGTGACCTTCAGATCGGTGCTTACATTGTTCGTGCTGGTCTTGAAGACATCCTTGGTGCTGACCCCCGTGCAGGAGCTGGATGGAACAAGAGTCTCGCCGGTTCTACGCTTTACGGTTCGCCGTTTAGTGCTAAGTTGGAGTACCTTGATTCAGCAGCAGCTACTGATGCAGATCGTGCCGATGGTGCGCTCGCGCTTCTTGCTGCTATTGAAGACTTCATGGTCCACCTTCAGGAAATCAACGCCTCAACCGATGGTGTGTACTGCTCTGTGACCCCACAGACCTTCCACGACATTCGTGCGCTTGGTGTCGCTCGTGACACTGGTGACCTTGGTGGTGGTGCTGGCCGTCCGTTCTTCGGCGGTGTTGCTGACGCTGGTGGTCTTGGTGCTGGTCTTCGTGACGGTATGTTTGCTCTTCAGGATAGCCTTGAATACATGAGCTGCCGTATCATTAAGACTAACCATATGCCTAACTTCGATGCTACTAACACTGGTGGTGCTGGTGCTTATGATGAAAACGTTATTGGTGAAGCTCGGTACAACCTTGACTTTACCGGCCAGCAGGGTGGAGCTAACGTGATCATGAAAGCAGGTGATGCCACCAAGGGAACTACTGGCGTTAAGGCTTGCCTCTGGCAGTCCAAGGCTGTGGCTTCGCTGGGGCTTCAGGGAATGAAGGTTGATACGGTGGAAGATGTCCGTCGTAACACCAACTTTACTGTTGCTTCGATGATGGCTGGTACGGGCGTTCTGCGTCCCGAGTGTGCTGCTCTTGTTGTCGGTGGTTTTGATAATAGTGGTAGTGGCGCTGCTGGTACCGTTATTACTCGCGCTGCGACTAAGCTTGCCTTTGGTATGACTAGTGAGTACGCTAACACGGGTAGTGGAACGTTCCCCTACGCCTAAATTTGATAGGATCTATTGGAGGATATTTTTATGTCTTACAAACTCTTTTGAAAGAGGTGATCCTATCTCGGCAGCAGGAGTTGTCGTTACCTGCAAAACTATCGCCGTGGCCCCCGAAGGGGGGCTGCGGTGTTTTTTTCTAAGGAGGAAAAACTATGGGTTATATGACTAGATTGGATGCTATTAATAAAATGTTAATTGCATCAGGAGAAAACATTGTAAGTGATTTAGAAAACCAAAGCGGTGTAGATACAAGCATTGCTGAGTTTATGTTAGATCAAAAAGTTATTGACTACCAGATGCGTGGCTTAGCTAACAACCAGCTTAATCGCTCCTATAAATCTGGAGCTACAGGTGAAATTGAATTACCCTTAAACACATTAAGCGGTTGGCTTACATCATCACATACAAATAAAGATGGTACTCAAATTAGAGGAGTTATTAAAGGTAATCCTCCTTACCTTTTTAACTTTACTGATAATACATCTTTGTGGGAAAGTAACTGTGAATATCACGTCTATCTTGTTCTTAAATTAGAGTGGGAAGATATGGATACCTCTGTGCAGCAAGCTGTTATTATGCAGGCAGCCAGAGAATATCAAATGATGTCACAAGGTGATGGAGATGTTGATAACTACTTAGCTCAGTTAAGTCTTTACTACGAGGCAGCAGCTAAGGGTCAAGATAACTCACAGAAACGATACAACATTCTTAACGGACCAGAAAATTCTATCTCCAATGCTGTTAACAGGCAGATCTTTAACAGAAATGCTCGCTTCCCAAGGGGATAAACCATGCCACCATATGACCGTCGTGCCAAACAAAAAGGTTTTAATACTCGTATTCCTATTAACACCCTTAGCGGTGGTGTAGGTAGACAAGCTCCTTCTAAAAGATTAATTTCAGAATCTCAGGTAGTTGAAAACGCTTTACCTACTTTAGAAAAATCTATTGAAAAACGACCGGGTAGTAAACAACTTGTTACTGGATTAGCTGGTGGACAAAACCAAGAATACGGATCATTAGATCTTCCTAATAACTTTGGTGCCCTTGCTTCTTTAAGATTAAACACTCCTACAATTCAAGCGGGGTCTACTAACTTTACTTTTAAAGATAAGATTAGTCCTAATTCTTTTATTAATCTAATTTCTACTGACAGTACAACTAAAACTTATTTAAGTGACAATAATAGAAACTCTGGTTATGAAACAGAAGCGATTACTACTTTACAGTTTAATGCTACTCCTCTTAAAGGAGGGGAAATAACTTTAATTTCTGGTGATTCTACTTCTGTAACTTATACAGCATTAAACTCAGTTACAGGAAGTGTTGTAGGTGGTAAGACAGTATTTAATCCCAGTCAGTTTATTAGCCAAACAGTATCCGCCTTACAAGAAGCTATCTACAGTTCAAATGGACATAACGCATCTGCTCGTTGGGACGTAGAATTTTCTGGTGCTATGGGACTAGATGAAACTATTACATTAATTTCTACTGACGGTACTACTAGAACATATATCTGTAAATTCAGTGGGTCTAATGGCGCACAAGATGGTACTAATATTGTTTTCTTGCAAGGAGCAAACGCAAGAGCATCAGCTTTAAACCTACAAGCTGCTGTAGCATCAGCAAACGGACATGAAGCTGCTAGGCTTGTCGCTACTAATACAGGCGGTGGTAATTTAAATATTATCCAACAAGTAGACGGAGTTGGTTCTACGTCACAAGTAGAAGTGTCAGATGGTTGGCTTAATCATTGCGTGTCAGTTCCTAAGCCACGCTTTGGTAAAATTCATTGTGTTGTTAATACAGACGGAACTGTTTATTTTGAACAGTGTACCGCTGGTTCCGCAGGAAATACTGGTGTTGCTACAACTGCTAAATTAAATAACGTGCTTGAAGTAGTACCTGCTAATTTTGCAAGAGCAATCAACGCTGTTTATTTTCGGTCAGAAGGAACAAAAGAAGCTTCAGCAGATTCTCTTCGTGCAGCTATTAATTCTTTAAATGGACACACATCATCTAAACTTACAGTTGTTTCAGCTAGTGGTAACTTAACCATTACTCAAGTAACAACAGGAACTCAAGGTAATACAGATGTAGCTACTACTACAAGCTTTAATAACTCTGTAGTTAAACCTGTTCGTCCTTTTACAGGCGGTACAGACATTAATAACGAGTTTGACGCAGAGACAGTTACTTTAACAGATCCTATTAATGAAAGAACCAGATCATTTAGTTTTAATAGTAATCTATTACCTACTAATAATCAAGCTTCTGTTGTAGGTACTAAAGGTTTAACTACGTCCGCTTTAATTGCACAACAATTAGCTAAAGTAATTAGATTAAATCAAATTGAAATTGCAGCTACTTATGATGTTACAGATGATCTTATTAGATTACAAATGGAACAATCGGGCGGTAACGGAAATTATATTTCTACATCAAACGAAACTTTATTTTCACCCTCTGAGTTTAGGAGTGGTGTAGCAGGGGAACGTAAGTTTTTTTATTACTGGTTTTCAATTAGTGAAATTTTACGGTACTTGGTTGTTATTGATTATTCAGCTAGAGGACCAGCAGATAATTTATTTTACATCTATTTAATTAATACTGTAAACGAGACAGTTACAAACCAAACACCAGAAATTAATGAAACTGTACAAGACATTTACGATTATATTACATACGGTAATGATATTTATGAAGCCGACGAAGCATTAGATGCTGTTACTATTGGCACAAATATTTTCTTTGTAAACAAATTTGTTAAAGCAGGGTTTAGTTCTAACAAAGACGGATTTAAATTTGACCTGTCGGGTAATGTTACAGAAGAAGTTGATTACGCGGGGCAAGAAATTACCTACTATACAAGTTCTGTTGTTGACCCTGATGGTACAGCATTACTGTATGTCCCTAATAAAGCTTACGTTGGCGGTACAGAAGTATACAATCAATATGGTGTTTGGAAAGCTTTATCTGACATTAGATCAGAATCTACGGCTCAATATTCATCTGACGATACCGAAGAAACTATTATTGCTGCTGACCCCAGTCCTCCTGAATACTACACTTCTAAAGTTGCTTCAGATTTAGATGCTAATATTTGGTATCCTTGGGAAGCTAATCAAGCTGTTATAGATTTAGAGGGAAACAAAAGAGCAAGCGTTGGAGCAGCATCGTCAGCAGTTACTTGGGCCGCAGGTATGACTCCTTCTGTACAAATTGATGCTACAGTTGAGAGAAAATGGAAAGCCAGTGTTGAAGATTCTAGTGGTATTGTTACTGAACAAGGTGATATTGTATACGATATTGCTCACTCTAGGTTGACCTGTGACTATACTATAACAGGCTCAGATTGTGAGGCAAGCGGATTCAATAGATATATTGCTCTTTGGCAGTACGTTAGACCTGTTAAACAAATTCCTGTAGAAGATAATCGTTACGTTGACAGAACTAAGCAATACTTAGGACAGGCTTATAGTGACTTTTCTAATATTAAGTTACCGCCTCATCCTACAGACCCTAATGATATTATTGACTTAGCTGTGTTAGGTTCTATCCCCGATGGTATTCCTAACTACGCTACTAACCTTGTAGGTGAAGCAGCTATTTCTATGGGGTTGTTATACGAAGGAAAACAATTAACAGATTATACTGATATTATTAATAACACAGGTAGCCCAGCTTTAACTACTCATGAGTATGGTTTAGGTAAAATTCTTTATGTGGAAAACGCCTATGCTGATGCTCTTCCGGGTTATTACAGAGTACAATCTAATATAGATAAACCTTTTTTAAGTAAAGTCCGTACTCCTCATCCATTTAGTATGTTTGATAAAGCACGTATGCCTCATCAGTTAAGTTTTAATGCACCTGATGACAGTAATCCATTAGGACGATGGTCATTTTCTACTATTAACTGGAACTTACGGACAACAGGTACTGACACAAGTAATCCCGGTCCTAAATTATTTGAAAACGGTAAACAATCTGAAATTAAAGCTTTAGGTTACTTTAGAAATAGAATGTGGATGGCGGGAGAAGATAAAGTATTTTCATCTAAGTTAAATGACATTACTAATTTCTTCTTAGAAGATGCGTCGTCAATTACCGATGAAGATCCTATTGATGTTACCTGTTCGTATAATAAATATACAGAGGTAATTAATCTTACTCCGTTTGAAAACAACTTGTTTGTTAATACAGGGTCAGACGTACAGTTTACTATCTCTGGATCAGACAACCTTATCTCACCTTTTACAGCAGAAGTAGCTCCCTCGTCGTTTTATTCTACAGCTCCTCTTATTAAACCTATACTTTTAGGATCACAGATTTATTTCTTTGATAGTAAACGATTGTATGTATATTTTAATGATAAAACGGTGTCTATGAATAACGCAGTTGAGGTTAGTTATCACTGTCCTGATTTTTTACCAGAAAAATACTCAGCTAGTGCTGTTGTGCCTTCTTTTGATACAATTTTATTTAACAATAGGCAAAACAAAAAAGAAGTTTTCTGTTACACAAACAGGTACTCTGGTGAACAAGTAATTCAAAACGCTTTCTTTAAGTATGTATACGATAGAGATGTAGTGGCTATGAATAGCTACGATTCTAATATCTATTTTGTTACAGTAACTTCAGATGAAAGCCGAACGATTCACCACATTCAAAAGCAGGTGTTCCAAGAAAAAGATTTTTCTATTCCTTTGTTAGATAATAGCTTTACTAACTTTAGTTCTGCTGTATACTCACCTGCGGACGATAGTACACAGTTTACTTTTGATGGGTACTACAATCCTACTATTGATACTATTGTTGTAGGTGGAGAATCTTTAGCGATTCAATCGTTTGGTACAGGAATTACAGCTTCTACAGTTACAGTCCAAGGTAAATACGATACAGCTAATTCAGTTTATGTAGGTACTAAATACACAACTAGAATTCAGTTGTCTCCTATTTTCTATAGAGACCAAGGTGGTAATGTTATTGACGGTATCCTGTCATTGCGTACTATGCACCTACGTCACCACAATACTGGTAACTATAAGATTCAGGTTGATAACAGAAATAGGGTTACTACTCCTATTGAGTTTTCATCCAAAGAAATTTCAACACGAAGCGATCTAATGCCTTTAGATAACTTTGTTGTTGATGGGGAAACAGTCTCTAAGATCTTCGGATACGGAGATGAAGTAAGCATTAGCATTCTGTCGGATTATATATCTCCGATGAATATCACAAATATTGAAATTAAAGGACGGTTCAATACTACCTATAGCTCTTGGGTAAGATAACCGTTCTCCGGGTCGGTGTGGCTTTCGAGCCACATCGGCCTTTTTAAAGGAGATTAGAAATGGCATTTGATAACACAAATTTTAGACAGTGTTCTTATAACTACAATAATACAGTAGGTAACAGCGGGGCAACTACAGATGACTCAAAATATTTTAACGGTGGTGGAAGCCAAGTCTCTGTGTCAAAAGATATTGGTAACACAGCAGGAGCAGAGGCTTGCATTCAGATTGAACTGACTCCTGTTCAAACGGTATTTAAAGAAAACGTGAGTATTACACAGCAGGTAGAAGTCTTTTTTCAAGCAAGAAAAAACTTTGCTGGTGTTGATATCCTTAGTATTTATCCTGTAGAACAACGTCAAGGTTTATTTAGATTACCCCAGACAGACACTAACGGTGATATTGTTTACATTGCGGAACAGTCTGGAAATAATGATAAATACTATGTTTATCTTTCTGTAGCTACGGTTACTCAATTAACAAAAACTACAAAGCCAGATGGATCAGCGTTGTTAAATTATTCTGCTACTCCTGAGGCATTAGTATTCCCAGCTCCTGAAAAAACAAATGAATACACTATTAAACGTCTTACTCATTCGATCACAGATTTTGTCACGTACCAGCCCGGTGGACAGTTAACGTCTAATCTCCTTAACTTCCAAAAGGGTCAGGAAATGTTTTTGATTCAAGAGCTTCTGTGGACTATCGAAATGGATATGATTACCTTCTCTGATTTGTCAGGTAACGGTAAGATTGTTACTACTGGTGCAGATGGATATATTCCTGTTGAAGACATTAACTTATCTGTTTTTGATCTTAATGATGTTGATGATGATACGAATGCTTCTAGGGCTGTGTTGTATCGTGTAGGTAAAAACTTTAAGACACAAGAAGTTTTTAATCTTATTAATATTTCAGATATTATTAATGTTTCAAATAATACTCCCGCATCAAATAATGTATTAGCTTACAACGATAGTTCTGGTGTTTGGGAACCTAAATCAGTAAGCGAAGCAGCAGGTAATTGTAGTGGTATTTTAGCATCTACTCTTAACTTTTGTTCAGGGAGCCATACAGATATTAATTTAACTGATATCTTTATTAGTACTTCTACACCAGTTTTTGATATTACTAGTAATACAAGAGTGATGACAGAAAGTGGTTTAACTAAGGTTCCTTTAAACACGCTATCAAATGTTAATGACTCTGGAATTACTGATGGTTTTTTACTTAAATATCAAAGTTCAACTCAAACTTATATTCCAATTAATCCCGCTAGTTTAGGTACTGCTGGTGATGCTGGTGGTAATACGTTTGAGTATGCTTTTACTGCTACTACTCCGGACGAGGGACAAATTTTATTAAGCGGTTCTTTAGAAGCTACTACACAAATTTTTGTAAACAATACAAACGCTGATGGTGCTGATGTAAAAAATTGGTTTACTTCTTTTAGTGTTGGATCTAATGATTTTGTTAAAGTGTTTAAAAAAGGTGCCCCCGAGAATTTTGCTATTTATAAATTAACAGGGGTTGTAAATAACGGTACAATAGCTACGTTAGCTGTCGATAATGTAGCATTCGCTGGAACCATTAGTGCTACCAACGCTGTTTACTTAACTCACATCCCTTCGGGTGCTGCTGGAGCTGCTGGCGCACCGGGCGCACAGGGTGACGCAGGATCCCAAGGAGATACTGGTCCTGCTGGAGCTGCAATCACATCGGGAACTGTTGCTGTAGACGGTGCTAACTTAGTATTTAATTTTGAAGATAATCAATCAGGTAGTTTCCCTGTTACTTTATTAAACTGGCTTAGTATTGTAGACGCTACTTGGTATTATGTAGTAGATTCGACAGTAAATTCTAGTGTATACGGTCAATACACATACGCACTTAATACAATCGCTAATGGAACAGGTACTGCTCTTACTGGTGCAGTTAACTTAGCAGAAAAAGGTAACTCCGGTTTAGACGCTAGTAGTAACAGAACTTTCCAAAATATTACGTACGGACCTCCTACTTCTATTAGCTCGAATCAAGAAGTACACGGAGTAAATTTAGTTAACGGTGACGTAATTAAATTAGTTCCCATTGCTAATGGTACTGGAGTAATGGTAAAAAATACTAATGAATTTAGTACACAAAATGTTATTCAATTAATTCAATGTGCGTCAGCTTAAGGAGAACACCATATGACTACACCACCTTCATTTGATACCGATTGCGGCTGCGTAGGCGGCCCTTGTAACCCTACAGGTAGATGCTGCTCAGGCAATGTCAATAATGACCCCGGAGATAACAATAGCTGTTCAGAAGAAAACACAGGTATTTTAAGTAGTTATCAATGGCCTAGTACTGATTGGTATGCTACTGCGACAGAAGGTAATAGCGATCAAGATAATATTGTTTATTCTCGGTTAGGTTATAATTTTAATTTGTTTGAAAACGAACAGTGTTCCGACAGTATACACGACATTGATGAAACAGACGGTGCTACAAAATATAATACTATAGCTACTGTTCAAAATAATTTTTGTGGAACTAACCAAGAAGGTTTTTTAACAGGTCAGTATTTAACAACTTTTAAAAGTATGATTATTCTGAATAATAACGCTAACTGGGATGATCCAGAAGCTAGTGCCGTAATTCAAATAAGATATCCTAGTCTAACTGATCTTATTGAAGATTACGATTTTATTCAAAACACTTCTTACGAGGCTTTAATTTTAAAAGTAAGAGTTAAAGATCAAAGTACTATTAGACGGCGTTTTCTTCCTGCTGAGTTTATGCCTGTAGATACGGATGGCACTAGTAGTGGAGTCCCTCGTTTAGCACCCGAAGTTGAGGTAGGTGATGTATATACTTATAGATTTCCTATTGAATCAGATCCCGAAAAAGAAATTATTGGTTTAAAAAAAATTTGGGAAGCTGAGGCAAGCGGCAGTGGAGAAAGAATTCTTAATATACAAACTAGAGATTCTTTAGATCAAGAGTGTTCTAGTCAATGGCCTGCGTTTAACTGGAAATTAGGTAGCAGTGATACTCAAATTGTTAAAAATTTCGCTGCTGCAACTAATACTCCTCAACAAGACTATGAAAAAAATTTATGGGGTATTGAAGTAGAGTATTGGTTTTACTTTGAAGGATCTTTAGAAGCCGAAGGACAAGGCATCCAAGGAGATTGTTTAAACTTCGGTTCGTCTAATGTAGGAACATGCGACGGTAACGGAGGAACTTTAGGAGATGCTGCTCCGGGTGCCTTTGATGTTGGCTTTGGTTGTTTGTCTTTTTGTAACGAAGTTGCAATAGATCCTAATTTTTGTGTTTGTGATATTTGCAATTGCCTTGAGTCATGGGAAGGTTGTTTTAGTACAGCAGAATACAGGCAACTTAATAAAATCTGTGCTTGTTGTTTAGGAGTAGGCGAATCATTCGGGGAAGAAAGCTGTCCTGACGATTGTGATGACTGCGGTGGTTTTAATATTAGTTGTGAAATATGCGGCGATAATTGTTGTACTGATTGCAATAGAGGTAACCTAAGTTATGGCACTTTTGATGAATGTATGACTAAAATTGACGATGGTAATGCTATTTGTTGGTCGCCTGTTTCAACTTTCGTTTGTCCCTGTTTATCTGAAATTGTGATTGACGAGTGTGGTTGTTTCCTTACTACCGGATGTGAAGACAACAGCGTTGGCGGTTGTTTAAATGGAGGGTGTAGAGCTTATATCCCATCGTCATGCGGTGGCGGAGAAGTCACTAAAAACTTTTTCTTTGTGGCTTATGATAAGGACAATAATGCTCAAGACGGTATTACATTTAGTTTAAGCGCACCTTATAACCAACAGATTGAGTATGGCTATTGCGGTGAATTTGAGCTAGTAAACGGTGCAAACGGCGCAGAAAATGACGAGTTTAACCTTGCATTTGGTGCAGGTGGTCTTGGGATGCAAATCTTAGGCAATATGCCAATTACATTTGATGTATTCAAAACTTGTATGATTAAAAGTTTTACTGAAGACGGTAACTTAGTTCGTATGCCTCTTGAAGAAACTATTAAAATCAAAGACATTAAACTATGTAATAAAACGGATAGCGGTCGTTGCGGCACATGTGATTACCGTGATCAAAACGGATATGAACCACCTACTGTAGGTAAGGGCGTGTACACTACTCTTAAACTTACAAATAACGATATTAAATTCCAACGTACTAATCAGTTTAATAAACTCATTGCTTTTAAAATGGAAAACGGAAGTGTTAGTACGTCTTCTAACATTACGACAACTAATGATAACTATACTATTTCAGCCTTAGAAAATACACAAAGCTTATTAGATTCAGGTTTCGATCAAACTGAAATTTCTCGGGCAATGATAAGTACTACCGAACGAGATAAAGTAAAAGACGATTTTACTAAATTAGATTCTACGTGGTATACAGCCACATACTGTAAGAACGAACTTCTTCAAAACACTGAGTTTAATAATAGTGCTTACGCTTTTTTAACTGATAACAACTCAGGTTGGTGGTCAGATAACTTAGATAACACTACTTATTTACGTGTGTGGTCTACACAAGTTAGATCTGTTTACAAATTCTGCTATCCTTTTTCTGAAAATGCCCAAGGAGGTTCCCCTGAAAGATGTTTTGAAGACGTAACTAATCATCCTAGTTGTTACTTTAGGCTTGATCACAAGTACGCTAAAGATTCACAAACTGAAAGAGGTATTGTTAAATCTAGCGTCGATGATACTGGGGTTTACAAACAGCTTAACGCAAACTGTGAAGATACATCTACTTGTGTGTTTTGTAACACTTGGACATCAGCAGATGATCCAACAAATAAAGGATGCAATAGTTATATTGACGCTAGTGGTAATTTTGTAGCAGAAACAGAAGGAGCTATGTTAATGCCGTCCCGCCCTCATACATATCAAGTTGAAGTGTGGTATGTTACTGAAGCAGGCGGACCTTGTAGTAGCTATGTTCAAGATTATCCTACTGATTTTAAATTAGCTGGTATTGTTCAAAGTGTTCCTAACTGTCTTCTTGCAGCAGAACAATTAGAAGATACTACTAAACAATACTGGACCTCTGATACTCTTTCTTATAACATTTATTACGATAGTTGTGGTTCTTTCTTTTGGCAATTTAAAGAACGTGAAGACGAACTTAAAAGTATTATTTTAAATACTAGCTACGACGAGGATTTTGATGACGTTATTGAGGGCGTTGAATCAGCTACGATTACTCGTAAGATTGATTTAATTCCTGATGTGCAGGGCACTACTAGCTCTTACGTAGATAGAAATCCAGAAGCTAATGACATTCCTACTATTAAAGCTGTAACAAGTCAGAACTGGAATGAGGATGTCTGGTATCATACCGATCCCAAGCATGACTTTAACTTAGTCGCTAAAGGCAAGCCACAGGTTATGGCTAGGTGGACTGAGATTCCATTTAAAAACTACGCTAATGAGTATTTAGATTTAGATAAATCTCAGTTAGGGTTTTATTTAACTGTATCGGCTGCTCACATGGATGGTATTAACTCTGTTAAATTCTATCTTGACGGAGCTACTGCTGGCAATGGTGTGGCTTCTATTAATAAAGAATATGCCCACCCGTTAGAAACTTCTGTTGCTCGTGTTAAACGAGGCGATAATGGTAATCTTCTTAATAGCTTAGAAGAGTATACCGTTAGGCTTGAAACTAGCAGTCTTACTACAGGTGTTCATGAAGTACGAGCCAGAGTTACAGCTAATTCACGTACTGATCGTTTAGGTGTTGGTACGTCTAGGTTGCTGTACGGAGAACCCCCTACGGGTAATGCTGAAGTTCTTATTACAGGTGAAGCAGCAAGCGGCAGGGGACCGGGTGATTACAAAAACTGGGGTCCAATTGCGGGACAGAACTGGCCTTTAAGTAATGCTAAGTGGCCTAGAAGTGTTCCTGATGGTCCTGAGCTGTTAAAGGGAGCTAGTGGATTAAACTATAAAAATGATTTCCCAGCTATTGGTTCTACTAATAAATGGAATCTTGCTGCTAATGGGTTTAGTTATTATACCTCAGGTGGAGCCAAGACTTTTTATTACGATAATCGTTATATCTTTGGTGCTACTAGCCAACAGAACATTCTGTTTAATGGTTATGAATCATTCTGGTTTAACTACAACCCAGCTCCTGTGCAAGTCACGGTGGGTAATGCTTCTGAAGTAACTGCTGGTACAGCCGATGTGACTACAGTTGCAGCAGCCTTTACTTTACTTAATACAGGTAGTGTCGAAGCCGCAAGGCATGACGCTGAGATCATTCTTAATCCCGGTACAGACGCTACTCCTCGTGAGTACCACTGGCCCAACCTTAAGGACTCAGAATCTCTGACGTATGCTGAAGGTGCCAACTGGTGTCGAAATGCTCTACAGAAAAAGAGTTTAGTTATTAAATCAAAAAACCCAGATAGTAAGAGTAAGACTATCTTATGGTTCCCACCGGGACAAGATAAGGTAGATATGGCTTGGAATTCCTTTGCGTTGCACGTTAAGGATCTTACTGTCCATACCTCACTGACCGGATCCTCTGTAAACCAGTGTTTGAAATCTACGGGTACTAACTGTAGGCTTCTCATTGAGAACGTTGACTTTGCATCGGTCTGTGTGGACGCTGTAAAGGCTTCTACGCTTGTAGACAGCTCTGGTAACATTATCTGTGGAGACAGCCTTACGCGGGCTTCTAACGGTACTGTGGCGGGTCAAATTCAGTATAATAAATGTAGAAAGATTAGGGACGGAGAAGAAGACTATCAGTGTTCTGAGGATGCCACTGTGTGTGGTGTCAACTGTTGCGGTATCTTAGCTAATGGCACTGGGTGTGCTGACTGTGTTACTACAGCTTGTAACTATTGTAGAACTAACTGTACGTGTCGTATGACTGAAGTACAGTGGTGGCCCTTCTTCTCATCTAATACTGTTAATTTATCTGCATCTAACGGTACTAACATTGCTGCTGAGATTGCTTGCAGTGGGACTTACCCGTGTACTAACAGCGCACTTAGTGCCTGTAAGGGTATCTTTGGAGCTGATTTAGTACATACATCAACGTCGTTCTGTCTTGGTACAGAACCCGGACAGTGTGTTATCCTTGGTCTTTACAATCACGATCTCATGGAGTTAGCTGATAATGACTCTTGGACTATGGGTATTTACGCTAAGTCTATTACCAGCAATGCTGTACCGGGACCAGTAGTTAAGAACCCCGTCATGGTCAAACACTTTACAGTGGACAACATGACGGATAACTTAATCTGTGATGAAGGCCACAGTCTTATTATTGATTTATGGGTTAAGAACATTGATAACTACAGCGATCCTGACAAGAAGGATACTGATATCGTTAAGTGGTCTTTAGATAACTATAATACTAAATACGGTATTAAAGTTCAAGACGATTACAACCCAGTTATCGGTAGTCCTAATCCTCGTGGGGTCTATAACTTTAACTCATTTATTGAGAATAGAATGATGATCAACATTAAGGTTGATAACTGTCACTCTAGGATTATCAATATGCCCGGACCTTCATTTACTGTTAGAGATATCTTAGGATCCTTTAACGGTGCTTACGCTGGTGTGGCTGGACACAAAGAAAACTTTGGTACTTGGACGTTTAGAAACTTTTTATTTAAGGATTTCCACTTAGACGAAAAAGCTAACTCTCAGCAGATCTTTGGTCACAATGCTATTAATCATCTATACTTTGATAACTTTGTGGTTTCTTCTAATGTCCAGAAGTTTTGCTTATCTACGGATGCTGATACGGATGCTTGTAAGAATATCCCAGAGGGTCCATTGTTCCCATTAACTGATGGGGCCGTGTCGTCTCTGTCCACCAAGTATCTACACTATGGTCGTAAGCAGATTCAAAACTTGTTTATTAAGGATTCTGTATTCCATAACCTTAGTACTAGCCCCTTGTTGTTACAAGAATTCTATCCATCATCTATTGATTATGGTATGGCAGCTCCTAACTTTATCGGCAGTAACTTCTCTGTTAATCGTAACAGGTACTACTGGACTGGCTCTCATGGTGTTAAGATCCGAGGGCTTCGACAGGTTAAGAACGACTATACCAACACTGCTAGGATTCCCGATCTAGCCAATAGTAGCCAAGCCAGTTCCTTTGGACCTGTCTTACACTATAGGTCGTCGCCTCCAATGGGTAGAACATCAAGTGCTAATATTATTAATAGTAACCCATTTGGGTCTTCTTCACAGTGGCTTGCTGATTCACCTTCAGCTAAACAAGTGGCTATCTTTGGTACAGATACTACAAATAGGATTACACTGAGTACACCTACTATTTGTGCTACTTTTATTCAAGGCAATGTCTTTAAGACTGCTGATAGTAAAGACGCTTGTTATGACACAACTAATGGTACTTGTTCAGGAGAATCGGATCCCTTCCAGTTCCCCTCAGAAGCTCATAGTTCATTTGTTGCTGCCATTGAGGCGTTGTCTAGTGGTAACTTACTTAATTACGGTGTACCTAATGTAGGCGGCATGAAGCTTAGTTTCGCTAATACTAAAAATTATTATCATGACATTTGTAACTATGACGCATTTAAGTGTACACGTTCTGGGTCTTTAGACGCTAGAACAAACCAAGATGAACCCCTTACAGTTATCTCCTATGATTCTGGTGCGGGTACATATTCTTGGATTTCTAACACTAAGGCAGAATGTAGCGGCAATTGTTTAAACATTAGAGACCACTATTTTGTGGACTCAATTAACTATCCGGTTGACCTTTCGTGGATTCCGGTTGTAGATGAGTGTACGTGCTGTGATATTGACAGTACCTGTACACCAGTTTCTTAAGGAGAACTTATGTCTTGTATTCATTTAGGTAAACTTGCAGATGAACGTATTTGCACTATTAACAAATTTGGCGGTAAGCCTACAGAAGCTAACTGCATGGAATGTAAAGACTACGATGGCCCTTCTAGGGGCATTGGAGATACTGTTAAAAATGTTATTAGTAAAGCCACAGCAGGTAAAGTTAAACCTTGCGGGGGTTGCCAAAAACGAAGAGAAGCTCTCAATAAAATGATGGGTTATAAAAAGAAAGAGGAATAACATGGCTTTAAATACTGAATCGACTACAGGTCTTTTAGGTGGTCATACATGGAGATACGGAAATAAAGACGGTATTGCTACTTTTAGTGATATTAACTCGCGGCAATTACAATTTAATGCTACTTCAAGTACTGGTGATAATATTGAAATTAAACAATTCTCTAAGTCAGCAAACACCTTTATTAAAGAAAGATTTATTTTTTGTAGAACCGGAGATTCCGGTGGTAATGCTGGTTACAGTGGTAACACAGGAGATATCGTTAATATTGGAGACGTAATTGGAACAGGAAAAACATCTGCAGTTCAAGGTATTGCTGTACCTTGCTCACCGGGTTTATCGGCTTTGACTATTATAGAGAGATTAGTTACAGCTATTAATTCTCTTAATTGTCAGCTTCCTGCGGTATCAGGAAGTTTTATTGATGGTTTCAATGCTGCGGATCTCGCCACTCGTTATCTTGTTGTACAATTAACGGGTATTGAAGATAATCAACCTGTTTTAGCTTTTGACCAAGAAGCTCCTACAACCCCTGTAAACGCACCGCTTATGTTTCTTAATTCCAGTCTAGACGGCCAATCAAGTGGGTATGATGGTTCTACTGCACCTATTAAACAATTTAGTGGTGGATCATCTGTACTTGAAAATTTTTACGACGAATTAATTACCGGCGGTTTATTGGTTAATAGCCTTACTGATTCAGATGAAAAACAAGGATTAACTAGAGTTAATAACAGTCTTGCTGTTATCTCTCCCACACAAGTTGACAATAGCTTTCAATTATCGAGAGCAAGAATTCTTGCGAGGTCTTACCTTGCATACAAAAAGAAAAAGAAATGAGGTGCTATCATGGCATTGAATACCACTGGAAACCCATTAGGAACAATTTTTCAGACATATACTAGTAGTACTTTTGCTGGTCAAGTTTCAGGACCAAGTTTATTATCCTTAGCTTTAGATCTTAGTCAAGATGCTACAGTTATTGGCTCTTTTAATACTATTGCTTCACCGGCAAGTTTTGCAACTACAGTAAATAGTGCAGCATTAGCTGTAAAAGACGCTATTATTTTTAACGCTTATTTAAAGAAAAAGAAATGAGATTACTATGAAGGCTATTTACAAAACGTTTATGAACTTCTTTAAAGGATTTTGGGAAGCTCTCAAGGTCTTTGGTAAAACAGTCTGGGAGGGTTGACCAATGCCTATTGAGTTGCTGTCCCTTATCGGCGGAGGTCTCTCCGGTTTTATCTTTAAATTAATTGGTTCTATGGTAGAACGACAAGCGGCTCTTGCAGAGTTAGCTATCAAGACCCAAGCTGCTGCTGATGATTCCGCTGACCGTGCTGACGCACGAGGCGGCTCAGGCGGTACGTGGGTACGACGAGTTATTGTTATGACTGTGTTATTTGCAATGGTAGGCGCTCCTTTTATCCTCTCATTCTTTGGTATCCCTACGTGGGTCGAAGGTGAATTTGGTGGTATCTTTGGTTTGTTTACAGAACAGTTTCATGAAGTAAAAGGATTTCTTCTTATTACTGAATTGCGTACAGCTTTGATTGCTATTATTGGTTTTTATTTTGGGCAGTCTGCTGTCAGTTCAAGGAGATAAGATGACTTCTTTACAAATGTTTCCAATTATTGAGATTTTTATTGGCGGAGGTGTTGTGAGTATGTTATGGAAAATGAACGTACAATTAGCTGCTTTATCTGAGCAACTTAAAACCTTTGCAAAAAGAACAGAAGACCACGAAGTGCGTCTTAGAGATTTAGAAAGAGGAGATTAATTATGCCCGGATATAAAGGAAAAAAACATAAAGTTGCAAAACAATCAATGCCTGCTGGTATGAAATCTAAAAAGAAGAAAAAGGTTGTTAAAAAGAAAAAGTGAGGTGCTAAATGCCGACATCAGGAAGAAAACCCCATAGCTCTTTTGGTGACGTAGGGATTATGACATTAACTATTGACGGCCCTATTAACGCAGAGAACCAAGGTATCATAAATGAAAACGAGAAAAAATGTTCTTTAAAACAAAACCAAAATCTCATTCTTGGTCGAGGTAGCGAAGAATATATTTTATCGTTACGAGAAGGAACTCTTGAAGCGTCTACTGTTAACTGGATTATTCCACAGCCGTGGGACAGAGAATGGAGCTTCCAAAGAGGCGGAGTTTTTTCTCCTACGCAATGTGTAATTGCTGACTGTAAGATAGCTTTAATTTCTGAAACTATACAACGTCCTGTTGATGGTACTGCTAAAGCATCTAGTTGGGGAGATTTCTCAGATAATAATTTTGAGTTTACGGCTGAGGCCGGTACTGAACTTATTTTAGAAGCAGACTCTACTAAAAGATTTTTTAATAACGTAAATGGAAGTACTAATCTTTCTTTAATTACTAATTACGCAGCAGTTGGAGATAATCTTAATATAGCGGTTAATGCGAATAACTTTGCTGTTGTCTTTTTTGTTAAAACAGACTCTGCGACTAGTGGTGAACAGTGTATATTAAGTTTTGGGCAAGGTAATGCACAAGGTTCTTTTCAAGTAAGTATTGATGATAACAGTACTCTTAAAATTAGATCTAAAGGAACTGGATCTCTTAATACAATTAATTCTTCGTCTGTGTTAAGCACTAACAGTTATTATACTATTGTTGTAGGAACAACAAATGGTATAGGTACTGCGTTTGCTAGAGTAAATGGAACGGATGTTGGATTAAACGGTACAATTGAAAATGTTACTCTTGAGGCTTCTGGAGCTATGTCTCAAATTAATCTTAGTATTAGAGAAAACGGTGGTGGCTACAATAGATCTTTTACGGGTAGTTTATATGAATTTTACTGGTTAAAATCATCTACCATTAACAACTCGTTTTTGTCTGAAATTGAAAAAATTGAAGGTGGTCTAGCTCAAAAGTATGACACCTTAGGGGATTTACCCGCTGATCACACTTATAAAACAAAAGTCCCTCACGGGTCTCCTATTAAACACGGACCGAATAGATTCGGTTAAACGAAAGGAATTTAACATGGCAACGTCAGAAGAACAGAAAAAGAAAGCTGCTGCTAAAGCAGGAAAAGTTAAAGCATCACGAGCATCTAAAGGTGGTCGCAAAGCTAAACGAGCCGGTCGTTCAGTAACTCCCCCTAGTGATAGCCGAGGTGGTGTAGGCGGTCGAAAAGTAAAGGGCAGGTCACGAAAATCTGCTGTTACTCGTACTCGTAAGACTAAAGGTAAAGGATAATAATGACCACAACTATTGTACCGGCCACACTTACTGTAACTCACACTGAGGCTATCACACTTAACGGGGTTAATCGTGGAGTAACTAACACATTAACTATTGCTTCTATTAATGAAGTCAGCCACAGGATTGTTACTATTGATACCGCTGCTGCTAGAACCTTACTTACGTTAGGTACTACAGCAGGAGCTGGAGCTTTTATTAAAACGAATATTCGATATATTCGCATTACAAACAAAGACAGCGCAAACTACATTACTCTAGGTATGTTAGACACAAGTGGTGATACCGCTTATGTTAAACTAGAAGCTGGACAAACATTTTGTATGTACAACGATGACCTAGAAGCTAACACAAGTGGGGCGGCTTGGTCAGCTTTCTCTGAGATTGACACATTCAATGCTCAGGCTAATACTGCTAGTGTTGATTTAGAAGTGTTTGTCGCATCCATCTAAGGAATACAATGAGCGATATTTCAACATTAAAAGATAAATTAGTTAGTAGGTTATCAGAAGATCTTGATGACCCTTCAAAATGCACACCCGGCCTATATCAGGTTGTGTGTCGTGTGATCGTGGATCACAGAGATGAGTTAGATATGGAAGGACTTGAGTCTACCATTGATAAGATGAATCTTGATCCTCCGTTTAAATTCGGGACTTAATTGTTCGCTACCTTGGTTCTGTTGAACTTACCTTCAGGGCCAGTCAGACCCACCTTGGGGTAAAATCCAAGGTGGGCATTCAAGGAGATACTATGCCAGCAGGAAAAAAGAATTCTAAATATTACTACGATAAAAATCCACAGTCTAAAGCTAAGAAGAATAAATATAATGCGTCTTATCATAGTACACCCGAACGCAAAAAGTATCGCGCTAAATTAAACGCCGCTAACCGTAAGGCAGGTACTTACGGTAACGGTGACGGTAAAGATATGTCGCACACTAAAGCTGGGCGTATTGTTAAAGAAAAAGCTTCTCGTAATAGAGCTAGAAATAGAGGACGTAAATGACTAAAAAAGGTTTATATGCTAATATCCAAGCTAAAAGAAAAAGCGGAAAGCCCATGAGGAAAAAGGGAGCTAAAGGCGCACCTAGTAATCAGGACTTTAAGAATGCAGCTAAGACCGCAAAGAAAAGAAAGAAAAAGTAATGGCTAAGAAAAAGAAAAAGAAATCAGCGTGTGGTCCTAAGACAAAGAAAGCTTTCCAAGCAGGGATGAGCATTGGACGTAACATGAAGAAAAAGAAAAAGAAGTAATGGGAAAAAGTAAATTTAAATGTGCGTGTGGTACTACCACTAGAAGCACCGGCAAGGATGTTAAAAAACTACTAGCACCGCGTAAGGAAAAACCTAATGGCAGCAAGAAAAAAGAAAAGTAAAGGGGCCATGAAGGGCTGTAATATCGGCAATGGATGTAAAAGCCCATCCGGTGGTCTTACTGCTAAGGGTCGTAAAAGAATTAACAAGAAGACAGGTTCTAATTTAAAAGCACCTCAACCCGGTGGTGGATCCCGTAAAAAAAGTTACTGTGCTAGGTCTGCTGGACAAATGAAAAAATTCCCCAAGGCCGCTAAAAACCCTGAAAGTCGTTTGCGTAAAGCAAGAAGAAAGTGGAAGTGCTGATGAAAATACCCCAAGAAATGCTTGATGATTTTAGGAATCATTTGTGGGCCTGCTTCAAGTATCTAGGCTTGGGGGAGCCTACCCCACTACAATATGCTATGGCCGAGAAACTACAGAACGGTCCTGAGGGCTTCCAGCTTCAAGCTGGCCGAGGTGCCGGTAAGTCCGTCCTGACGGCTTGCTTTGCATCGTGGTTACTTTTAAAAGATAATAATATAACAGTTATGGTTATGTCCGCTACAGCTAATAAGTCTACAGAGTTTATTTCCATGACCCGTAAGATTCTTACTTTAGTACCTTACTGTCAACACATGGAACCCGGTCCTAATACTAAAGATAATGCTTTTGGCTTTAACGTAGAAAACAGGACTACACACGGTCAGGACTTAAGCTGTTTCGCACGAGGCGTTACAGGGCAGCTCACGGGGTCACACGCCGATTGGGTGATCTTAGATGATGTAGAGATCGAGAAGAACTCAGAGACCGCAGAGAGCCGTGAGCGGCTTCTCACAAAGGTCTGGGAGATCGAGCAAATCCGTAACCCCGGAGATGGCGGTGTACGCATTCTAGGTACGCCTCAGACCTCTGAGTCTATTTACCGTAAGATGGCTGATGGATATCCAATCCATAAGTTTCCGGCTCTAATGCCAGATCCTGATAGCCCCGGTCAGATTGACTATTGTGCTGATTATATATTAGAATTAGATCTCCAACCCGGAGAGTCTACCCAACCTGAGAGGTTTGATCTAGAGCTTCTCATGGAGCGTAAGGCTAAGGTCGGCCCTAAGTTGTTCTCATTGCATTACCACCTAGATACCTCACTGGCTGACGCTGACAGGTATCCCCTTAGGTTGTCTGATTTAATTGTACTTGATTGTGATTATACAGTAGCCCCCGAAAAGATTGTTTGGGCATCTAAATTTGTTAATAAAAAATTACCATCCTTTGGATTAAGTGGAGATGTACTGTATGAACCTATGTGGGTTTCGCAAAATTATGAGGACTATGTACATAAAGTTATGCACATTGACCCCAGTGGTCGAGGAGCAGATGAAACCGCTGTCTGTGTTAGCGGATATCTTAATGGTTATGTTTTTATTCTTGAGCTGGCTGGCTTACAGGGTGGGTACTCTGAGCGGACGCTTGAGAAGATCGTTACGATGGCTATGGAAACAGAAGTAAATGTTATTAGGTTTGAGTCTAACTTTGGTGATGCTATGTTTGGACAGATCCTGTTGCCCGTTATGAGACGCATGGGATGCAACGCGGGTATCGAAGAGTTTAGAGTTTCTGGTAATAAAAGTAAAAGAATTATTGGAACACTTGAACCAGTAATGTCAGCTCACCGTCTTGTTGTAGATCCTAAGATTATTAAACAAGAAGAAACCCAACGTCAGATTACCCGTATTACAGAAATGAAGGGTTCACTTAAACATGACGACAGAGTAGACGTTCTTGCATCTAGTGTATCGTACTGGGAAGATTCTTTAGGGGTCAACGTAGACGATAAAGTTGCAGAAGCTGAATATATGAGAAATGAAACTATCATTCAGAACTGGGAAAACGACGATAGAAGAATTAGAAGTATCGGTTACGATAGAACTATAGGTAATGTCCAAATAAACGGACAGGATCTTCAGATGAAAAGACCAAGTTATTTTAAAAATAGACTTCTAAGGAAATTTAATCAATGAGAATAGTTACTGGAATAGGACCACGAGTTGGAACCTCATTCACAATGAATTTTTTACGAGAGAACGGATTACCTATTGCTGGTAAGAAGTTTAATTACTATACCCCTAAGGAAGAAAACCCCAAGGGATTTTGGGAGATTGACCCTCACATTGCTGAAGAGGGAGTTAAAGATCACATTTGGAAAAACATGTGTGTAAAGGTTTGGCCTGCCCTACTTTTAAAAACCCCAGTGTATAACATAGACAGGCTTATTATATTAGAACGTAAAGACAAAGAAAGACAATTAGCAAGTGTAAATAGAATTTATAAAAAAGAAAAAGAAATAATTGATTTTGAATCCCCTTTTAATCCACCTACAGACATCATTGATTGGTCTAGGTGGTGTCTTACTAGGGCTTTAGAAGAAGCCAATTATTCGATTATGCACGTATATACAGAAGATATAAATAAACACTTAGATAAAATACTTTCTTTTATGGAGGATTGATATGGGTTACATAATGGCTGGTATGATGGTTGGTGGTGCAGTTTTAGGTGGAATCTCAGGAGGAAGTGAAGCTGAAGCTAAGTACGCTAGAGAAATTTCTATGTATAATGACCGAACAATTAAAGAAGCTTTTAATTCTGGTAAGCAGCTTTTTGGAGTCGCTAACGTTAATGCAACAAAACGGTTACAGAATCAAATAAACGCAGAACAGATGGCAAGAAACTATGCTCAACAAAGGATTGATTTTCAAAAAACTTCCGAAAATAGGCGACAGTTTATGTCTGAAAATCAAAGATTAACGCAAGCTGCTACTAACTCTATGGTTACCTCTAAATTAGGTACATCCTCAGGCACGGCAGAACGTATCCGTGAACAAATGAAACACAAGGGAGCTAAGAACTGGGAAACAGAGTTCTTTAATACCCTCGATGCAAAGAAAGCTATGGAAACTCAATATCGTAATAATTTAAATCAAATTGACGATTCTACGATGCAAGCAGATGCTTACATGCCGGGTATGCCTCCGCAAGAACCTAACATGACTATGGCAATCATTAACGGTGCTATGGGCGGTTTAATGGGAGGCGCACAATTAGGATCTGCTATGGGAAATGCTTTTGGAGGAGGCGCGGCTGGCGGAGACCCCGGAGGTGGCGGTGGTGGATCCCTTCCCCCCGGAGGTGGTTCCCAACTCAATGGACTAAGCGGAGGCTATGGTGTCTCTGGTATTGGCTCTACACCTCTTGGATCAAGCTTTCCAACAAGTAATATGCAGTTTTAAGGAGATAAACTATGCCCCCAAGAATTACACAAAATGATAAAAGAGAACAAACGGGACGCATTCCTGATCAGCTTAAACAAGTTCAACGTGAAACTAGTACTGTTGCTAAAAATGTAAAACAGCTTTCTCAATCTAAACAAGGTCAAGTTCAATTTAGCGCAAACGATAAGTCAGCATTTAATACTGATCCTAGTATTGCTACAGCTTTAGTAGGCGCTTTACGACCTGCAGCAAAAGCTGTTGAAGCTGGAGTAGAAGTAAGAGACAGAATCGATAAAGAAAAATTTGAAGATGTGGTTTTATTTGCTCAAAACACTAACGCAAATGGCGTACTTGGATATGAACAAAAATTAAAATTAATTTCTGATGCTTACGATAATTTTAAACCTATGTCAAAAAAATACCAAATTGCTGCTCATACGCAAAAAACTAAAGTAATGCAACAATTAAACGGTATTCAAGATAAATTATTATTTAGTAACTGGGCAACACAAACAACTCAAAAAAGTATGCTCTATCCGGTTAATCCCGAAGATGGTTCTATGTCTAGAGAAGAGTTTTTAAATACAGCATCAGAAGATCTTAGAAATGACCAGCCTCGATTTATGGCTCAGTCTATGGTGTGGCAAAATGAACAACAAGTGCAGCTATATAAAAAACAATTTAACATGCTTAATTCTTTTGCTAGTCTTCAAGCAAAGGTTATTTTAAATTCTAAAAACCCGGATTTCTTTTCTTCGGCTGGTAATGAAAATCAATTTAAAGCTGAATTAGAAACAGCATTAGAAAAAAACGGACACGATCCTAGAGATGTTCTAGGAAATCCAGCTATAATGGAAGGGATTAATAACCAGTACGCTGTATATAAAACTACAGGAAATACTGTAGCGGCTAAAAGAGGAGCAGAAACAAATTTAGTTTCCTCTGTTGTTAATGCTCAAACAAATAATCAAGGGCAACCTCATTTATTTGGTAATGGTATATACCCATCAACAATATCTAAACTAATTATTGAACAAGGTCTTGCAAATGCTAGTGACCCCCGTTCTTTTATATCAAGAATATATAGTGAGTTTTCTAACATTAGCAAATTGCAAGAAAAACCAAGTACAGAAGTAGTAGAAACTTTAGGTGCGTTTCCGATAATAAATTATACTGATCTAAACACCCAAGAACTAGTTAGAAAAGTTAGAGAAGACCCTTCTTATTTAGATGATATGTTTAAAGACAAAGAAAAATATAGAGCAATTGAAAAAGCTTTATCTGATACAGAAATGTTAATGAAACAAGAATTTAGAACTCAACTGGGAGCAAGAGGTGTCGGTGAATTTTTAAACAGACCATCTCCTGAAGATTTTAGTACTCCTCCTGTAACAGAAACTAATAAAGTTGAAGACATTCTTACTGTCATTAATACAGATAAGGGTAGCCCCGATGATCGGGTGCGTCAGACTGACTATGTAGTTAGCCAAGCTATGTACTATGCAGTTGCTTTAGGGTCTCAACAGGATTTTATGCAATACGATCAAGAAAGAAGAGGAGTAGGAGTACCTCTGTTTAATAAAAAATACGAGTATCAAGCCAACAAATTTACTAAACGTATGGAAGCCGCTGATTTTAGATCACAAAATCCCACAGAAAAAAACACACAAGCTAGAAAAAGCATACTAGAAGAACTTGATAAAAACAATTTATTAAGATCAATAGATGATGTTGACAAAAAAACTAGATTTTTTAGCACAGCTTTAAACGAATTATCTAACGGAATTACTATCGGAGGAGTTGGAGATCAAACAGGATCCTTTATGCTTAATGGAGTTATAATTGCTGCTGGAGAAAGCGGAGCTTATGGCAATCCTCAAGAATTTATTGAATCACAAGAAGGATATCTTAAATTAAACTTAGAAGAAATGTTTATGAATATGTCCGGAATAGATGAATTTACAGCTGAAAAAATTAAATTTATCTTAGACGATCACGAAGATAATTCTTTTGGGGCCGCTATGGCACTTGAACAATTAGGGAACGATATGAAGACTAACCCCAATCCTGACGTAATAAATTCTTTTGTTAAATTTAAAACAGTTTATAGAAATTTTGTTGAAGATTACGCAAAACGGGTTCAATTTGCTACAAAAGGTTTAATTGTTACAACAGACAACAGTTTTAAATTGGGGTCAGATCCTAGCACAATGATTCCGTTTTTATCAGGGAGTGTCGCTTCTAGCCAAGCCTTTGATTCTAGAAGTGGATCAAACATTTCTACTGTATCTGCAAAAGCTTCAGATGTGTTAGCTAAACAAATTTTTAATGTTTCTTCACAGATGAAAAAAGACATGGTGGGAGAAGACTTTAACGTAGAAGAATACAGAAAAAATTCTGCTCAGATGTTTACAGCAATAACTCAACTTTACGGTACTGATATGAGAAGCCCGGTTTTAAGTGGTTTAAGATCTTCTCTTGTTGAGTTTACAGCAGCGTATTTAGGAATACCTGAAAATATTACATCTGCTATTTCAGACCCTGATACTGAAGCAAGTCGAAATATAATTTTACGAGATTTTCTTCTTAATAACGGAAGATCCTTGACTGCTTTAAACGAGTCACAACGAAGAGCAGTATCATCAGTTACTGAAGGGTTTCAGTCGTTTTTTGTTGACGCTAATAATCAAAATGCGCCTCTTTCTTTTCTTCCTGATTTTAATAATATTTTAAGAACGTCTGATGTACAAGCTAATCAAGGACAAACTTTAGATAGCCCAGACGTATTAGCTAATAACGCATTTAACCTTGATATTGACCCTACAAGTTTTCAACCTAACGATTCAGGTGTTTCTCTAGTTTCTACTGAGGTTCAAGCTGGTTTTGCAAACGACGTTTCTCAATCTATTGTTCAAGGTGTGTTAAACGATCGTGAAATAAGATTTGCTTTTTTAGAAAACGGTAAATTACATACTTCTTTATTAACTAGTGTTAGAAACGCTGCGGGAATGACTGGTGGACTAAACGATTCTACAAAAACTGCGGGAAGTTCTACTGATTTGGTTTTAGATGAGTTAGATAGAGCAGATAAAAGACTGGTTATTAGTATCGTAAAAGCAGAAGGAAAAGGAAACCCTAATGTAAATGCAATGGTTGGAGCTTCTTTAAAAGCTACTGGTGCAGATGCAGATACACTAGCAGCAATGGGCGGCTATGCTTTTCATACTGAAGTTATTCAAGGAACACTTGACGATAAAAACAGAATTCAATTTGTTCCTTTTGATTTACCTAAACAAGAAGAATTTAAAAGTAATTTTGCTACAGAAGCTTCTCGTGATATTTCTATTGTACAAAAAAATACTAACCTTTCAAGAGTTAGTGTTCCGGCTCAATCTTTACAAAAAGTACTATGGAATTTTGATCAGTTATTTACTGTTACAAATAAGTACGGGGTTTTAGATATAGATAATCAACGTAATACGACTATTACTATGAACGGAAAAGAAAATTTATTTAGAAAGCCTTTAAGAGGATCTACACCTGAACCTTACTTAGATATTGTTAAAATCCTAGCTACACCTGCTGGACCTTATCAATTATTAGCGGGTAGGACATTTAAAGACGGAGCAGGAAAATCATATACTGAATCAGGTATGTCTTTATTTGGTTTAAATCAAGTCGCTGTTTTATACCAAGCTACTAAAGCGATAGTAGAAGAAAAAGGAGTTGAAGCAGGATTAACTTACTTAAAAGAAATTCATGACAGGTATCAAAGAACAGATAATACTGGTGAACAAACTAGTATTTATGCCTATGTAAATAACGAAGGTGAGTTTTTATATATGGGAGAAGAAAAAGGACAACCTGTTTTTGTAGGCGGTGAAAGACTAGATGGAAGAGAAATAATTCAAAAAGAAACACAGGAGTTTATTGATAATATTTTATTAACAACAGAAAGAACAGATATAAAAACAGGTCAGTTTGATCGTTCTAATCCTAGATTTAGAATTTTTCAGACTCATGATGAACAAGAGCAAATTAGAATCGAACAAGCACAAAGAGAAGCAAACAGAATGAGTAACCGAGGCGCATCTTGGTTATTTCATAACTAACCCATAAACAAGGAATAAATTATGCCAATTAATTTTAATAGTGAGAACTATTCAAATCAAGCTACCGAATTTTATGAAAATCTTAAAAGAGAAGATTACGAAAAGAACTTTTCTCCTCGAAGTTTGTCAGATGTTATGTCAAACCAATTATTAAGTAATACTATTGGTAGTTTTATCCAAGGTTCAGCAGATTCTGCTAATTATATTTATAATAGTATGGACTCTAAATATATCCTAAACTCTTTTGACGATACAGCACAAAACTTGTTTTCTCCGTTTAGGGTTAATCCTGTAGAACTTATGGAAGGCATTGAAGCACAGAATAATTTGTTTAGTACTCAAATTGAATCTATTGTAGATGAAATGAGCGATCAAACCAAGGATTTAAGTAAAGACGAAAAACTTTCGTTGCTTATGCAAGGATCTCCTAAGTTTGCTGAATCAGTAAAAACGGCTTTAAATAACCCGGAGTTGGCATCAACGTATTTAAATAGTCGTTTATTCGGTAACATCCAGTTTGATACAGGACAACGTTTCTTTGACTTAACAAAAGCGTTTGATGCTTCTGCGTATCAGAACGCAGGAGCGGCTCCTAACTTCCAGTCTGTATTAGGTAAAAGTCTTCGTGTTATGGGCGAACAAGCTAACCAAATGAGGTTAAGGCAGTTTGATAAAAACATGTTACAGCAGGTTATTGAGTCATTACCTGAAGATCATAAATTAAAAGGTACTAATTTAGATGAGTTATTTAGAACTCAAGCAGTTAAAGAAGAAATTGATTTGGTTAATTATAGACCAGACGATAACTGGTTTACCGGCGGTTTTAGAAAGATTGGTCTTAACTACGGTGTTAGCGCATTGGGTGTAATGTTAGGACTTGGTGATAATACGGAATCAGAGTATTTAACTTACGAAACCATGTTCGGCAGAGAAGACGGTATTGATAAACTTCTTTTAGCTGATGATAAGTCATGGGAAGGTACAGAAGATACTCCGGGTGTTAGAGATCTTTTAGCAGCAGCTATTCAAACATCAGACAATCCTGAAATTAGAGAATACTTAAGTAAAAATCGTAATATTCTTGAAGACTTACGTAACTCTAAGAACTCAGTTGCTTTTGCTGCTGGACTAAACAAACGACAAATTGAATATAATGTTGGAGAGTTTGTAAGTAGATCTGATGGGTTTGGTGTTGCCGGTACAATGAACATGTTGGGATACGGTTTTACTACCGATCCTTCGTTGCCCTTAGATATTGCAGCTACTGCTGTTACCTTAGGCGGCTGGGGTTTGCTTAAAGGAAGTGCCACAGTAATTAGAGGAACAGCGGCAGGAGCCCAAAGTATTTTTGATTCTATGCTTACAGCACAACGTCTTAATACAGCTACAAATACTATGGAAAATGTGACTAAGTTAGGCCGTCTTGGTAAGGGATTAAAAACAGTTAATAACTATTTTGATATTGGTTTAGATGGGGTAGGAAGAGCTGTAGGTGCTGTAGGAACTGGAGTAGCAAACTTACAACGTATTATCCCTACACAGATTGTTTCAGAACTTTTATTTCCTACCGCTAAGTTTGCTTTATCTACAGGTAAATCTAAAGGAGCCACTAACTTATATACTTATTTAAACTCAGGTAATTATCTTCCTAAATCAATGGGCGGTAAGTTAGCCTATAGAGCTATGTCAGGTGCGTCTGAGGGTGTTGTTTGGGGTTACTTAGAATACGAGTATGCTACTGCGGTTGAAGATGTAATGAATGAAGCTTTCTATGGAGAAGAAACAGCTAACGCTATGGCGTACCAGAGAGAACAAACTGGTGCTATGTTACAGTCCATGCTTATTAGTGGTGTTATGGGAGGAATGTTATCTCCCGTTATTGGCGCAACTTTTGATGGGGTAATGGGAGCAGGAAAAGATTTAGCTGCTTTTACCGCTAAACAAGCAGAAGCCTTTGAGTTAAAACGAAGACAAAAAGCCGATGAAATCGTAGACGATGATTATATTGATAATCTTAATGGTAAAGTAGAAGAAAAAATTGCACAACGTAACGAAGAATCACGTTTATTTAAATTAGGTCAGGTAGGAAAAAAAGCTTTACGAAACATGGGTAATAGAATTACAAGCAACTCCAGTACAGGTGATTCTCGAATGGGTGCAGCTATGGCTTTTAAAAACGTAGAGTTCGGAGAAGACGAAACAACAGCAGCTTCTAATAGGCAAGACTTTGAAGCGGGTTTTGAAAAAGGAGCAAGAGTCGCTAGGCGTGGTGGTCTTAATTTTAAGAAAGCAGTTAAGAATGTAATTGACAGTCTTAAAGATGGAGAAAAACTCAGTCCTGAAGAAATGGTTCGCCGTGTTCGAGAAGACTTACAAGAACAATCAAAACTTAAAGAATACTTTATGCGTCAAGGCACTAGTTTTGAAATTGAGGTAGCAAAACAAGAAGCATATGAGTTAAATACAACTGCAACTCAAGTAGAAATTGCAGAAAAATCTACGGACGGTAAAGCCCCTGCTACTGAAGAACAAATTAAGGAAAGACAAAAAACAGACGTTAGTAAAGAAGCTAAAGAACAAGAAACAGTAGTAGAAAAAGCAGAAGAAAAACTTGAGACTGCGGTAGAAGATGCTAAAAGTGATGCTGAGTTATTAACAAAAAAGAAGGCTCAATTAAAGCGTTTAGAAGGTAAAGGAAAAAGAGCAAAACCTAGTAGAGAAAAATTAAAAACAGAAATTGATGAGCTTGAAGCTAAAACAGAAGAAAACATAAAAACGTTACAAGCAGAAAGTTTAAACGTAAGAAGTGAAAGAGCTAAATTATTTAACATTACTGCGAAGGCAGCAAAAGAAAACGCTCCGTTCAAGGCTCAAGATGCTGCTGATTACAGAAAGCGACTTAAAGCCAAGGTTCAAGAAGATCTAAAGGGTATTGAAGGAGCTAGTGCAGCTTCTGTTATGCTTATTCTGGGAATGGATACAGATTTAATTAATCGCTTTTTATCTGGTAATATTACTGAAGCAGAAAAAGCAGTCCTTCTAAAACTTAAAAATTACGATGCTGCGGATTCTTTAACACCAGATGAATTAAATTTAATTAAGGAAATTGTCAATAAAGACTTTCTTGAGGCCATCAAGGGACGAGACTATGGAGCGCATGAAAATTATTACCATACTTTAATTAACAGAGGCGTGTCTCCTGAAGAAGCTTTTGAAGCATCTAGGTTTTACCAGCTTGCAGAAGAATTAAGAGGAACTGGTCAAAACCCTCTTAAAGATGTATCGGAAATGGGAACAGACAGAGTTGAATTAGCTAAAGAGGGTCTTAGAAAGTTAGAAGACGGAGAAGCTAAGGTTAAAGAATTTGAAGATGCTCTTCAGATTGTTAAAGACGAAGAAGATAAGTTGCTTAACGGTGATTTAGAAGAACTTGGGTTTGGTCACAGAACTGTGCAACAGCTTGCAAGGGCGCTTGACATTAAACTAGGTAAAAAAACAAAAGAAAAGCTTATTGCTGAAATCAAACAAAAGTTTGCTGATGGTTTATCAGAAAGAGAAAGAGATTCTTATAGTAAAGTTCTTTCTATTATTTCAGCTAGTGATACTTTCTTTAATCGAGAAACTGTTAAAAAAGTACAGAACCTTATTGAACAAAGCATTGAAGCACAAAAAGAAGATTTACTTAGCAGAGAAGTTAGGCGTATTTTACAGGACGATGAAGAATATACCGGACTACAAACGCAAAGGTTTGAACTACTCAGTTCAACTAGAGCAGATATAAATAAAGCAGTTGAAGGAGAATTAAACACACTGTACTATGACAGGGGTGCTGTTCCTTCTGAAGAAACAATACAAAAAGTTAGAGAAAGATATACGGCTAGTGAG
>TARA_R110001592_G_scaffold156441_2_pt1 | contig 52105 bp, 70 predicted proteins | sample TARA_R110001592 | Tara Oceans TARA_R110001592 (sample SAMEA4398387) | marine metagenome | biome: Polar Biome; feature: [SRF] surface water layer (ENVO:00010504); material: water (ENVO:00002006), including particulate matter (ENVO:01000060) such as... | depth 5 m | reverse complement strand
CTACCCACGAATACGTCCACTTCAAGTTATCTGTGGGCGTACCGGGAGTAAAAGTAAGATGACCACTGCTACCATCAAACAGCCCACTGCCCTCAATGATATGCCCAGCATCTGCTCCACCTGCACCGGCTGCACCTATTAATATATTATTACCCAGCATTTATTAAGCTCCTGCTTTAACATCTAATGAAGCTACTGCATGTATATCAGTAGAAGTTCTAACTATATAATCTATCCTGTCTACAGCGGCTGCAGCTGTCGATAAGGTAGGTACTGTACCTCCTGCAAAATGCCATTCAGTTGCATAGGCTAATGTCCTACCCCCCGTACCGTCCTGTACTACAAAGATTGAACCACCGGACCCTACCGCTGCATTAGTGGGGGTACTCAATGTACGGTTACCTCCCAAGGTTAGGGCAAAGTTTGATCCTTGATTAAACGATAGGGATACTGAAGCTGCGTCAGTCAGTGTCAATACATTTACAATAGTATTCTTAGTTACATGGATGGCTGTTACACCAACCGATGTTGCCACTACAGCCGCTGCAGATACTATAGCACTAAACGTATGTGATGTTGAACTCACATGTCCAGTAATTGTACCACCCGCCAAAGGTAGTCTAGCTGCGATTGATGTTGCCAGAGCAGCACTGACTGTAGTGATCTTACCATTCACTGAAGTGATGGCAGTCAAGTTAGTTTTAGAGAGTACCGACACTGCAGCTATATGAGTATTACTATTACCTATAGAAGTTGTTAGGGCAGCACTGACTGCAGTGATCTTACTATTGATTGAAGTCGTTGCAGCCAAGTTGGTTGCTGTCAGTACAGATACGGCAGCTACCACAGTATTTACTGATGTGATGGCAGTTAAATTAGTTTTTGATAATACCGATACTGCAGCTACTACAGAGTTTACCGATGTTATAGCAGTTAAATTAGTTTTGGATAGGACAGATACTGCAGCTATATGAGTATTGCTATTCCCTATAGAAGTTGTCAGAGCTGCGCTGACTGCCGTGATCTTACTATTAATAGATGTTGTAGCAGCTAAATTAGTGGCAGTCAATGCTGATACCGCTGCTACCACAGTATTGACTGAAGTTATAGCAGTCAAGTTAGTTTTAGATAATACGGATACAGCATCCACCCTAGATGTCATAGCCGCACTGACTGTACTTAGGTTGGCTGCAGTGGCTAATGCATTACCTCCAACTGTGATTGCTGTTGTAGCCGCCAACGTTCCAACAGAAACTACAGCACTGAAGACACCTGATGTACCGCTGACCACACCTACAAAGTTTGCTGCCTGTATTGAGGCCCTAGTAACTACCTGAAGTGTATTGGAAGTAAAGTCTGTCAGGGATGTGTCATAACCATCAACAGTTAGGGACCCGGCAAATAGGTTAGTTACGGATACGTTTGTGGCATTGATCTGTGTTGCCCGTACAGATACTAAAACTACGTCTGTCAAGGATGTGATACCATCCACAGTGAATGCAGAGGCAAAATGACCTGATCCAGTAACGGAAACAGTTCCAGCACCATGAATGTTACCAACATTTAAGGTTTGTGTACCTAGTGTGGCTATTGAAACAGCTGTTGGTATACCTATACTTACTACCTGACCGAATGTATTGACCTCAGCCTTCATGAATGGTCCATATGAGGCTGATGTAATACCGGTTGTGTTTAGTGCTATAGTTGGGTTACCGGATACACCATTACCATTGGTGACTGATACACCTCCACCGCCTGTAAGAGTCCTTCCTGATATTCCACCGGAACCATTACCGACTACTAATCCTGTAGTACCTGTTAAATCTGATGATGCATTCAATGCTGAAACTGAAGCTGTTAATGTGACACCCCCAATCTGAAAGGTACCTGATATGTTGAAGGTGTTGGAACTCATCTGGATAGGTGCTTGAGTACCGTCACCATCTTCTAATTGCTGCAGTGATGTAGTTAAGCCTGTGTTGACACCTAAGGTGTTTACCTTCAATAGGTCTCTATAGGTATTGGCAATCTTCTTACCTGTTAATGTAGACATCTTAAGTTAAACTCCAGTAAGTGTCTTGATCTTCCCAGAGAGACTGTTGTTTATCCCAGTCTAATTGTCTCTCGTTGAAATTCTCAGGACTGTTATATCTGACAATACCCTCAGGCCTAGCAGAGGCCGCTTTATTCTGTGGGTGGTTCTTTAAATCATACCTACCATCAAAGTCTGTGGGGCACATTAATGAGCCGTAGCTATTCTTCTTTAGTATGTTAAGCTTATAGCTCCATCCACAGCCTTCACAGATTCCAAACATATTCTTTTTAGACATGGTTGATTAGACCCTATTTAGTTTAGGTCGGAAAAATAGTGAGGTTCTTTCACGATCTTCTGACATGGCATCTTTAAGCCTTTCAGTGTACTCAGCCTTCAATAGGGCAATTCTTTCTACTGCAACATTGGGACGTTTTATAGATAGCTGATAGGCTAGGCCTACTGTTAAGCATGGCAGGAATCTTCTGGGGACATCAGCAGTTTGAATGGCAGACTTATCAACATCTTCCAAGTATCGGAACTTCTCAAAATGTATTATGTCTGTACTGTTCTCAGGGAGGGGCCATACAAATACATTTGCAGTATCCCTTGAACGTCTAATGGCATACTGATTAGGTCTTCCTGATTGAGTCTTGTTGGGGATTAGTAGGTACTCTTCCATGCTAATTCTTGATAGCTGAGTAGAAGAGTTGTTACGTTCTATAACAGCCTCTAATACATCAATGGTGCTTGGGTCTAAGATATATGTAGACGTACTGGCAGCTACTGTAACTGCAGTAGTCCCTACAGTCCATAGGTTTACACCTTTGTTCTGCCAGTCTGTTAAGATAAGGTTGATGCTTCGACGGGCACTCTTAGGTTCATGACCAAGGGTTGTCTCACCGCCGATCATCTCAGTTGCTTCCTGAATGACCTCATCTATATCTAGATTGAAATTATAAGTACCTGAAGTAGCCATGATATCCTATCTCTTGCGTCCCTGTTTAACTCTCTTTAGTGTATCATTATTTGGTTTCTTTGCAAGCTTCTTACGAACATGAGGCCCTTTTGAAGGCTTTCGTTTGATTTGCATAGGTATCATTGATCTATTCATTGCCATTATTATTATTTATCTCCTAGTAAGGTTTGCATCCACGGGTGCCATGATTAGTTTTAGTGCCTACTTTACCACCAGACATACGCTTTACAGCTCCACCTTTTTTATAGTTAAATTCAGGGACTGAACCATAGGTAACAGATTTACTATTTTCTTTCTTGACTTTACCACCAGCCATACGTTTTGTAGCCTTCTTACGTTTAGCAGCTCTTTTTTTAAAAGCATCCATTTCGCCATCCAATTTGTTGGACATAGCTTTTTCCCGTGCTAAACCTTTAGCATCAGGTGTTGCGCCTGACCTAGCAATGACTGTACTTGAATACCTAGCGGGTGCTTTTGCTAGTGTTACTTTACCACCAGCCTTACGATAGGTAGTTCCACCAGTAGCCTTCTTAACAGGGTCCATGCTATTATACTGCCGACCATTCCAGCGGAAGTTACCGGTCTTAGATACTGGGTACTTCTTACCGTCAACGACCATGCTAGTCTCACCAGCTTTACGAGCCTTTTTAGCGGCCCCAAATGCTTTGTTGAAAGCCTTGGCACTGTCTGAACCTTTGGAGAATGTGTGGAATGTATTGCCGCCTTTAGCTTTACCACCACCAACTTTAACACTGCCGGTTACTTTGGAGCTTTTATCTGATGGACCTTTCTTGACTTTACCACCAGCCATGCGTTTAGCTTCAGTATAAGTTTTTTCATCTTCATCTCCAACAACCTTATTATTTTTATTTAGTTTATATTTGTTATATGATCTGCTAGGTACACCCTTGGAATCAATTTCATATACAGGAAGTTTTTTAGGAGGATTCTTAGCCTTAGTAGCCTTCTTAGGAGCTTTAACTCCCGGTGCGCGTTTGATATCTTTTCTAGACTTTGCAATCTCAGACTTCATAAGCTTCTTATCAGCTTCGGAGATTACATTGGAGCCACGCCCAGTCATCTGATCCTTACTCATTCCTTTGTAGGGGTTTTTAGCTTTACCAGCTGTGAAGTTAATCTTCTGACCTAACCTGATCTTGTTAGCATCTTTGATGCTGGGGTTGGCCTTCATGATAGCTGAAACAGTTGTACCATTCTTCTTGGCAATCTGTGATAGGGTATCACCTGACTTGACTTTATAAGATTTCTTAGGAGATACAAAATCTACAACGGCATTAATACTTTTCTTAATAACTTTAGGACCGACTTTTGCTAAGTTATCCTCATCCTTAACAGGTTTCTTTAAAGCTTGTCCAACAGGCTTCTTAGTGACCTTAAAAGGACTATCTTTTAAGAATCCTTCTTTTTTAGGTCTCTTAGCTTTAGAAGCTTTATCAGTACCTAGAAATTCACGAATAGATTCCATCAGTCCCTCACCTTCTTTAAGCTTTACAGTACCGCCTGATTTACGTTTGATAGTTCCACCAGTTTTATATACAGACTTCTTAGGTTTTACAGTTCCACCAGCTTTACGTTTAATGAAGTTTTTCTTTTCCATATCCTTCATGCTATTCTTTAATAGTTGAAGTTTTTCTTTAGCAGCGTCTTGTTGAATTTTAGGTGCAAAACGTAATGGTCCTTTAATCTTAGATTCTAAAGCTTCGACAGCCTTCTCTTTAGCTTTGAATGCTTTTGATACTCCTGCAGATTTAGCCATAGAAGCTTGGCGTGTCTCATCAGACTTGGACTTAGTTTTTAGGGCTTTCTTAGCTACACGTTCATCAGCCAATACAGACTTACCAGCTTTAGAGCGGGAACGATTAGAACCACCTTTTTTTATTTTACCTTTACCTTTAGCTACTTTTGCTGCTAACTTAGCTGCTTTTGTGAATAGACTCATAACTTTAATCCCCTAGATTGTTTAATTTATTAACGCTTAAGATTTATCTCTTACGAGCCTTGCCCCAACCACGTTGTTGAATGCTTTTCTTTTTAGAACCTATCTGACCGCCATGCATACGCTTGTCGAAGAAATCATCAGGATCAATCCTGACATCACGATCTGCTCCACGCATGAAGTCACTTGCCTGACCTTCACCTGTCAAACCATGCACTGGCTCACCAGAGTCAAAGGCTGTACCTGTACGTTTGTCAGGGCCTTTACCGGTTCCTGAAACACCACCTTGGTGGGCCATACCGCTTAAACGAGATTCAAAATCTTCATAGGCCTCACGTTGCTCAGATTTACGTTGGGCTTCCTTCTTTTTAGTTCTTGATAACTTAGGCTTAGTACCTACACCCTTACCAACCGTAGTAGTGAAAGACTTTCTACCTTCCTGATCACGGGACTTCATAGCCTTGCGAAGTGTATTAGATGCTTTAGATTTGTCCTTATCAGAGTTTAAAGCAGCCTTAGCCTTCTTCTTCATCTTCTTTGGAGCCTTCTTAAAGGATGTTGGTGTTTTAATTTCACCCTCAGCTTTAGGAAGTCTAGACTTTTTAGCAGCTTCAGCTTTAGTATCCATAACTTTCATGACACGCTCAACACGGGGCTTGCCGAAACCTTTTACTGCAGCTTCTCTACCATGCTTACCGGCAAACTTCTTAATAGCTGATTGAGGTACACCCTTCTTATCTTTGCCTGAGTATTTACTGATGACCCGTTTGGCTAGGTCTAATACTTTACTGCTTATTGCTTTTGCCATTTTTAAGCTTCCTTAACATTTGTTACTGGTTGTTGCATATCATCTCGTCTTGTACGGTTAGCTTGATTACGGAGGGCCATCACAGCTTCTTTATATTTACTGTCATAGTTTCCGACAGCTGAATAGTTCTTTTGAAATAGGAGGGCTTCTATCTGAGAACCATAGAATAGGGCATCATAACAAAAGTCTGTAAAGTAATTATTGTCATTGGTGCTTGTCAGGGTTACTGGTCTACTTATATGTGCAACTGTGCCATTCAATGTAGCGGATGGGGTGGGTGCCACATTGATTGCTGTATTTGTAAGTCTGGTGTAGTATTTAGGTGTACCGGTTGATGCTGATACAGGCCAGTAGTCATTCAGATACTCACTGGTCCTCATCAACATATTAATCTTAGTACCTGAGTTTTCAATGTAGAAGTTCTTAATTATACGTGTACCCAATGGGAGAGTTACAGAATTATTATTTATTGAAACTGCGACAGAGGTATAGGTTACTAGGCCTGTATCATCCAAGTCCTTAGTAAGTTTCTCTTCAGCCCGATTGATCATACTGGGGATATATTCTAGAAACTCTGCACCATCATTCTCATTGACCCTGATCAACTCTGTAACTAATTGTGAGTAACTTGACATGTTTTATTAGCCGTATGTTACTGTTATGGTCGATGCAGAGGTAGGAGCAGCTATTGATACTAATCCATCAACCTTTAATCCAAAGTCTGCAAAGTTAATATTTACATGATCGGATGCGGTAGCCACAGTAAACATAAAGATGTTACCGGCAATATTACCCAATGGTGTAGTAGATGTACCATTAATGGTAAACTTACCAACACCTGTAGCATAGATTGATCTAATACGTGTGTCTTGAATAACTACACTGGTGGTAGCGTCAACTAAAACTCCGCTTCCGTCTAGATAAGCTGAACGAATATTGGTAGCCATATTATTTATTCCCCGTGGTCAATACATTATATCTTTGATAATTAGGAGTATAAGGTCTCAATAGGTTATACGCAAATAAAAAGGCCCACCAGCTTAATAGCTAGTAGGCCTTAATACTATTAGTTAGTGTAGGTAACTACCCAGATCAACTTGATCCAGAAGCACCAAACCACTGCCGCCAGTCTGACCAACCGAAAGCATAACGCTCACGACACTTATAGCGGATGTTGCCGGTATCGAAATCAGGCTCCATCTTAGTCTGTAGACCAACACGGTCAAACATCTTAGTACCATTAGACTGATCCGTCTTTAAGAACCAAGCATTGGTATCGGAGAAGCGACGATTAACGAAAGCTCCACCGGGAACAGTGCCCATGCTCATGATAGCGTTGATGTTGTTCTGTGCGAATCCTGTAGAAGCAACGTTACCGGCAGTAGTTGTACCGGGGCTGCGAAGGATTTGCTCAGCAGTGAATCCTAAATCACTAGGGATGTGTAGAGACTTGGCGCTTGCACCAATTAGGATGTTACGCTCATCCTTAGTCTTGGAGATTGCAATAGATGCGGTCTCCAATGCAGCTTCAGATAGGTCAGTAGCACCGATTAGGTTGCTCTGATTACCTGACAAAGTCGGGTGAGCATTACTGATCATTGCTACACCATCACCACCAAGGTAGGATGCTGAGAATGCATTGTTGTACACATCAGCTGCCTTGACTTGCTTTGTATTACTCATGGCACGGGCCAGAGCTTTAGCACGAAGCTTGGCAAACGAATCATAAAGATTGTCTTCCATAGCTTCTTCGGTGATAGCAAAAGCTAGGGCAATCGTTTCCATAGTGTAACGAGCCGTATAGCCTTCCTGTGCTTCATCATAGGATACGGAAGAACCTTCATCCTTAGTTGGAGCTGTTCCGAAACCTGTGAAGAGTACTTCTTCTTCAAAGGCACGATCTGAGGACTCAGTTTCAAATAGAACTTTATGCTCATCTGCAACTTCACCATATTCCATACCGAAGACTTCATTAAGTCCCGGTAGTAATTGCTTACTTATCGCTGAACGATTAATAGCCATTTTTTAATTTCCTTTCCTATTAAGTAGCTGATAAGGCAACAGTGACATATGCATCAGCATGGGTGAGTAAACGAACTTCAACCTTTGTGAATGCGTCACCGATAGAGTTACCGGGTTCTTTGATGATTGCGATAGGCACTAATGCACCTGTCGCAGCTCTAGTTGATGGTTCAATGCCGAAGCCTGAACGACCAGTTACTGTAGAACCAGCACCAAGTGTAACAGCCATTGCAAACGTGTTTAAGTCGCCAGCGGTTACTGGGGCATCAGCGTTAATAGCATACGTCTGCCGCTCATCATCATAGATGTAGGCTTCGATATTACTTGCTGACGTTCCAGAGGGCCAATACTTAGACCATGTAGGTGTGCCATTGACATCATACTTAACGCCTGCAAAGACTCCAAGTACTTTTTCAGTGGTGGCTGCATAGACGTTGATATTACCAACAGTGGTTTTAACTAGGTCGCCGGAAAAGATATTCGCAGCATAACCAGAGGCGATAGAGTAGACGTTAGTACCTGAAGTATTGGCACCTGCTCCTCGCTTACGGTATGGACGAAGACCGTCGAGTGCTTTAGTAGTACTCATATTGTATTCTCCTAAGTGGATTAATTGGATAAAATGTCAAGGGTAACTAGGGTTTCCTAATTAACTAAAAGAAGGGGTTCGACCTTTCGTAACTTGACTACGAGATCGGTTGGAAATGGGCATACGAGAATCATTTGCTTGGTCAAGCTGTGAGTGAACTGCGTCAATCATTTCTCGACTTTTATTCTCATAGTATTCTTTCCGTGCCACAGCTTTTCCTGTCGGTATTTTTGCGAGACCTAAATCTCCCCGGCATACCGTTCCTGTGTGGCGACCTGACTCCTTCACGAAAGAGTTATATTCCATTTCTGGTGCTTCTTCAGACTGTACAAACGACCAACCTTCATGGAGGCGCTTACCAAGATTAGAGATATCATCCTGACCTTTGAGGGTCATCCTGATCCATCTGAGGGACATACCTTGAGAACTAAACCTGTCCCGAACTTCTTCGGGGATTTCTAGGAAGTCTGGTTCTTCAAACGTGTATTCTTCCTGTCTGGTATTCTGCTCTCGTTCATTGGAACTACGTGTATTAACTTCTGGGAACCGTGACATATTATTTACCTCCGCGATTAATGTTGATTGTTGAATATTCACCGTCTGCTGCTTCAGCTTCTAACTTACTGGCTGCAAAACGATCCAATGGTATATCCCACTTTTGGGCCATTGCTACATCTTCACGGGTCAACTTAACTTTGTTGGACTTCCCGCCAGACAGTGTTGGTGCAGTTGTACGCGATCCTCCTGCAACCATCTGAGGAACTTTAGCTCTAGGCTTAGGCTCCTGAGTTTCTTCAACTAATTCTTCAACTTGTTCTTCTTGAGCTACGTCAAACTTCTTAGGGAAGTTCTCCCGTAGTCGCTGATCGACCTCATCATAAAACTCATCATCTGATGGGTCAAAACCTTCAGCCTTTAATTGTGCATCAATATGTAATGCAGCGGCTGTTAAGACTTTGTCTTCACCGAACCATGTATTGTCTTCAGTCCATGCTACAGCTTTGGGGTCATAGTTAGCTTCTTGTGGCTGTGGTGCTTGGATAGTTTCTTTAGGTTCTTCAGTGTCCTCAAAATCTTTATAGGCTTCTTGACTCTGCTTATTAAGCATCATCTCAGCTTGAGATTGAGATAGATTAGTTTGGGCTTGAACAATAGCATCTGTGTCTTCAGATTCTAATGCTGCCTTATAACTATGTTGTGCCTGTGTAATACGATCTGCAATAGCTTTTCCTGTTGCATCCATATTAGCTTTTTGTGTCTTAGTATATTCAGTTGCCTGTTTTTTAATAGTGTCTTCCAACTCTCTGATACGGGTTTCACGATTGACTAGCTGGTCATCCCGGTCTTTACGTTGTTTAATCAGTTGTCGGATTCGCTTTTGGGCACCTTTTGTTTCGATACCGTCAAGTTCTTTTGGGGGTTTAACAGACTCTTCTTTAGTCTTTAAAGATTCTTTAGGGTCACTTTCGATTTCAAACTCTACTTTTGGAGTTTCTTCTTTTGATTCCCTTGGGTCTACTTTTGACCATTCATCTTTATCTTCTTCGATCTCAATCTCAAGCTGATCTTCAGCCATATTTATTCTCCTACGTTGGCGGTGAACCAATCGGTCTTAATATTCACCTATAGTTTATTGTATAACATACCTTTAGGGGTCTATGCAAATTAGATTAATTTGATAGGTTGTATGTTGGGTCTAGGTCTGATGCATCATCCAGTGTCATTACTGCCTGATCATCATAGATCAATAGGAGTTTAATACCCTTATAGATCATCTTTGTCCCTACATGCTTATGGTATGAGATGGTATCTCCAACCTTACACCATGGGCCATTGGGGAACTTTTCTTTATCTTGATAGGCTGTGTCACCTAAAGATATGACTCGACCTACCGTAGTTAGGTAAGCCATGTCATCACGGGTAGAGTCGGGGAGGATGATACCACTCTTTGTCTTGGCTTTTACTGAGACAGGTCTTACTAGTATATGGTATCCATTTAGTTTGGGTAACTTTTTAGGATCAGGCTTATCAGCATCTTCAATCCATTCGTCGTTTTTTAACGCTCCAGCTATTGGCATCTGCATATTAAAAATCTTCCTTATCTATTTCATCTAGGTTTTTAGTTAAGATATCCTTGATGAGTGCTTGAGCATGATACATACCTTCAACTTTACCTACCATAAACTGGTACTCTGCATAGTCGTTGGCTACACCCCTACTCAAAGAATCAACATGGGCATCAATGTCTTGCTGGATAAGATGATTGATCTCTTTATATATAGTCATAATGTTAGTTATACACAAGGACTATTTTATATGCTAGGACTTTTTAGTTTTATTATCGTCCACTAGGAGCTTACCTATAACATCACCGACCTTCATACGTTCCTCTTGAGTGAAGGACTTGTCTTGTTTGATTAGGTCAGTCATAGCTTTGATTGCTTCCTTCTGTAAAGCTAGACTACGATCTTTGGTCTTTTCTTCGATCTGGGTTAGTGCAGTGGCACCCTTTTCGTAGGCCTTCAATGCTAGTTCTTTTTCATCTAGGTCTATCTTACGGTTGGCAATCTGTGACTCACTCAACTCTTTTGCTAGGGTTCCTTCAACACGTTTGTCATCAATGATTAATCTTTGCTCTTCCAGTTTAACCATCTGTTCTTCAGGTGAACTTGGGCCTTTATCTGCTGCAGCTTTGTTGGCTTCCATAACCTGTGAAGCTGCCTGTGTCATAGCCATCTGTAGTACCTTAGGGTCTTGACCATCAGCACCTTTGGTCAGCTCTTTAGTCACCCCATTCATCTGTTCTTGGTATTTCATGATGCTGTGTTCTTGAATGTTTGCAGTGATTAGGGGGACTATCCTCTGCATGATGGGTGATCCGCCATTGGCAGGGTCTTGTAGGTAGGCCATCTTAACCTGTATATGTGCATCATGTTCCTGACCTGCAAAAGCTTTGATGGGCATACCTTTGACTGCAGCCATCAAGTCTGATACTGGGTCCAGTGGTTGTGCATCAGGCTTCTTAGGCATGATCCTGTCTAGGTTGGGCATGTTTGCTGATTGGAGGATAGTCTTATTTAATTCCTCCATGTCAAACATACCTGCAGGGGAGGTCTGGGCCATCTGCATAGCCATCTGGTTCATCATCATCCTGTGTGCATTGGATGGAACATTAGGGTCAGATACTGGGATGACATCAATTTTGCCATCATAGTCAGACTTTAGTGCCTTGTTATCATAGTCATTAAGCTCATAGGGGTACTCATCATCCAGAAACTCATAGTTGAGTCTGGCAAGAATCTTAAGTTCTTCCTTTTGTGCCTTATGTAATCTTTTATGTACAGATGAGAAGAACTTACCGGAAGCTTCAAGTAGGGCCATGGTAGTCCCGACTGGACCATTGTTATTACCGTCTGAGATAACTTTCTCTGTAGAGTCTGCAAACTTCTCGCCAATACCGGAGACAAATTGTAGCATCTGGAAGAGGGTCTGTGATGGTTCTTTATAGGGGAGTGGCACAATAGACTTAGTTAAGTCCATACCAGTTGCCTCTACTTCTTTAAATTCACCGGGGGCTATAGGATCATTGTCACCGGTGATACGAACTCCCTTAGCTTTGAAGCCTGCCGGTAGTGTGGCGAACTGACCAGCATCCACTAGGGCACGTAAGGCACTTGTGGCTGTCATAGTTAGATTGCCTAGGAAATGCATTAAACCTAAGCCATAGAATCCGAAGCCGGGGACAAACTTATAGTGGACAAAGAAGTCTTTCTTTATTCTACGGGGATCATCAGCATTATAGTTCCTACGGATTGATAGGATAGTTCCACTGTCAAGGTCTAGTGTAACGATGTAGGGCAGGGTAAGCTCAGTATCATCCTCATCAACTTCGATGTCTAGGTAGGTATGCTGCTCCAGTAGTGTAAACTGAGGATCATACTCAGCCTGTGGGGATACACCCATAACCTCATTCATCTTGATAGCCATACCAGCCAAGTTTGGCTCACTAGCCTCGCCTAAGTCTATATCCCTATACATACCGGACACTACTTCACGTTCCATCTCTATGGGTGATCTATAGATGACCTGTGTATATCTTGCAGCCTTCTGTAAGGATGTGGCAAAGTTTGAGATGTAGAACTGATTAATTGGGACAAACTCTGAAACGTTTACACCCAGACCCACATCATGGTAGACCTTCTTGAATGCTGATCCGAATAGTGGTAGATGGAATAGCATCCGCTCCTGTTCATCAAAGTACTCAGGCATCTCATCAGTGATCTGATAATTCATATGATTCTTGATACGATTGGCCTGATTTAGTTTACCTTCTGTTTGTTTACCTATTACCTTAGTCTTGACTGGTCCTGAGGCAGGCAACAACTCTTGTATGGCCTTGGATTGGAACTTTACTGCAGACTCAATCAGTAATGGATGCACTGCAGTACAGGCACCTTCAAATGGTTCTGATGTCTCTTCAATCTTAAGACCCAATAGGTCGAAGCCTTTGTCGAACATCTGTTCCCACTCTTCTCTGGAGGATTTGTCAGACTCATAGGCATTGATTACGTTTGTGGATATTTCCTGTAGGTCTTCTTCGTCCATCTTGTCTACTAGGTTTTCATAGAAACCATCAGTTGACTTAGGATCAAAGTCCGGTATTTCTGACTCTTCATTACCTTCAAGGTCGATAACTACGTTACCATATTCATCAAATTCTAATGTAGACATGGGAGACTCAAGATCATCCTCCGTAGGATCAATTATAGGCTCATCATTCATAATAGGTTCGTTGGGGTTCTTAGCTATAGCCATGGTTGATTCATATCCAATATTAATTTATGTTTGACTGTACCGATACTAATATTCTGGAGTATATAGGCTAAGTGCCATAAATGCAAATCCTTTTAGACTTTCCAGTATGCCCTCTTTCTGGCTCTGGGGGAATCCATCGGATCGTAGTTGGGGTCTTCAGGGTGTAGTACATTCCAAGAATCTCTCATATACTGTATAGCCATAGTCATACAATCGACTTGGTCATCATGTGCAGCATTGGGGAATGTAATTGCTTCATCGAATAGGTCAATAGCCCAGTCTTTATTACTGGGTATCCAGACCCTTCCAGACTCCATTAATGGTGTGGAAGCATAGACCCTACTAACTTTATCCCTGTCGGGTAAGTAATCTAAGACTGGCAGACCAGCCCTCCTCAGGTCTTGAAGTAATGATTGTCCTGATGCCTTCTTCTCAATGATACATATGTCTGGCCTGTACATGTCATGCATCTCTTGAGCTTTTCTTCTCAGCTCTGGATATTCAAATCTATCCTTTATATTACTTAGGAGGATCATGTTGGATACGTAGGCTTCTGATCCTGCAGAGTCCTGCCCCATCTGACCAAAGATACCCCATGTTTGGATAACTGAGAAGTCGGCAGTCTTGGAAGTGGAGAAGGCTGTATCATATGTTTGCAGTATAAACTCACATGCTGGGGGTTCTTCTTCATCCCACCATTGAAACCATTTCTTCTTAATGATACCACCCTCATCCGGTTGTGGGTCCTGCATGTATAGGGCGTTCCAGTATCGACTACCATTGGCAGCTTTGATTTCTTCTTCGTCTATCCTTAACATCTCATTTGACTTCCACTCTGGAAAGTATGATGATCCCTCTTCCATGTCCAGTAGTTCTGCAGCGTCCTCATCAAGCCATGCAGGTATCTTTATGACCTCCCACTTATTGGTCATGTTATTATCTGATTCTTGCTTTAGGAGCCATCCACAGATGTCATCATAGTGGTACCTAGTGTTGATTATTATTATAGCTCCGTTGGGCATGACACGGGTTCTTAAGCCTGATGGGTACCATTCTTTGATGTATCGTCTACCGGCTTCTGAGAAGCTATCATCCTCCGACATTACATCATCAAGGATTGCTACGTGAGCGCCACGGCCTGCCAGCTTAGACCTTACACCGGCTGCATAGTATTTCCCGCCTTTGTTGGTCATCCACTTACCGGCAGCTTTAACGTCTGCCCTTAGCTGTACACCATTAAACATTTCTTGGAAGTCTTCATCATTGACAATGTCCCTGACTGATCTGCCGAAGTCTGATGCTAGTTGATCTGAGTGGGACAGGGCCATGATCTCATGTGCTGGGTAGTGTCCCATATACCATGCAGGGAATAGCATGGAACATATGACTGACTTGGTACTACGGGGTGGTAGGAAGACCATCAATCGTTTACATTCACCTTCTACTACTGACTGCAACTTACTGCACAGTAGTTCAATGTGTCTCCCCATTACGAAATCAGGGATCATCTTGGGTGCTTCTTTTCTTACAAAGGATAGGAAAGACTCTTGTGCTGCTAGGTCTACTCTGGGCTTTAAGGCATCCCTCAAAGCTAGGCAGTCCATCATGTTAGTCTTCGGGTTTTGAGTCAGAAAAGAACTTGATCCGGTGTCTGTGTTGTCGATCATCTATTAGGGATTCCATTTCCTCTGGGGTGTCATAGGCTGCATCGACTAATAACTCCCTAAAGGCAATCATTTGATTGATACTTGACTGGTATGTATTTCTTAGGTAGTCATCTCTTACAGTCCTCCCCTGCATTTGGGGGACCATATTAAGTACATTGATAAACTCTGCAATAGTATTTGTGACTATTGCTGCAGCTGTCTCTGGATGTAGGTCTGAACAACCTGAATAGATAGGGGCTGACTCAGCCTTTTCAGATATAAAGTCTTTATAGGCTTGTAAGTTATCCATATACTTATAGTTATCAAGGATAGTGTCTAGGTCTGGTAGCTCATCTGTTAAGGGTTTCATAATATGATTGTCTCCATTCACCTCTATTACTGATCTTTGATAATTAATACCCTATCATAGGGGGAGACCATAATCAAGTAAATTAATTATAATTATTATTATTAATTAGTTTGTATCATTGAATCATCCATGATATTGTGCAGACATATTAGCCCTAAATAGATACCTAGACTAAGTAGACTATTTAGTCTCTACAGTCTCTAAAGATTGACTAGGTTATATAAACTACATAGGTCTTATATGTTTACCTATATAGAATAGTCTGTAATAGTGGTAGTAGTGTTATCTTAATAGATAACAATATAGATACTATATAGACTATGCTATCTATATAGGTCTCGCCGTTAAAATCCCTACACCCATATACCCATACATCTATATAATCATCCGTAAACCCCTATGACTATAGAGGCCCTATTAATTTACCTAGTTATAGAGGCCTTGTATTTTGTAGAATTTATAGGGGGGGTAGTATATATATATGTACACGGGCCACGTAGCTGCGGTGGGGTCTCGGAAGTGACTATATAGTTTCTCTAGAACTATATAGTCACAGTGTTGCTCCCAAGACACAGTAGACTTAATAGTCTACTGTGTCATTTTTGTCACAATCATAGCTCTTTAGAGCTACCCTAACACTAAAGTGTTGCAGAAATACCACAGTAGGCCTCGCGAGTTATGATGATCACAGGCCCACCCCCGCATATGTAGTCTACTTAGTCGCGGATGATGCGCGAGGCTCAGAAATCTGGTGTGGTAATTATGCCACAGTTATTCCTTAACTCTATAGAGTTATCAGACAACCCAGACTAGACAACCTATCCCCTTAAAACCTAAGAGGTTTCTGGCGTTACACCCCATGTCTTCCCAAGTAAGAATACCTGCCAAGATTACAAAAGGGTTGACGAGGTTTTCAAAAGGCTATAATATATCTACTTAATACTAATAAGGTAGTTCTTACGAACCTTATTAGCTTATTAAGTTAGATATTATAAAGGATTATTACTGTGGAATTTGATGAAATTGATTTTGAATTGTTTGTTGAAACTGGTGTTAGGTTAATTAGTAGACCTAACCTCTCGGATGTAGAGCTATTAGCTCTGGTCAATAACTTAACCCCAATGCAAATGTCTTGCTATCTAGGGGCTTACATGCTGAAAAAGTATAATATATCTACTTAATACTAATAAGGTAGTTCTTACGAACCTTATTAGCTTATTAAGTTAGATATTATAAAGGATTATTAATAATGGAAGATGTAGTTAGTCCAGTTGAGGATTTTATATTCCCTAAAGGGTATGTTGAAATCCACTGTGGTCTCCATATCTATGATATTGAAGACCCTGATGAAGCAAAGCTTCAGCATTTAGTCAATCAAACCTTTGGTTTTGATGATGGCTGGCCCAGACGTTGGGTAGAGTTAGTAAGTCTTAACTTACTTGACGGTTCAATTACAATTCTCGATTGTTCTTGACAAGGTATAATATATCTAGTAAGTAATAACTAGGGTAGTTCTTACGAACCTAGTTATCTTACTTACTTAGATATTATAAAACTTAAACAAAAGGATTATTAACTATGGATATTTCAGCAATCGAAATTCATGAATTAAACTTTCAACTATGGATGGCTAATAAGCCAATCGAAGTTTCAACATCCAGTGGGTCTATCCATACCCATAACACCGATACCGGTGAACATCTCGACAGTTTTGAGACTGTCGTTGAAGCAACATTCGCTTTACTACTTAAACCCATATCGGTATGAGTATCTTATTAATTATCTTGGGCATTGGAACCTTCATAATAGTAGGTTCTATCCTTCAATCCTCCAACAAATTTTAAATATATAATATATCTAGTTAATAATTGATAGGGTAGTTCTTACGAACCTATCAATCTTATTAACTTAGATATTATAAAACTTAACAAAAGGAAATTATTACTATGACAAACATTACAACAGCTACCACTATCGAATACAAATCTGCCAAAGGTGGCTTCATCTCAGTAGATGATATGGATGCTGATCACCTAAGGAATGCTTTCAAGAAACTGATTAAGGATCAGTTAATCCCTGAAGGTCGTGTTGTCAGCAACGTTGTTGATCAGAAGCTATCCCTTAAAGCTTTAGCTTCAGTCCAAGCAGCAATCGTTGATATCCGTAAGATAGATATGTCGGCCTCTGAAGAGGGTGTTGAGCATTGGAAGGGTGTAAGAAAGACCCTTACCAATGTTGGTATCTTACTTGATCAGTATGCTAACCCTGACAAGGATGTTTAATCCTTGATGATTAACCTTGAACGTATACTTGAATTCTGTGGAGTGATAGCATTCTTTGCTATCCTCTACGGTTCAACATTTCTTTAAATAATTTATCGTGGTAATAATGCCACACACCAAGTAGCTTAACAGCTACTCCTATAGTCCCGAAAGGACACACCTACTTTGTCAAACAATATTAAAGCTATTAAATTATCAAACCGTCCAGCATTTGTAACAGCCAACAACATTAAAACTATCCGACAAGCTGCTAAGCTTACCGTCGAACAGGTAGCAGATAAATGTGGTGTCGGGGTTGTAACAGCCCTATCATGGGAAACTGGTGAGCATCACCCCCAACGCCATAATGCTATTAAAGTATCGGCATTACTGAATAGCTTCATACATCGTAGCTCTATTCAGTTCTCATACAGTACTGAACGTGCCGACCAGTTACTGACAGGCCCTACTCAGTAGGTCTTATTAGGACTGGGCTATCTATTATGGTAGCCCATGTCTAATAAGAATTACATCCCGCACCGATCATGGCTCTACCCTATAGGGTATCCACAGAGAATGTATCCCTGAATGAACAGGGTATCAAGGGATAAACTTATTAGGTGTTACATTAACTACTCCATAGGATTAATCATCCTTGTCGGTAGCATGTCAGTCTATAAGCTTTGCTTGTAGCACCTAACCTTATCGTCAAAGTGCCTAAGGTTTCCCATCCTTTAGGATATGGCGCAGCATGAGATAGAGCAGGTCTTTGACCTGTAGGGATACAAGCATACTGAGTCCGATGTATGCCCATGGAGCAAGTAGACCTGCAACTACATAGTACATTAAAGGCGGCAACCTTTTAATACTTAGGAGTATTAGTTATGTCTAAACAAAAGCCTAAGCCTCTTAAGGCTAAGCGTAATGCCTTTGCTGTCCATGCTTGGAACAAGGGACATAGTGTGGAGCCTAACAAGAAGGCTAAACAATCTAAACAACACTGTCGTAACAACAAAGGGGTATCTAAAGATGAGCAATGAAACCTATGAAGATAAATGGGGTGGCCCTATAGGGTCTGACTGTATCAACCTTAATTCATCCTTAGCTGAATGGTTAGGGACAAGGATGGTACACCTTGCTAAGTATAGCAACTCATATCCCCATTCATTCAGGAGCATTGAGGTTTACAATGAGTACCTCAACATGCATGGCAATGCCTTACTAGACTATAGTAAGGATGATTCAAGCTTTACCACTGAAGGGGCTATCATAGCTTATAAAGCTAAGGATGCTATGCATTGGGTAGCCAACAACCTTGAAACATTATGGGATTAAACTTAGGAGACTAATAACATGTCTAATAAAGTCACAATAAAGCCTAATACTAATAGACTTAAACAACTAATTAAAGATCATGGTAAGACATGGTCGATAGTGAAAGGCCCTAAAGGGATGCAATGTTTCAATGGTCAGCTAGGTATGGCTATTCAATCTCTTGATGGTAAACATGAACGTAACATACCGATGACTTCGGTATCCACAACAACTCTATAGAGGATTAATAAGCTATGAAAGTACAAGATATAATAGACGTTTTAAATAAAAAAGACCCTGATGAGGAACTCATCGTAGCTTGGTGGGATCAGGAATGCTTCGACGTTTCTAAAGAAACATGGGACGATAAGGTCTACAATATTGAGAAGTATTTAGATACTTCAATCATACATGAATGGATAGCTGAAGGGCTAGATTAATGAAAGTATTATACCTATTGATAATGTTCTCTATAGAGAACCCTACCAAGTCAGGTGTGGTTGTCGATACCTACCCTGATGAACTATCATGCTTAAAGACTGAAGCCCTACTGGATCAGGCATCCAATGATAAAGCATATGAATGTCATGAATTCTCTTTCAACATACCTAAAGGTAAGGATAAATAATTATGGGAACGAATTACTACTGGAGTAAAGTTCTGAAGACCTGCCCAACCTGTGGCAATAAAGATACAATTAAAATACATATCGGGAAGTCATCTGCAGGATGGAAGTTCCTATTCAATGGTGATGATTATAAATCATGGAATGAATGGGATAGTGTACTTGATTCAAGTGGTGAGATAACCGATGAATATGGTGAGGTTTGGACATGGGATGACCTAGTCCTAAAGATAGAAGATAAATGTGATGGTATATCTTCTAAGGATGAGGCCAAAGTTTCGGGCATTGATAACAGCGGAGACTATTGGACTGACCCTTTAGGGTATGAGTTTGCAAAAGGAGAGTGGTGTTGATTAAAATAACTGATCTAACCTACGGCACCATAATGTACTTGATGGGTATCATAACAGGTATCGCCACCACGTATGGTCTAATGAATTAAATAAGTATACACCATAGTAGTAATGAAATGAATACTATGGATTGTATACTTTAAACAACTTGATAGGAGATTGATATGACTAACACCAATGGAAATTTAGAGATGCGTTACTGTGAAGATATAGATATGTTTGCATGGGACAGACCTATCAATGACATACCAGAAGCTGGTATTGAAGGTTCATGTTTACATGCTACCGATTATTGCAAGGCAACATGTTACAACAATAAGTTGTATAAAGTATACAAGAACATGGTAGTTAAAGATGTCAGGAATGAGAATGCTTGGCAGGCAATGCAGCCTAACCAAGTAGCTAAGCAGCTCAATCGTAAGTTAAAACCTACCCATAGGGTAAGGGGATGCACCAGAGGTGAGAACATTAAAGATGTAGGGGATGTCTACCGTATAGCAAACCTAGCTAAAGCTACACCCAACACAGACTATTGGATACCAGTAAGAGCATGGCGTAACCCTGAATTAAAAGCCTTAATAGAAGAGGTCTTGTTTCCTATAGGAAATGTTGTAGTTAATGCAAGCACTGACCCGTCCACCACTATAGAAGAGTGGCATATGTTGGAAGATGATGGATGGTCTATTATGAACTTCGGGAACTCAGATACTCATACACCCACAGGTAGTAGAATGTTTAAGTGTCCTAAGACACAGGGCAACCACGGCAAGGGTATTAAAGGACACTGTTCAACCTGTAAGGCTGGATGTTTTAAGAAGATTACTATGGGTATCCCATCTATAGTTCAATTAGGAGAGGCGCATTAATATGAAGATGTTTGTATTAGAAGATACAGGACTTGTTGAAGAGAAGCTTACTGTAAACCGTAACTACTATAGTAAATCCAAACAAGCATACCTAAAGGTTAATGATATGCCTGAACAACATGTAAGGAATGCACTTCAAAAGATGTTGAATGAGGAGGTTATCGAATGATTAACTTTACCCTAAGGGGACATGGTAAGTATGAATGGTCATTCCATTATGCTCATGGCCTAGGGGAAATGATGCTCAACAGAAACTATAATGAGTTTAATGGGTATGCCACTGATCATACCAGTTGGCTACCCCCAGACTTATTAGACTGTGATACAGCCCCTATAGAAGTAGCCTTCGGTAGGGTGCCATGCTTACTTGATGGGGTTGAGTCAACCCTCTATAGATGGCAATCAAGGCCCCGTATAATTCATGGATTGGTCTGTCTAAATATAGATAGACTTGGTATGAAGTATGCAAATAATAAACTTAAAACAAAGGATCAATGGATATGATTAATAAAACTAAACAGACTGTAACCAACCAAATGGTTGATGATGTAATTGAATGTGGTGATAGGCTGGATGCTGAGTTGATCATCATGCAGACAGAAGGTGTGGAAGATTTACACATAGCAGCTGGTGCTTTACATACAGCCCTGTCCTTTACATTAGGGACAGCCCCTTCATATGACCATGCTTGGGAATTAATTGAGGCAACCATAGACTTCCATCGTAAATCTATAGAGGAAGAATTAAATGAAAGCCTATAAGATAGTAGAGGTTGTTGACGGGAACATCAAGACATTATTCCATGGCATTGATGGTAGTAGGGTCATGCCTAAAGGTAAGTGGATTAAGGCAGAGGGTAAGCAAGTCACTGATGGCTCAGGTCAGAAGCCCTACAAATCAGGCTGGCATGTCCTATTAACTTATGAAGATTGTGTGGCCTATATGTCACGGTTTAAGAAACGAATAGACCTTCTAAAGATTGTTGAGTGTTGTGTTAAAAATACTACACCTAAGGTACACTCACCATCACCTGTATACCTAGCTGAATTTATTAAATTCTAAGGAGAAATTATATGACTACAAACTATAGTAAAGCATTAGATGTGGTACTATTAGCGGCCTTCAACCAAGCCAGTGATATTAAAGGACTACTATTGCACAGTGGTTCCTGTGACTTAGCTAAAGAGTATATGACGCAGGATAGATTAATAATATTAGAAGCTGTAGACTATCTAAGGTCTGCATTGAATAGGGAGCCTAAGTAAATGCTATACATAACTTTAATGTTAATTACTTTAATACTTTTAAATTGACATACTAATATAATTAATATAGATTATAATAGTAAACCTTATATAAATAGATAGAAAGATATAATACAATGTTAAATAACAATATGTTTGACCACTCTAAGATCGACTTCACAGTATCAAAGCACCCCATGTATCAGGCTAACGGTGATGCGATTGACCCTGCCATTGGTATGGTACTTAAACGAGAAGACTCAATGGAGCCATTAAGTGTAGTCTCTGAAGGGTACACACCAGTACAGTATCATGACATCGTGTCTCAAGTAGAAGATGGATTGATTGAGTCAGGTATTAACATGGCTGGTGCAGAGTTCTTCACTGGTGTGTTCAACAATGGCTCTCAGCTAGAGCTACGGGCTAAGTTCCCAGCACATGAACAAAGCATAGGACGTTTGACTGACATGGTAGTACCACAGTTTGTCTTCCGTACATCCCATAATAAAACATGGGGTAACAATGGTATGGTAGGTCTTTGGAGAAGCATGTGTTGGAACACTCTAGTGTCCGGTAGTAAGTTGGCCTATACATATGGTCGGCATACTAAGGGCTTCTCAGTGCCTACCTTTGCAGCTAAGGTTAAGAATGCTGCCGAGTACATAGCCGGTGATGGTATGACACAGATGAATAACTGGTTCGATACCATGATTGATCGTGACACTATCATTGATATGTTCTCAGAAACATTGGCTTCACGAATGGACAATGTTAAGCGTACTAAAGTAACCAACAAGGTTATGCTGTCACACCTAATGAAAATCTTTGATGAAGAAGCCAGACACTTACATGGTAAGTCAGCCTATGGTTCCTATGCCTCTAATACTAATGGTTCATTGTGGTGTGCCTATAATGCCGCAACCCATTGGTCTTCCCATGTCAGTGAGTCTAAGTCTGACACACCTCAGAATGTTAGGGTGACCCGTGAAGACAGGGTTAAGAAGATGTTAGCCAGTCCTGAATGGTTGAGCCTAGAGGGTACATCTAATGAGCCAGCTACAATGCTTGCAGCTTAATGTAGCCTACATAAGATATGTTTGTCACCTATATGAAACACAATGGGTGGCAAACATCTTAGGTACCAATATAAATATTAAAGTATAGGAAACATATATCAAATGAATACCAATAACCTTAAGCCTAAAGATATCTATAAGCTACACACAACATTAGGTCTAGTAGGAAAGACCAAAACTAATGTTTGGAAGAACGGACTAGGTACAATTATCAATGAAGATATTAAGACAGGTAAGTGTACTACGACACATCATGGGACTAACAAGAAGTATTCCTTTAGGAACTTTGATGTAGCGTTGATGGCAACTCAATCATGGCAGAGGGAGCAACGTCTATGAGTAGGTCACTAAAGAAAGACCACCCAAAACAATACATCCCACTAGGAACTCCATCATACGGGCTGAGTCCCAATCTAACTTCACCTGAGTTAAAGGTATCTGAACTACCTGTTCACGAAACTTTAAATAGTCAAACAACCATTGACGATATGGATAAATTGATCCAACGATTAGAGATGCGAGGGGGTAAAGCAGGACTAAAATGTTCTGATTTAGATATAATATCGGACTTACTAACACTATCGAAGGCAGTCCAAACCTTAAGGTCATCCACCACCAAGACTCCCAACGAGTATAGCCCATCGACAAGTTCAGAGAAGCTACAAGAACCACCCACAGCATACAAACTATACTCACGATATCTAAGCTATCAAGAATGGGAATTAATCCAACAAAAGCGGATGCTAGAGCAACGAATGGATACGTGGACCAACGTGATAAACATCCAGCGCCAACTAGAGAACGAGCTGTTCCAGATAGAAAGAGAGATAGACATGTTAGAATAATAATCATTATATACATACTCCTTATGTGATGTAAGGTAACATAACATGTATAGGCTTGACACACAAAACTCTTAGGGATATACCATAGTGAAGTTCTTACGAACACTATGGATTATATCCTTTATACAACAACAACGATGGAGACTAAAATGGAAATTATATTTGACATGCCAAAAGGTATTACAATTACACCACCGAAAGACATTACTGAGGAACGAACAACTGAAAACTTTACTAAGATGGTTGTGGATGCTACCAAGAAGATGATCAATGATGATCGTAAGGCTGATGGTAAGTGGTCAATGAAAGAGATTGTTGACTGTATCCAAATGGAGATGGGCAATAACTCTGGTAAGATAGCCAGAGCATACATTCTAAAGACTCGCCTTAGTATTGAGGACATAACCCAAGAGGTTGGCTACATAGAACGTAATGTATTGGAGGCTCGACAGCAAGGTAAGCTTGACAAGTTCTTCAAAGGTAAGAGAGCAATTAAAGCTATTAGTACTTCGTAGTATCCTACATAGTTACAAGTATTTTAATGGATAAGTTTAGGAATTATATATATATATGACAAATTATAAAGAGTACACATCAGAGCTTGACAGTAAGCCAGTATCTAAAGGGCCATGTGATTGTGGCTCATCTGATGGCAACGTCCTGTTCAGTGATGATCATTCATACTGTTTTGTATGTAACACATATACACCCCCAGAGGATGGCTTCACTAGCTCTCCCCGTGATGAGTATGTCCAAGCCCCTATACAAGGTGTAGTCAATTCACATCTAACTATAGGGGACTGGAGAGCCACTGCATTGATTGACCGTAACCTTAAAGGTGAAACACTTGGGAAGTTTGGTGTGACACTAGACAGGGACGGTAATGATGTACAGAAGCATTACTACCCATACACTGACATTGAAGGCAATCACATTGCTAACAAGGTTAGACAGGTTAAAGATAAGAAGTTCTTCGTTGAAGGTAACCTACCTCAGGCTACCATGTTTGGTCAGAAACTATTCTCTAAAGGCGGTAAGTACATTACTATCTGCGAAGGAGAGATAGATGCCATGTCAGCCTACGAACTTACAGGTTCTCAGTATGCTGTTGTCTCAGTAAAAACTGGGGCAGCTGGTGCAGTCAAGGATGTTAAGGCACAGTTTGAATACCTAAACTCTTTTGAGACTGTGGTTGTCTGCTTCGACATGGATGAGCCGGGGCAGGATGCTGCCTCTAAGGTAGGCCAACTCTTTGAACCTAACAAGTGTCGTATCATGAAGCTGACTGAGAAGGATGCTAACGAGTACCTAAAGAAGAATGATCGTACTGGGTTCACCAAAGCATGGTGGGCAGCTGAGGCATTCACACCTGCCGGTATCATTAACCTAGCTACTATAGGTGACTCACTATATGATGAGGCTGACAACATTACTGTTAAGTATCCATGGCAAGGCATGAATGATATCCTCTACGGCATCAGGACTGGTGAGCTAGTGACGTTTACTGCCGGTACTGGTGCTGGTAAGTCAAGTATCATTAGAGAACTTGAGCATTGGATACTCAATAACTCTGAAGAGAACATTGGTATCTTCTCTCTAGAGGAGAACACTAAGCAGACATGCTTCCACTTGATGGCTGTCGAGGCTAACGCTAGACTAAACATTAAGGAGGTCAGAGACCTATACAGTAAGGAAGCCTTAGCAACCTACCAAAATAATACTATCGGTACTGGTAGGGTGTTTGCATTTGATCACTTCGGATCATTAGACAATGATGATATCCTTAATCGTTTACGTTATATGGTTAAGGCATTGAATTGTAAGTGGATCATCCTTGATCACCTATCTATCCTTGTTAGTGGACAAGAGGGTAACGATGAGCGTCGAAGCATTGACATCCTAATGACTAAGCTACGGAGCCTAGTAGAAGAGACACAGTGTGCATTACTAATGGTATCCCACATCAGAAGGATGGGTGGAGACACTGGAGCTGAAGACGGTAAAGAGATTGCCCTCAATCATCTACGAGGCTCTGCCTCTATAGCACAGATCAGTGATGCAGTCATAGCCATTGAACGTAACCAACAGGCTGATGATCCTAATGAAGCCAACAAGACCACCGTTAGAGTACTGAAGAACAGGTATGCTGGTATCACTGGTGTTGCATGTACCTTGACATATGATAGGGATACTGGTAGATTAACTGAGGCAGATGATGACTTTGATGACCCACTTGATATACCCTTTACAGATTAACTTATAGGGAGACTATATAGATGTTAGAAGTTAGTATGGATATTGAGACAGATAGTATTAAGAATAATATTGTCACTAAGATACACTGTTTAGTCTGTACTGACCTTAACAGTGATGATGAATATAGCTTTGTATTCCCAGAAGATACCAATAAGTTTAAAGAGTTTTCTACTGGGGTAACTAAATGGGTAATGCATAATGGTATAGCCTTTGACCTAGTATGGGTTCAGAAGTTCCTAGGTGTCAGTATATCCTTAAAGGATGTTGAGGACACGATGATACTATCGAAGATGCACAACCCATACAGGGAAGGTGGTCATTCGTTAGCATCATGGGGGGAACGATTAAGGTTTCCCAAGTCTGACTTCACCGACTACGATAACTACTCAGAAGAGATGCTTGAGTATTGTAAACAAGATACAAGGGTAACTAAGAAGCTCTATAATAAACTTAGACCTTCCATGTCCAACTGGTCAGACAGGTCTATCATGTTAGAGTATCAGGTCAGGTCTATCGTTACACAACAGGAGTTTAACGGCTACCCAGTCAAACGTAAGGAAGCCTACATATTACAGGCAACCTTAGAAGATCGTATGGCAACTGTTGAAGTTGAGGTACGTAAAGGGTTTAGGCCACTGCCTATCAATCTAGGACTTAAAGAAGTTAAGTATAAAGATGATGGTAGTATGTACCTTAATAGTTATAAAAGGTTAGGCAGTCATGGTAAGTATGTGGCTGGTAACTATAGCTTCATTGACTGGCCTGAGTTTAACCTAGGTAGTAGGCCACAGATATCCAGACACTTGATGCACTATGGATGGAAGCCTAAAGAGTTTACACCTACTGGACAACCCATTGTAGATGAAGCTCACCTAGAAGGTGTGGACATCCCAGAAGCTCAGTTGATCTGTGAGTATCTAATGCTACAGAAGAGATTAGCAGAGGTTTATAAATGGATTAAGTTCTCTGAGTTTGATGGTAAGGTACATGGTCAGGTAGATACATGTCGGGCTGTCAGTAATAGAATGGGACATATGGAACCTAACCTAGCTCAAGTACCCAGCGTAAGAAAAGGTATAGATAACAAACCCTTAAGGGGTACTAAAGGTGGATGGGGTGTTGAATGTCGTGAGCTATTCACAGTATCTGACCCCGAAAGATATGTCCAATTAGGTACTGATGCTTCAGGCCTTGAGATGAGATGTCTTGCCCACTACATAAATGACCCTGAGTTTACTGATGAGTTAATGAATGGAGATATACACACTAAGAATATGAACGATGCTGGTCTACATAACAGAGATCAGGCTAAGACCTTTATATATGCCATGATTTATGGTGCCGGTGGAGGTAAGATAGGTGAGATAATTAATGGTAGTGCCAAAGATGGTAAGAAATTAATTGAGACCTACATGAATAATAACCCTAAGCTTAAAGCTTTAAAGAAAGCTGTTGAGACTAAGGCAACAAAGACAGGATTTATACCAGCATTGGATGGTAGGATACTGAGAGTTAGAACACCACATGCATCTTTAAATCTTTTATTGCAAGGATGTGGAGCTATAATATGTAAACAATGGTTGGTAGAAATTACCAAGCTATACAGGAAAAGAAGAATTGATGCCACCCTATTAGCATCAGTGCATGATGAATACCAATGGGAAGTTTTAAAAGATCATGCAGATGAATTTGGAGAGCTATGCAGTGAGGCTATTAAGCTTGCTCAAGTATCCCTGAATGTTAGGTGTCCATTAGATGCCGACTATAAAGTTGGAACTAACTGGGCTGAGTGTCATTAATATAATAATAATAATCTAAATAACTATTGACAACCACTGAGGATATGGTATCTTCAGTACATAGGCCGTTAATGAGTACGGCATAACCAAACTAATATATCTAGGAGATATAAATACTATGATGATCAACGGAAAAGCATTCTGGGCATCTCTTCAAACACCTAACACAACATTCGATCCTTGCTGGCAAATTGATATCGCCTTAGACAAGGCTAACAAAAAGATTGTAGAAGCCGCTGGCTTGACTATCAAGAACAAAGGTGATGATCGTGGAGACTTCGTATCTGTAAAACGTAAGGTAGCTCGTAAGGACGGTAAAGAAAATCAAGCACCTGTAGTCATTGATGACAAGCTTCGCCCCTTCAACGATCTAATCGGTAACGGATCAGTAGTCAATGTAAAGATCAGTACATTCGACTGGGACTTTAAAGGTAAGACAGGAGTTGGTGCAGACCTAGTTAAGGTACAGGTTGTTGAACATGTATCCTATGCTGGAGCCACAGATGATGAAGACTTCCAAGTCATTGGCGGTGATGAGGATGGCTTCGATGATATTCCCTTAGCGAATGCTGGATAAGACGTTAAGGGTAACTAGGGTAGGGGTTGAGGTAATGAAGGTTATCTTAACCCCTATTAGTTTTAACATACATAGAAAGGTATAAATATTATGTGGTATGAATGGCTATTTTTAATATACATAGTAATTACATGTGCCATTGCATTTATGGTGATCTTCATAGCTGGGAAGCCTATCAAGTCTGGAGTATTCCTGTGGCCTGTGTGGGTTCCAATGTGTTTCATCAGCGCCCTAAAGGAGACATACTTGGATGGTAAACAAGAATAAAAAACCTAAACTAGACACAGTAGTCGAGGACATCTTCAATGTCTTCATGAACAATACACCGCCATCCAAAGAACATCTTGATGACTTAGCTAGAGACATTAAAGATTCAGTAGAGCGACAGATTACTGAGGTACGTGAAGAGAAGGGGTACCTAAGACTGTCACAGATTGGTAAGCCTGATCGTAAGACATGGTATGACATCAAAGGTGCCCCGAAAGATGTTCCTCAAGGACCAGTCAGAATGAAGTTCCTAATGGGGGATATCTATGAAGCTCTATTGATCCTATTAATTAAGACTGCAGGTCATGAGGTTACTGATGAGCAGAAAGAAGTCGAGATAGAAGGTGTTAAAGGCCATAAAGATTTAAAGATTGACGGTATCAACGTTGATATTAAGTCAGCATCAGCCTATGGATTTAAGAAGTTTAAGAACAATACATTAGACCAAGACGATCCATTTGGTTACATAGCTCAGCTAAGCTCCTATGCTCAGTCAGAGGGTGCAACTGAAGCGGCCTTCTTAGCTATCGACAAGTCATCATGTGACTTAGCATTGACTCCATTAGATCATATGGACATGATTAATTCACATGATAGAGTTAAACATCTAAAGGGTATAGTCAAGTCAGACACAGTACCGGAGAAATGCTATGAAGATGAACCTTCAGGGGTGGCAGGCAATCGTGTACTTAGTAAGTCTTGTGGTTGGTGTGAGTTCCATAATCATTGTTGGTCGGATGCTAATAATGGCGTTGGCCTCAGAAGCTTCCAGTATGCCGACAATGTAAGGAAATATACTAAGGTAGTTAAACTTCCTAAGGTGCAGGAGATTACAGGACAATGAATACACAGATGATCAAGATAGCGTTAGTAGTCATAGCTGGCTGGTTAGTTATCATGATGTTACCGAGCCTATTTAATGCCTAACATTAAGAGAGTACTACCTACGGCAACATGTAAACACTGTAAGTTTGTAATTAAAACAACAGGCAAACCAGTAACCTACTATTGTCGTAGGTATCCACCAACTATTATTAGTCACTCACAGGGTGCCTCATATCCCAATGTATTTATGGATGATTGGTGTGGGGAATTCTCAAGGACTATGCAAGGACAACAAGGACATCAACCTAAGGACAAATAGAGATGATTAAAGTAGAGATAACACAAGACATGAGGGACAAAGCTACCCAGATGTCAGATGAAATGGGTACGTTAAAAGGTTCCTTTATGAATGGTAAAGGTAATATGTATGGCTTCCTAGGGGAGCTAATGTTTATGAACCTGTTAAAGGATGCTGAACATATAAACACATACAACTACGATATCAAACTTAAAGATGGCAAGACATTAGACGTTAAGACTAAGAAGACAACTGTAGAGCCTAAGCCTAATTACGAATGCTCAGTAAGTACATGGAACCTTAAGCAATCCTGTGATGTATATGGTTTTGCAAGGGTGCATAAAGATATGACACATGGCTGGGTCTTAGGTACTATGGATAAGGAAACATTTATTAATGACGGGACGCATTACAACAAGGGAGATTATGACCCGTCCAACAGATACACGGTCAAGTCTGAATGCTACTCAGTAGCGATAGAGGATTTAACGAGTATCTAATATGAAGTATAAATTTGGTCACTGGGAATCAGACATTGAGTTAAACTCTGAAGAGTCATTCGGGTTTATCTATAGGGTAATTAATACCGCTGATGGAAGACAATACATAGGTAAGAAACAGTATTGGTTCTATAAGAAGTCTAAGAAGCTGAAACCCAGTGGCTGGCAATCCTATACAGGTTCCAGTAAAGACTTAAATAGTGACATCAAGAAGCTGGGTAAAGACAAGTTCAGGTTCTGCATCGTAGCTGAATGTGTCACTAGGGGTTGGCTCTCATACTTGGAGAGTAACTATCTACATAAAGAAGATGCTTTGACTACATGGCTTAATGAAGACACTAGGTTGTTCTACAACAAACAAATAGGGGCTACAAGATATGTACCTAAAAAGGTTGATGATAACATACCAGTATCTAGGAAAAAGAAATGAGCATCACAAACATAGCAGTAGTCTTAGATAATACCTTTCATATAAGAAATGCTAAAGATAATTCACAACTATTGTTCTTAGCAGTAATACTACAGGCCCTATTAGATGCTACCAAACCACCCTTGGAGAGTGACAATGAAGAGATTATCCTAGACAGGGACAGAGCTAGGGCATGGTTTTCAGCATCAGTGGGGGTAACCTGTGAAGACTTTAATACCGTCTGTGAATGTGCCGGAGTTGACCCATCATACACTAAGACCTTTGCTTATAAGGTATTGGAGTCGGGAGAAGTTCCATTCATCCGCAAGAGGATCAATACAATACTATCAATGTAAACCTTAAAGGAGTTAATATGTATCCCATGAAGACACGTAACAGGGAGAGTCAAGTAGAAGAGTTTCACAAGGCTATGGGTTCTGACGTATCTGTTAAGCCCCGCGCAAGTCTTATAAAGCTACGTGAGAAGTTATTAATAGAAGAGTGTAATGAAGTATGCCAAGAGTTAAACAAGATGGAGATGGCTATTACACAGGGTAGGCCTATCAGTAAAAAACAATGGGCTGCTTTACTTAAGGAGCTTGCTGATCTACAATATGTTTTATCAGGAACTATCATTAGTTTCAGTGCTATTTCCGGTAGCTTCACCCCTGCTTTTAACAGGGTCCACAATAGTAATATGTCTAAGCTTGACAATGAAGGCAACCCAGTGCTTAATAACTATGGTAAGGTAACTAAAGGACCAAACTATAAACCACCTACACTGGAAGACTTGATCACATGACATTGTGGATGCCGGGAGAAACACCACCTAAAACTGCACGTACTGTGTTAGCCTATGTAGGTGCAGGTAATGTAGCCACAGTGTATTACGAATATAATAAATGGGTGTGGGCAGGGGGACATGCTATGAATATTCCTCCCCTCTATTGGAGAGATGTGATAGACCTGTTACAATCTTTACCTACCAAAAATGCTGACCTATAACGCTTAATTTTAAAGGATTAATATCTATGAATAACATCGGACACAACAGCCATGGCCCACAAGTAGAGGCCTGCGATGCACTACATGCACAAAAGTATCGACTACCAAACGAGTCCTTCACAGAAGCCTGCGCCAGACAAGCAGGAGCTATGTCGGACAATGAAGAACACCGCCTAGTATTTAAAGATATACTACTTAACCAAAGGTACATGCCAGCCGGTAGAGTACAAGCAGCAATGGGGTCCCCAAAGAATGTTACAGCGTATAACTGCTTCGTTAGCGGAGTCATTGAAGATAGCATGGATAGCATCATGGATAAAGCTAAAGAAGCCGCTGAGACAATGCGTCGAGGAGGTGGGATTGGCTTTGACTTTAGTCGGATACGTCCTCGTAATGACAGGATTGTTTCTCTTGATAGTAGCGCCTCTGGCCCTGTATCTTTCATGGCTATCTTTGACAGCGTATGTAATACTATTGTATCGGCAGGTCATAGACGGGGAGCGATGATGTCTGTCCTTCGTGTTGACCATCCTGACATTGAAGAGTTCATCAGAGCTAAAAAAGACAGTAGCACCCTAACCAACTTCAATGTCTCAGTAGGTGTGACTGATCAGTTCATGAAGGCAGTACAACATAATCTTCCCTTTGATCTAATCTTCAACGGTACTGTATACGATACGATTGATGCTAGAGCATTATGGGATGAGATTATGCGTAACAACTGGGACTGGGCAGAGCCGGGAGTTCTGTTCTTAGACAGGATCAATGAAGAAAATAACCTACACTATGTAGAAACTATAGAAGCTACTAACCCATGTGGTGAACAACCATTACCACCCTATGGTGCATGTTTATTAGGTAGCTTTAACCTAGTTAAGTATGTGGATCGTGCTAACCAACATAAGGATTACTACTCATTCAACTATCAACAATTTAAAGAAGACATTCCACATGTTGTAAGAGCTATGGATAATGTTATTGATAGGACTCAGTACCCGTTAGCATCTCAGCTACGTGAAGCTAAGGCTAAGCGGCGTATGGGATTGGGTATCACAGGCCTTGCCAATGTTCTTACCTTGTTAGGGGTTAAGTATGGGTCTCCTGAGGCTGTTAGATTTACACGTAAGATATCTAAGACTCTCATGTGTTCCACCTATGAAGCCTCAGCCTTGTTAGCTAAAGAGAAGGGTGTGTTCCCTGAGTATAAACCTGAGTACAACTTAAGTAAATTCATTCAACGTCTACCATTGGACATACGGGAGTTAATACAAAAGCATGGTATCAGAAATAGTCACCTCACCTCTATCGCCCCTACTGGTACTATTAGTTTCACTGCTGATAACATTAGTAGCGGGGTGGAGCCTGTATTCAGCAACCAACTGGACCGAACTGTGCAAACAGAACAAGGACCTATTATCGTTCCGCTCAAGGATTATGTATACAATACGTATGGCCTTAGGAATGTAGAGGCAGACGATCTAACTACACATGACCACTTAGACATGCAGATTGCAGTACAACCTTTTGTTGACTCAGCTGTATCTAAGACGATCAACGTAGCTGAGGATGTATCCTTTGATGAGTTTAAAGATGTATACATGAAGGCATGGAAGGGCAAGCTTAAAGGCTGTACAACATTCAGAGCTGCTGGTAAAAGATATGGGATACTGAATAAGGTTGAGCCATTAGAAGAACCAATAGAGGGAGCCGCTTGCTTCATTGATCCAACAACAGGTAACAAGGAGTGTGGTTAATATGAATAAATTAATATTGGTTATGGTTATGGGTGTAGTATTATCAGGGTGTGGTATTACACCTACTTATGATAAGGGTACTTTAGTATGGGTAGGGTGTCACAGGGTAGAGCAAAACCCTTCACCTGAGGGGAGTAGAGCTACTCTACTACTGTACAATTTAGACAAAGGAGATAAGATGTATTTACAACAGATAGACCACAATGGAAATGCTAATGTAACTGTAGGGGAGCCATGTAAATGAAGAGAGTCTTTGCTTTAATAATACTTGTATGGGCTTTCATATCCTTAGCAACACTAGGGGCTTGGGCTGGAACAGTACAGACTGATCTTGACTGTCTAGCAGAAGCTGTATACTATGAAGGGAGATCAGAGCCTTTCATTGGACAACTAGCCATAGCCAACGTAGCCCTAACTAGGACTACTAAGTCTGTATGTGCAACGGTACATGATAGATGCCAGTTCAGCTACTGGTGTGATGGGAAGAATGAGGTTATGCTGGACCTAGAGGCTAAGAAGACTTCATATCAAGTCGCTAGACTAGCTATGGATGGTGCCTTAGTAGGTGAGACAGAAGGAGCAACACATTATCATGCAGACTATGTGAGTCCACAATGGTCTAATAAGTTATTCTATCTTGGCAGGATAGGTAGACATTTATTTTATATAGAGGATTAAAAATTATGACTGTTAAAAATATCGAACCTATAAAGTCTGACATGGTAAACAACCCTAAACACTATAACCACTCAGGTATAGAATGTATCGACGCTATCGAAGCATCTATGCCTACTGTAGAGTTTCAAGGATACTTAAAAGGTAATGCACTTAAGTATCAATGGCGCTATAGGTACAAGTCTAACCCTATCGAAGACTTAAAGAAAGCTCAGTGGTATACAGCTAAGCTTATTAAATCATTGGAGGATCAATCAAATGACTAATAAAGTATCAGGAGATTGCGTAATTTGTGAAGACCCTGAGATTATATGCCCTCAACATGAGATGACCACGGAAGTCTATAGTGATCCTAACAGCGTATTCCAAGCCCTGTCAGAGAACTCAAAAGATTATCTGGTTATTGACCAACTTCAGAAGACCCTCTTTACAGCCTATCATTCTATGGGTGAAGGGTCTTTGTTCTGGGAAGAAGAGGATAGTGAGTTAATAGATGCCTGCCATACCTTAATAGAATATTATGGGATGTCGGGGATTGACTTTAATAAAAAGCCTTGAATACCTATTAGGTATATAGTATAACTTAAGTAACTTGAGGGGGCTAGGTATCCTACTTAGTCCCCTATTTTTATACGCGCATGAGGGAGGCATATACATGAGTAACCCAGTAACGATTTATGTAGGGTACGACCAACGTGAGGATACACCCTATAGAATATTAGAAGAGTCTATACGTAGGCACTCTTCTAAGGCTGTAAATATTATACCTATTAAACAGGAAGCCTTAAGAACTATTGGTCTATATAGTAGAGACTACACTACTTCTATTATTGGTAATTCTATACAGAAGATTGATACGAATGATAAGAAGCCCTTCTCGACAGACTTCTCATTCACTAGATTTTTAGTACCACACTTAAACTTATTCTCTGGATGGGCATTATTTATCGACTGTGATATGTTCTTCCGGTCAGATGTGATGGAACTGTTTGATACCTATAACGATCCTGAAGTAGCTCTATATACTGTCGAGCATAACTATAAGCCTACACAATCTATTAAGATGGACAACCAACAACAGGGTCAGTACAATATGAAGAACTGGTCTTCAGTTATGTTGTGGAATTGTAGTCATCCTATACATAGGAACCTGACAGTTTCTGATGTGAATACTAAGTCCGGTAGATGGCTACATCAATTCCAATGGATGTTGGATAACATGGATACCTTAGGAGATATGGATGAATCATGGAACTGGTTGGACAATCATAGCTCTGAATCTATAGAGGCTAAGAATGTACACTTCACTACAGGTGGGCCATACTTTGATACATGGATAGGCTCAAGAGATGCAGATAAACGATATGCCGCTGAATGGCTAATAGAACTGGAGAAGTTTAACAATGAATAATAATGTACAATTTGTGACTAGCATGAACGAGTCAGGCTTTAATAAGTATGGGCGTAAAATGCTTGACAGTGTGATCAGTAACTGGCAACCAACTATTTTACTTACCGTTTACTACCATGACTTTGATCTCCCTAAAGTTTGGGGAACACCCCTGCCAAGTAACATAGTCCTACGAGACCTAAACGAATGTGGAGACATGTTAGCCTACCGAGATACCATGGCTAGGTTTGATGGAACTATGGGAGGTCAGACAGAATATAACTGGCGTATGGATGCTATCAAGTGGTGCCATAAGGTCTACGCTATGACTGACCTAGCCTTTGAAATGGCTGATCATTCTGTAGATGCTGGTTGGCTTTGTTGGTTAGATGCTGACACCATTACCAACAAACGTTTCACTATGAAAGATATCAAAAAGATTATCAATAAGAATGCTGAGTTTGTACATCTGGGTAGAACAGATACTGATTACTCAGAGACATCGTTCATGGCCTTCAACTTATCTACTACCCCTCCATTAGAAATGTTGGGTGACCTACGTGGTTGCTATGATATTGGTGAGGTCATTACATATCGTGAGTGGCATGACGGGTTCATCATTGAGCGCCTATTAAATATTTATACTGCCCACGGTATGAAGGTTCAGAACTTAACTCCTAAGTGTGAGGGTCTTACAGCCTTCCTACAGTCCCCCCTATCACAATATATGACACACTTTAAAGGCAACCTAAAAGGTAAGGAAGTAGAAGCTAAAAAAGGTACACCTAAGCTCTATGATGATAAGACATCACCGGATGTTACAGGCCCTAAGAGGTACCGTCAGTTGGCTGATATAATCCAACACTACAAAGCTTCACAAGTAGTTGAAGTAGGCACATGGAATGGCGGTAGAGCTATTGAGATGGCCTTGGCAGGCTTTGAACACTCAGACCTATTTGTCTACCACGGATACGATCTATTTGAAGAAGCAACAAATGAGTCTGATGATGTTGAGATGAATAGTAAGGCACACAATTCATTGAAGGCTGTCAACAATCGACTACTAGAGTTCCAATCTAAAATGAAGGAACGTGATAAGGACTTCCAGTTCTTCCTAACTAAAGGAGATACTAACGAAACCCTTAAAGGTTTTGATACTAAGGACATAGACATGGTGTACATTGATGGTGGTCATTCATTTGATACATGTCTGTCGGACTATAATAATCTAAAGGATGTATCTATCGTTGTCTTCGATGATTATTTTACTGAGGACAAGGAAGGATTGATAGCCCCAGAGGAACATCAAGGGACTAATCAAGTGATCAACGATCACATAGCTGATGACTGGCGTACTATAGTATTACCCAGTAACGACAAAGTATTAGGGGGAGGCCTTACACACCTAGCTGTTACAATCCATAAGGACATGGCTGACCTTCCTAAAGACCTACGTAGGGTTCCTATTGTTGTAACTCCAAAGGACTGTGTACCTCAAGACTTTATTATTGATAATATTAATGCTAACTCTAAATTAATTGAGGACTCTAATTGGGTTAAGAAGTGTGGTATCCATAATGATACAGCCATCCTAATATCTGGTGGCCCCTCAGTAGATTGGGACATTGTCAAAGCTACTATTAAGATGAACCCTAATAGTTTAGTTGTTTCAGTTAAACATAGCTATCCAACATGTTTAGCTAATGGTATCTATCCAGACTATTGTGTAATTCTTGATCCAAGACCAATCACTGGTACATCTACCCATGGTATAGTTAGATCAGAACTATTCAAGGAAGTCAGGGATGATACAGTATTCTTAGTAGCTTCAATGACTGACCCAAGTGTCACTCAATACCTATTAGATCAGGGTGCAACCATCAAAGGATGGCACGCCTACTCAGATGCAGTAAGGGATATGCAGAACACCGACAGTGTTAAGCTTAAGGAGTCATTAAACATCCCAGAAGGTGTAGTCCTAGTGACTGGTGGAACCTGTGCAGCAATGCGATCTTTTGGAATGTTCCATGTACTGGGCTTTAGACACTTCCAGATGTTTGGATTTGATTGTTCAATGGAAGAGTCTCCAACTGAAGAGGAGCTATCCAAGATAGAAGAGGATACAGGACATTCTAAGTATTTAAAAGTTGACGCACATGATGAAGAGTTCTACACTACAGGTGAGCTACTGGCTATGGCTCAAGACATGGAGCGTCTATGGGAACGTGATGATATAGATGCATCAGTTACCTTCCATGGTAATAATACCTTGGGAGCCTCAGTATTTAACAACTCAAAGAAAGCTAATGAGCTTCGGTATCAGGAGGTACTTTAATATGACTAAACAACATATCTTTGATTGGAATGTAACAGCGGAGGACTTTAAGTGATGTTAGGATTAGTCACTGCTTTAGCCACACCCCTACTTAAGGGCATCTTTGGAACCATTGATAAGGCAGTGGTAGATAAGGATATGGCTATCAAGTTAAAGAATGATTTACAACAACAGACTATGGATATCTTAAGCACTGAAGTTAAAGCTTCTTCTTCAATCATTAGAGCTGAGATTAAGTCTGATAGTTACCTAGCCAAGAACTGGCGTCCTATAACTATGCTGACATTTGTAGTAATCATTGCCAACAACTACATTATCTACCCATACCTACAGCTATTCTTTAACTCAGGAGCTATGCTGGACATCCCCCCTGACATGTGGGGACTATTAAAGATTGGCCTTGGTGGGTATGTGGTTGGCAGGTCTGTAGAGAAGGGCGTTCAAGTATATAAAGGAGATAAGTAATCTATGTTGACTCAACAGATGGAATTGTTCTGCCAGAATTATGCTACATCAAACAATGCTACATCAGCTGCTAAGGCTGCAGGGTATAAGGATGCTCATGCCGCTAATCAGGGACATAGGTTACTTAAACGTGATGATGTTCAGGAAAGAATTAAAGACTTCCAAGGTATTATTACTACAGACATTGATGTTGTAGCTGAGCTTGAAAGACAATACGAAACATCAAGGCTGGCAGGACATGGTAATGTGTCTCTGAAGGCTTTAGAATTGTTAGGTAAAGCTAGGGGTAACAAGGCAGAAGCAGAGACTAAAGACCCTGTAGTATTAGAGTTAGAGATAGTTAGATGTATTCAAGTACTGGGGCTTGATAAGATTATGGAGTTGATAGTGATAGCCTTCCCAGAAGTATCGAATGAAGAGGACATTGAAGAAGATGTTGTAGAAGATAATGATGAAGATATTGAAGAAGAGATTGAAAATTATGAATTTGGCTGTGATGAATAAAATACCTATAGTCACTAACCAATAACTAATATGTATCATATATATTACATACTAAGGCTATATGTTTTATATATGATACATTAGTATATCCATACTTACTTTTTCTTATGAACTTTTTGTATTTCAAAAGATGCTTTCTTAATAGCACCTGCATGGGGTTTGTACTCACCCTTCATTAGTTTGAATCCTTTTCCAGCCTTCATCCAATGAAACCCTTTAGGGGCAGACACAGTTTTATTTACCATACTATACCTTCTTTCTTTTTGCTGGTTGACTTCTAAACTTAGCTGTTTTCTTAGCTATACTCTTTGGCTGCTTCACGAACTGTTTGCCTGCAGCAGTCCCTAGGCGCTTTGCTTTTGTGGTCGCTGCATACTCCTTTGCTGTCAAAGACTTTATTGCCTTCTTTGGTAGGTATCTCTCCCCAGTTTTGCTTGAGGGTTTCCCTGATTTTGTTTGCCATTTTTCTTTACTCCATGTTGATAACTTATTATTAGGTTGCTTCGTACCTGTGTAACCACCACCACTATCTTTGTAATACTTAGTGGCGAGTTGCATAGCCCTAGCGGAATGCTTACCACCCATCTTAGCCTTAGCTCTCGCCTTAGCTCTCTCCCATTTAGCTGGGTCTTTCTTAGTTGCTACGCCAGCCATCTAATAGGACCAAATGGTTGGTCTTAAAGAAGGATCATCAAGGGTATCCAAATGTAGAAATCTACCCTGACCTTTTTGAGACACACCAATCCCTGTAAAGCCCAACTCAAGGGCCAACTTAAGTAGTTTAAAAGCTTCTTTTCGGTTTATACTAATATCTACAGCCTGACCTTTAACATGAGCAGAGCCTTTAGACCCTTTAATTTTTTCATTATACTCTTCAGACCTATAGGCTGATGTTATTATCATTGGTTTGTCATACAGCCTTCGTAGGCTGACAAGCTTAGTCATGAATCTATTGTTCATCTTACACTCACCAGAACCTTTACATTTAAGTTCATCATGTGAGAAGAATGGATACTCATGGTCACACATATTATTTACTCTTTCATATTGTTATGTTTAAGTTTACCACTTAGATTTATTAGCCCAATAAGCCGCTGACATTTTACCTTTATCTATGTTTGACTTATGCCTAGCCTTAAAAGATTTCTGCCTAGCTTTACCTTTGGCTGTCTTAGGGTTTGCACCGGCTCCACTAACTCCTTGTTGACCAAATCTAATAGTCTTTATCTTGTCACCAACTTTAGCTACGACAACATGACTTTTAGTTTTATGATTAGGGGTCTTCTTTGGTTTATTATAACCACTGACACCCACTCTTGTTAGTCTTGAATCTTTAACCATAGCTTAATCCTCTTCATCAGTTGGTGGCATAACAGTAGACCCATCAAGTTCTTTTGATATACTATATAGCTCGTCTACATCAACTACGTCGCCTGAAAATCTTTTCATATATTCAATGTCTTCATCTCCTAAATAGAACGGGCTAAATACATCATTCTCTGAGCTATAAAGTAGGTTCATTTTATTACCACTCACATCCATACCTTTGTTGATTGTCAATGCTGAATTTAACTCAACATCATCCATACCTAACTCCCGATATGCATTCATCAATACATGAATGTTCTGTTGTGCCGACATCTTATCTTCCTGCGCCCTAAAGAATCTACGTTTAAGATCATTATCCTCAAGTGATAGATTAGGGTCTTTAAGTTTTTGAGTAAAGTCTTTCCCAGCGTTCATAGCTTTAGATAGATGAGGTGCCATGTTATAGTTAAAACCAGCTGTTATATCATGTCTTTTATTACCGACACCAAATAAAGCTCTAGCTCCTGTCATATCTTCAGTTATAGTGGCTAGAGACTTACTACGGTATCCTTCATCACCGCCAAACTTAGCTATAGATTTTTCACGTTCTTTTCTACGATCAAACCAATTAACAAACCCCGGCTTGAACGGATCAACGATTAGCTTTAAGGCTGCACCAAGAGTATCGGCAGTTCCTACAGCATCAGCCAATGACTCACCTTCTATTAATTTACCCATTGCCTTTGTCAACATTGATGGTCCAGTAAATGTTTCTATCTGATTAGATATAAGGGCATTAGTAGCCCTCTCAACATCTGGTGGTGTATCCCCTAATGCGGCCTGATGCAACTCTTTAGACATAGTCTTTAAATAGTCATACGGGTCTAAGCTGTTCAACGTTATCATATCGACACCCATATGCCCATTACCATCCTTGTTAATCCCACTGGTGTATATACGATTACCGTAGGCTTGATAAGGGGGTAGTGTCTGATTAAGGGCCTCCTCCTCCTCTGGGGTTATGTCATGTGAATTACGTGAGTAGTTATGGGCCATGGCAGGTATAGTTCCAACAGCGGTCATACCTGCTAAACGCTTAGCAGCTGCTTTTTGAAGTGTTGGAATACCTGATGCAGCATCTGAAGCTGTATAGGATAACATCTTACCTGTTGTTCTGATCATCTCAGCTGGAAAAGATATGAAGTCTCCAACAGGTAAAGCTCTGGCACCCTGTACTAATCGACCAGCCATAGGATAGTTTGGCATCATATCCCTAGTTCTCTGTGCAGCCATCTCCTCAATTTCTTTCATTGGCTTCTTAGGGTAGGCCTTCTTTAAATAGTCTTTAGTCTTTTCCCAATGAATTAGTTTGAAGACATCATCCTCAGCCTGATATATTCCCATAACTTTAGCATTAGGTTTTTTAACACTAGCGTCTATAGCTCTGCCCATGATAGACTTTTCCATAAACTTTAAGGGGTCACCACCACCCTGTTCCATGTTCTTCTTAATCATGCTGACTGTTACGCCAGAGTCGGTAATCCCCAACTCAGAAGCTCTGCCTAAATACTTACCCATGTCTTCATCAGTTTTACCAGCCAACTTATGCATAGTAACTGATAAAGCTTTACCGGCACCTTTACCAAGCGGTACCATACCGTTAGCCAATAGTATTGCTGACTGACCTAATGTGTTGGCTACGTGGGTTGCAGGGTTGTATACGGTTTTCATAGATTGGGATAGGGACTTTGCCCGTAACCATGCTCTTCCCAGTACAGCTAAGGCACCAACATTTTTAGTTCCTTTTGGAGAATCAAAGACACCATCAAGTCCATCACGCATGAACTTACCATATGACTTATCAACATAGAGGCCATCCAATGGGTTTCTTACGTTACCCTTGTCCATGTTTCCTTTACCAAAGATAGCACCAAGTCTATCATTCATAGCCTCTGCAGCTGGTCTAAAGTTATCATCATCAACTCCCCTATCTGCAGCCCTCTTTAAAGCACCAGTACTTAGTAGGTGATCTTTCATATCAGCTAGGAAGTCGTACTCTGCTTTAACCTTTGATAGTTTCTCAAACGTTTTACTATAGTTACTGTATGGGTTTTTAACTTCACCGTAAAACTCTCTAAGTTCTTTAGGCATGTTCTTCTGTTTCTTTTTAAGTACATTTGAAGACCCACCAAGTTTACTTGATAGAGCTTCAAATGCTCCACCAGTATCAATACCTTTTTCTTCTACCAAGTCCATCAAGAACCTATCTACTTGTTCGTCTGTGGGTACACCTTTTGATCCAGTCAACTCACGCCTAGCCCATGTTCTAGCATTTGTCATTACCTGATCTGATCCAGCTTTATTCTTAATACGTTTCTTTAGGTTGTTTCTGAATGTAGGGTTATCGAAAGCCTCAAATGATCTATTAAGATATAGACCCATGTTGGAATCAATGGTTGCTTTTAACTCGCCCCTAGCAATCTTCTTAGATGTGAACTTGGATAGCTTATCAATAGACTTCCTCATCTTATTAACTATACGAGCAGCATCAGGGGCTTGATCACGTAAAGCTCTAATAGCCTGTGGTTCCCCATTCAATGCACTATTGACTACGTTGTCTAGGAAATCAGGGGTAAGTTTAACACCACTGACCTTAAGGGCTTTCTGTAGATCGTTATTAAGTCCCTGTGATATAGACAGAGCTTTGTCGGCTGCATTGTCCCTCTGGATTACAGCCTGTAAGACTTCATCGTCTGTGCCTCTACGTGAGCTAAAGCTACGAGTCAGTAAGTCTGCAACTTTACTTTTCTTTTTGTACTTCTTAGGTCCTTTTTTAAATACTTTCTTAGCCACTACCCCTGCCGCTCCAGCACCTAATCCTATAGGAATACCCCATGCAACATCCATAGGTAGCCCACCAGCATAGTCTCCCAAGGTAGGGTCAGACGTTGTAGACGCTCCTTTTTCTATTAGTCCTTCACCTATACCGGCAGCTGCACCCCAACCAGCCGCTTTAGTTTTCCAACCACTTTTAGCTACAAAGTTTCTCATCATAGGAGAAATATACTGGGCACCACGCATAACGCCATTGGCTATCTTTATACCTGAACCTATAGGTATTAAATAGGACATTAGTTCTCCAGCACCTTGTTCAATACTATCTACTTCTCCATGATAGGGATCAAAGATTTGATCAAACTCTTCTTTAAATGTATCTGGTATATACTCACCGACAGCATCAGCCGCCGACTCTACAGCGTCAGATACCGCCTCCGGTAATATAGCGTCCCCAAGATTTAATGCTGCCCTGCCTAGATCACCAACGGCTCTACCGGCAAGTCTATCAGCCATACCAAAACCACCGTCACCTTCGGCTCCTCTGAAGTCTGTTTCTCCTGAATCTAAAGCTGTATTATATTCTTCATAGGTACTGTTAAATTCATCAACGTTTTCTCCCCTATCACGGATGATAGCGTCAACTTCATCAGCGGTACTTATATCCCCTGATTCTAATTTATCTTCTAACTCTTTCCGAGTGTCGTGGAAGGATTGTGACCTGAGTGATAGAGCCATTTAGTTTCCTATTTACTTCTAGTTATTTATCAAGTTAGTTTGATTGTGGTTTTGGTTTTGATTTAGCTGCCTGAAGACTCTTTAACTTATTACCGACAAATGCTGGATTAGCTTGTGAGGTTTTCTTTCCTTTATTCTGCGGGGCATTACTACCAACACCAGACGAGTTAGCATCTATACCAGCTTCAACCATCCTTCTACGTATTTCTTTTTTAATGGCTGTTCTAATACCGGTAGCTCTGGCATACGCAAGGTTACCACTATTTAAATCCTCCATCACTGATAAAACAATAGCAGAAGCTTTATCACGCAACTTAGGATTTTTCTGTAAGTAAGCTCCACCAATATTGACAACCATAGAATCTAATTCACCTTCCTTAGGTACATTTGCTTCATCAAACCCACCAGCTGCAGCTATATCTGCTTGAAGTTCTGCAAGTTTTAACTTATAATCCCTGTCAGCTTCAAACTGGGCAGACTCAAGTTTAGCCTGCATACCTAGATCACTCAATTCAGCCGAAGCTTGCCTAGCAGCAAAGTCTCTCTCACCTTTATTAATAGCCTGTAGTCCTTCAATACTTTCAGCTCCTGCCGAACCAGCTGCACTTAGGATGCCTTCACCTGAATCTCCAGCCTTCATAACATTTGTACCGAACTTGGCTAACTCTAACCACTTATCACGTTTAATATCTTTCTCATTCTGCATTGCAAGTTGTTGTCGCTTAGCTGTATTGTCAGCCAATGCTTTATTTAATGCAGCTAAAGCTGGTCTTGGATCAGTGCCTGTAGCTTCAGCTTCCTTTACTATTTTTACTTTAGCAGCTTTTATATTTTCATCACCGGTGCCATACTGTGAATCTCCCCTTGCTATAGGGCCAATATCACTTGTCTGTCCACCAGTTTGAAGACCTACAGTCCCACCATTTGCCAGACCTACTAAGCCTCCCTCTTTTTTAAAAGCATTAAAGAGTCCGGCACCTGTAGCGGCGGCTCCCATCAACTGTGTCCCTAAAGATGCAGCCGGTTTCTGTGTAACTGATGTAGACCCTGTATCTGGAGCCATGTAGTAGCCACGGACCAGCCCTGAGTAGTCCTGTAAGGCCCTGTCAGGGGCACTCTTCTCATCTAGGAACTTCTGATACTCTAAGTCAAGACTACGCTGTCCCTGCGCCTGTCCTTGCTCACCTATCTTAGCTAGTTGTCCCTGTTCTGTCACTGCCTGATTGTAGGCCTGTGATCCCATACTCTGCAGCTGTGAGGCTAGACCAGCATCTCTGGCCTTCTGCCCTTGAAATGCAGCTAAGCCACTCTCATATGCAGCCTGTGTTCCCCTAGTTTGGATATCTGCCTGTAGCTGATTCTCATTACGGGCCTGTTCAGCTTCACGAATGGCCTGCCTTGATCCACCAAACCCACCGGACTTGACAGCTGCATCACCGATCTGTTGAGCCTGTACATCCCCGACTCTCTCAGCTTCTCTTTTTTCAATGTCAACAACAGACTGCATATAGGGGGACATATACTGGTTAGCTGTATCAGCATCAAATTCCTGTGAAGCACGATCAGCCAATGTTTGAGCCTTACTAAAATAGGGGAGGGCACTTGATAGGCCAGTATCACTGGATAGTCCTTGATTTACAAGACCTGTCAGACCTTGTCTGGCCTGTAGCATTTCCGGTGTAAACTCTGCCAGTCTAGGTCCTACATATGGTTGAAACCCTTCAGCTTCACGATCCTCCATACGTGTCTGGCCTCTGGAGAGGATGTCACTGATGTATGGCTTCAACTCTTCTGGGAAGGTCTGGGCCTGTTGAGTTGTCTGTACTGTTCTTTGTGGTTCACTGCTTCCGCCAAATGACATTCTATATCTCCTTTAGGTCTTTCATTAAAATAGTTCCTGCATAATAGTAGTTGAAATCCACTAGGGCTTTTTCCCAACCCTTCCTACCATACAACTCAATCCTTTTACAATCATACGAATCGGCTATCATATCTACTATAACTTCCATAGCTTCATAGTCTAGCCCATCCGTTGTGCCTAAGTGGATGATCCTCAATGCTTTATACGTTGGGTAGATAATTACCTGAGTAGTGAATGCAATGTCAATACCTTCTTTAGAGTATCCAATGAACAGACTTAAGTAGTCTTTGGATAACATGTCAAGTATATCATCAAGGTTCATCTGTCCCTGCGAATGTTTCAATGACTTGTCAATCAACTTAGACGCTTCAGGCCATACAAGAGATAAGTCTTTTAAAGCTACCTTATTATAATCTAATTCCATTAGAGTAGTTTACTAAGTTCTTCAGCGCCATCCAACTGTTTAGGTTGTTTAGTTGTACCAAATCCAGACTTTCTTAAGTCTTTAATAAACTTATCCATCTGATCAGCCCCAGCATCAGAGCTACCATTACCCAATAGGGACATGCTATGTGCATCAATTACATATTCATCTTTACTTAGGAGAGCCTTGTCTGGACCACCCTGACCATCATCCTTAATATCGAAGGCTACGTCATCGGACATACCATCACCACCATCAGGGCCTTTAACCATGCCAGAGAATGTACCGCCTTCATTCATATTATAAAGGTCTGATAAACCTCCACCTGTGTTAGCCTGTACCATCTTAAAGTGTGAAGGACCACCACGCTCTGCGTAGGTTCTCATAGCTCCCGGTGTATAGATATAGTCTGGATTGGATACTTGCTTCAAACGGAGTACTTCTTCAGGTGTAGCATCAGGTGCTTGGGCGCGTTGCTGTATATATCTCATTTGTCTTTTAGGTTCTGTGGAACCTCCTGAGTCTCCAAAGGCTGACTCATTCTGTTCAGGTGTAAAAGCCGTACCACCAAAGAGGGCTGAACCATCTCCCATATAGGCATTATCGTCTTTCGCTGAGTCACCACGATCTATTGGTCCTATACCTGTAGAGCCTGTATAGGCATCAGTACCAGTATCTATTAATGTACCCCAAGCATCTGTCATGCTACGTCCGACACCTCCTAAGATATCTGTTACCTGATCATACTTGTCAGAAAAACGATCCCCTATAGCTGAAAAGCTGTTCTCAGTACTAGCGTCACGCTCTTCTTTAGTCTTACCTTTTTCAGTTAGGGAGTATAAGGACCCTATACCATAAGGTAATGACCTACCTATTGCATCTTGTGTATTTTGACCTCTCAGTTTACCAATACCTATACTACCTAATGTACCAATACCGGGAACCATAGCAGTTAAATTTTGCGCTAAGTCAGCCGTTAAAGTTCCTAAACCTCCTAAGCCTTTAAAATTTCCACTACCAAATGCATCAGGACCACTAGGATCATAGGCATCAAAAGGATTAGAGTTATAAGCGTCCCTACCCCTCATCTGTTCTACAGATGTTATACCAGTAGCATTGTATGGGTTGCTGTACCAGTCATCAACAATCTGGGCTGTTGTTTTAGGAGCATTGTTGGGGGCTTGGGGAGATGGAGAGTTATACTGTTGATTATATGCGTCAACCCAATCTTGGTTACTACCACCAGAGTCACCAAAGCCTCCAGAATCTGAACTGTTAGACCCAGTATCTTCTCCAGAGGAACCTGAGTTCTCACCACCACCCGAATCATCTGAATCTCCATCGTCTTCTGCATACTCTGGTAAACCAGTAGAAGGGTTAGGTGTGCCTCGACCGCCCATAGCAGATAACATCTTAGCTTCCATAGGATTGATGTGAGCCAACATAGTATCCCCGTCACGGCCCTTCATAGCCATCAGCTTAGCTAGGCCGCTGAGTGGTGCCTTAGAGTTGATCATATTAGCCATCTTATTTATTACCCTTCATCTGTTGTCCCATACCCTGATTATAATTCATAGGGTTACTCTGAGCTAATGTATTGTCAGCATATGTATTAGAGTTGACCTGACCTAAATTAAAGTTTAGGGCCTGTTGAGGTTTCCCTGTAGGCTCAAGTACCATTCCAGAGTTTAAGTTCTCTATGTAGGTACTGTTGACTATCATATCAAAGTAGGCTTGCTTAGTATCTATATCCATTAACTTAAATCCACCCATGCTGTACCGTTAAACCCTTTAAATTTTGCAGATATTGTAAAGTATGCTATAGCTCCAGCCTTAGGACTGCCAATGTCTGTAACTGTCACGGCTGTATAGACCCTCTCTGCCACCTTCTGATTATATATAGCATCTCTTGTGTCCAGTTCCAATGATAATTGTGAAGCATAGGTTTGTAATAGCCTATACATATCCCTCAGGTCTTCATCTGTATAGTCTTTATACTGTGGCAACTCTGGATATATAGCCATTAGTTCTTACCATCCTTCTGTACTCCAGCCCTTACTGCTCCCCACTTCCAACCAATACCTGTGGCGGCTGATGAGACCCTAACTCTGGCTTGTCTACCTCTGGCCCTCATATCAATCTTCTGAGTATTAGCAGTAATACTATAGGGGCCTTTAGTAGTCAGTGGACCATTAGGGTATTTCTTAGTAGATAAAGTAAACTGTAGTGTCCCATCATTGATCGTGAAGTCAGGTATGATCTTATCCATAAACATAATATCTAAACCATCTTCCAAGTCTAGGTCAGCCGATTCTACATAGGATGGTATAGCTAGGTTGTCCCCAGTATAGATATTATCAGGCTCATTGTCATAGAGGAAACCATCCGACCCTGTAGTTATAGTGTTATCATAGACTGTACGATCTTTAAAGGTAGTCCATTTAGATGTACCATAGACCCATGTGTTCTCTTCAGGATTATATATAGCATAGGAGTCACACTCAGTACCTGAAGACGATGGGAATAGCCAGATGACTTCCTTAAACTCAGAGTTTACACCGGCATATACTTTGTCTCCTTGAGCTGTGTTGAAGCTATCAAATAAGTGTCTCCTAATAGTAGCCCTTAGGTTTTTAACTTGACCATCAAACATGTAGAAGTTATTCTGGGACATCCACATAGGGGTTCCATCATAGTCTACGGCTGCATGTGCCCCAATAGCACCACAGTTTGTACCTAATTGTCTAAAGGAAAAGACATCATTACCACCCACAAAGGTCATTCCATAGAGGGATTGATCAGTCAGGATGTTAATCTGGTTCCTTGATCGAACAGCTGTGATAATTTCTGTACCATTGATAAGGTCTACTTCACCTGACGTACTGGAAACTGATGGTGTCCAGTTATTATAGTCCTCAGTATCTGCCCATCTAACCCTTAAGGGTGAGTAGGCACTGGCAAAACCTGTACACCCAAAGGATATTAGGTGTCTATCATTGGGACTTACCAAGATATGGTTGTTCTCGGCTGGAGAATTAGGAATTATAGTGGCCCTTTCAGGTGTTACTGAAGCATTAATATCTAAGTAGAATATCTTTGACCCTCTACGGCAGGCTACAACGTCTTCACCCCAGTTATCCATACTCCATTGGGTCAATGCAAAGGTAATATCGGATGATGATGCTGCTTGATTCCATGCTCTTGTACCTGTAGATGATGTACCAGCTTGGAATACTCCAGCTCCAAAACCAAGCCCCGGTGTAGCCACTGAAATACCAGTCTCCAATAGGAAATGGGCTGTACCTGTACCGCCAACAGAAGTCTCTGTAGCCCCTGCAGTTACAGGGCTTGATACTGTAAATATGTTAGCATTGACTACTGATAATACACCATATATTGTAACATCACTTGAAAGATTAATTAAACCCCCACCTATAGCAGCAGTGGATGTGAAGTATACATAGTCACCAACAGACCTGTTATGTCCAGCCACAGATACAGTTATCTTTGTAGAGCCTGAGGCTGTGGATAATGCAGAGGTTAGGACAGCTGTGGATACAACAGGAGTTATATCATACTGGATATCCTTATGTAGGAAGTACCATAGATGTTCCGTAGCCCAGCTTAGATACTTCTGTGTATCATTACCGGACCAAGTTAATAGGTCTCTGGCAGTACCTATATACTGGGTATTATGTTTCTTAGCGTAACCACGAATATTCTCAGGCTTACCTTCCCTGAATCTAACGTGATCACCGTCAAACCATTTACCTTCTTCAGCATAACGAGTGGACTCCCTATTGAACCCTGCCTTAAAGTTAAGTTTGAAGAATGTTGAGTCTGTTGATGACATTTAAGCCCCTATCTTTTAAGGTCATTTACTATAAAACCATCAATAGCTGTGGATGTTCTGACACTGTAGACTAGAATATCTGTACTATTGATTGAGGTTGTTAAGGTTGGGGCAGTCCCTGAGGCAAACTTCCAATTAGTGTTGTAGGCTAGAGTACGTGATCCTGTACCATCTTGATATAAATATATATGACCTGTCTGTCCTTCTCTAGCATTAGTTGGGGCCGCTAAAGTTCTATTACCGCCAAGTCTGACATGAAACTGTGTACCTGTACCCAAGTCTAAGGCTATAGAGGCTGCATCCGTCAGTGAAACCTTTGGTGAGAACACTGGTGCCCCTGTAATAGCCATAACTGAGGTGAATACCTTAGCACCTGTCACTGTTTGAGCCGCTGAAGTAGTAACATACCTAACATCAGCCAAACTTACAGGGACTAACTCGTTAATGGACGTACCAATGTTAAGGGCAGAAGCTGTACCAAGTCCAAAACCTGTAGCATTCAATGAGTGGACAGACACTGAGTCACAGATAACCATCTGAATAGCACTTGAAGCTATATTGGCACCTGTTCCAGCTGCAGTTTTTATAGTAATAGATGTACCGGCTGAGACTGTGGCGTTATTAAAGACTACATATCCCTTTTTAACTGCAGGAATAATTAGATCAACCGATTCTGTTAAGGTTCCAACAACTTCAATGAAGGCTGATCTAGACTGATCAGCTGATCCATTGTTACTGGTCAGGGTAACATCAACGCTGGAAACTGTAATGGTGGTGTAGGCTGTCAGGGCCTCGTCAACAAGGTCTGTGACAGCATTGATCTTAGTCCCCCATGAGTTTGGGTTCTCTCCATCTCCTTGTTTTTCAAACCTTAAGTTTGTAGTATATGTAGATGCCATCTTTTAAATTCCTTGTTGGGCCAGACCTATAATATAGAAGTTCTGATTACTTAATTGACCTGTGATTGGGTGATTTAGTTTTATCTTTAAAACTTGTGAATCGTTACCTTTATAATCTTTATAATCCATGATTACCTGAGTGATATAAGCCTTAAATACTTCATTAAGAAAAATACACTCTCCAGTTGACCGTGACTTATAGATTTCTTTCTTAACTGTATCTAAAGATTTAAGGTCAGCCATCACCCATTTCATTATAGCATCTTCTTTGAGGCACACAATACTGACCTCAATCTTATCTCCAGCTTCAAAAGCCCCTACAGGGCTGGCAAGGATTAACGCTATACATATATATTTAAGGAGTCTCAACTTTCAAAGTCCTCTAACTCAGGCCAATCATTGGCTACACCTAAAACTTGCTCACCATCAACTTCAGTATTGTCTGTCATAGCTGTTAATTCCTCAAAAGTAGTGGCAGCTAATATTAATAATTCTAGGGCATTTCCTTTAGCTCTTACAGCTGCACGGAAGTTTTTGATGGGTGTACCAGCGGCTGTGCCTCCTTCAGCTTCACGGATAATATACCAATCAGACCCTGAAAGTGTTCCAGCTACTTGTACTTTAACACGGGACATCATATTATCTTTGGTTATCTGAACCGCATCATCCTTAATCGTTGATGATTTAGTTTGGACTACAACATCTGTATCAGAATTATAGACTAGTCCTGATGTTCTATTATTATGTGTTTGACTATTACTATGACTACCTACTTCTTCAACCCTATAGACTCCTATAGCTTTCAACTCTTCTTTAGACCATAGATTAAAGATATTCTTAGGGTATTGTACCCCGTTAATACTCTGAGCCTGTTGCCTGATAGCATTGACTGATCCATTAGTTACTATTGCCCACATGTTTTTTATCCTAACCCTAACTTATTAGCTAATCCAGTTGTTAATGCACCGACTATACCGCCAGTACCCCCTATCGCAGCGATACCAATCAACATACGCTGCTTAAACTTCTTTAACTCTCCAATAGAAGAGCCATGAGACTTAATGTCTTTTTCAATCTCAGATATTTTGATATCATCCTTAGTAATATTTGTCTGGATGACAACCGTTAGATCAGCAAGCATAACCTTAATGTCACCTACCTGATCAAACAGGGCTGCACGTTGGTTCTTAGATGATGTAGCTTCTGCTTTAAGTTCACCGATAGCTGCGCTTACTTGATCTATACTCATGTTACTTTGCCCTACCCTATTGGTACTTGTATCTAATTATGACAACACCTGATCCACCCGTTCCACCTGTTGACCCA